>ENA-ORXD01002219-ORXD01002219.1-sediment-metagenome-genome-assembly--contig:-NODE-2219-length-13456-cov-3.200239_pt1 | contig 13456 bp, 11 predicted proteins | sample MGYA00237862_ERZ511471 | MGnify/ENA metagenome assembly ERZ511471 | reverse complement strand
GGGATCGAATCCGTCGGTTCCGGGACTGGTGTCCCGGTAGTTCCACCGTCTCCCGAGGAGGTAACGGCAGGAAGGGGACTCTGGGGAGAATCCGGCACCGGCGTCGTGATCGGTGTGGGAGTTATCACCGCAGCCTTCAGCCATTCCGGGCTCCCGCCCGAGGATCCGCCACCACTGCCGCCACCGCTTACCGCCCCGGAGATCATCAGGTAGATCATCTGGAACACGTTCCCGGATTTCGAGAGCGAGGCCAGCCCGAACGTGGACAGGCCATGCGGGGACTCGGCCCTGAAGAAGTCGAGGTTGCGTTCCGGGTCGTGGCCGATGAATGTCGTATTGAGTACTTCCCCGCTCCCGTCGTCCCCGATGCGGATGACATGGATGCTGTCGCGCTCGTCACGAACCTCCATGGTGACGGTCCTTGTCTCATACCCGCTCCGGGAAAGCATCACCTCGTGGGGACCGGGGGTGAGGTTGCCGACCGTAACCGGGGTGAGTCCTGCATACACGGAATCGACGTACACCCTTGCACCAGGGGGGACCGAATCAATCTCGAGGCTCCGGTTGTCCCCCCAGCCGTACTGGCGGACCCAGTCTGAGTCGATGCCAAATATCAGGGTGGCACTGGAGGTTCCCAGCATGCCCTCCTGTTGAAAGCGAACCGTGCAGGCAAGACCTTCGATCATTGCATAGTTAAAATTCGATGAAATCTGGTTAAACCGGGTACTATCATCAGGGATGCACCCTTTCCAGATACTGCTCCGGAGAACAAACCCGGGATCATACGCACCCATCTCCATGGTGATGTTGAGGGAGTGCACCGCTCCCGTCACGTTCCATGAAGGATTTGTGATGGTCTCGTCACTAGCGAAGAGCGCTCTCAAGATCCTCCCCCGGAATATACCCTCTCCGTCAAGGGTGAACCCTGCTTCATCGGCTATCAGGGTGACTGTTGTGCGGCCATCCGCGTCAGGGGGCACCGTAATGATCAGGAAACGGGGGGCAAGGGGATCGTAGGTATATGCTACCCTCGAGCTGTTCAATTCAATCGTGAAATTCCCGCTGGTTCCTGTGATTGAAATTCCATCCTCCGGCAAGACGCATTCGTGCGTGTAGGTATCCACAACGGCTATATAGCCGGATTTCTCAAGAGAGCAGTTCCCGAACTCATTGCCGACCGCCAGGACAACGGGGTAGAGTCCGGGGCTGGAATAGGTGTGGACAGGGTTTCTCTCTTCAGATGTCATACCGTCCCCAAAACTCCAGTTCCACGTGAGGGGATTTCCCGTGGAACTGTCCGTGAACGCAACAACGCAGGGTGCCGGTCCGCCCGTATGATTCGAAGAGAATTCCGCTGAAGGCGCTGTTCCTGCAGATATGAGGCCGATCTTTCGCTCTGAAGCCCGCTGCCAGGGGTTATGGACGGTCAGTACTACGGTATATGATCCTTCCTGATCATACCGATGTTCCGGATTTGCTATTCCATCGCAGGATTCCCCGTCACCAAAGTCCCAGTGCCAGCCGTGGACATCTCCCGAGCTCGTATCAGTGAATGAAACGACCAGGGGCGGCATGCCCCGGGTCGTATTCGCAGTGAAATCGGGTATGAGGGGTGGGTGGGATATACCTGACGTGAAGAGGAAGATATCGGCATCGCCGTTCCTGCCATCCTCCCAGACGACCCGATCTTCCCAGATATCAGGACGCCATCGGACCGCTGAGTCAGTTCCCGGAGTAATAAGCACCTCATCTCTCCCCGTTGTATCGATCAGGGAAATGTCATAGCCATTACTCAGGTTCACGTACACGACAAACCCCCCGGAAATTATCGGGTACTCGTGTGCATAATCCCCCATCGTCAGGACGTTCTCCTCACCGGTCACGATGTTGTACTGGTAGATCTGACTGTACCCATCTCGATCGTCCTGCCAGACAATCATATCCCCCCATATCGATGGGTGGACCTGGAACCCGGGATCAGCCGTGACCTGCAGCTCCGTACGGGTGGTGATGTTGAAGAGAAAGATGTCGAAGTCAAGGCCATTTCTCCCATCAGCCCACACCACCCGGTCTTCCCAGATTGCCGGTTGGATGGCAAAGGATGAGTTGATTGAAATTTTTTCTGTCACTCCCATTTCACAATCATACAGGAATATCCCGACTTCCGGGTCCATGTTTTCCTCTCCGTCCTGCCAGACAACCAGATTCTTCCAGATCCGGGGGGTGACCTGCCGGATGCTGTCATCGGTGAGCCGGGTCATATCTCCCTTGGACAGGTCATAGAGAACGATATCGGTATCCCCTTCACCAGGATCATTTACCGACCAGACTATCAGGTCGCCGAAGATGTCCGGACTCATTTCGTTGTGCGGGGTGTCCGTTATCCTGGTCTCCGATCCCGTTGTGCAGTTATACAGAACGATATCCGACTGGAAGTCAAACACATTATCGATGTATTGCCATTTATCTGCCCATACGACCCGATCCTGCCAGATTGCAGGTTCTTCCTGGTTCGTATCCCAGCCTGTTACCGAGAGGATGGACTCTGTCCCCCCTCCTGCGCTGCTATATAGGATTTCATTATCTGATAAGGGCTGATTCTGCACACTACGGCTGTCATTCACGAACAACACGTCGGCTATCCCGTTATCGCACGCCGGACTAGCCGGGACGCATATGCCGCGGAGTACGAAAAGGATGAGGAAGATCATGAAGACCCGGTACATGCTCCCTGCACTGAGCCGGGCAAATGAGATCCCGATACTTTTTTCAGGCGCCTTCCGTTGGTTTGACCACAGCATAGTACGCGAAGCAGTCTTTGAAGGTGTTCATCAGCAGTGCAAAGATCCCGTCTGCGGTTTTTAGATCAATCCCCTCCCACAGTGCCTGGGGCCGGGCTACAATCGCGGTATCGGTTGGTTCCGGACCTGGTATGGTGCCCCGGTAGGGATTGCGGAGCACGATATAATTCTTCGTACCGTCTGAATATTTTCCGAGGATGGAGTAGGTATGCATTGGGTGGAGGCCTGAGGGAAACATCTTGTTGTATGCAGGAGGAAGCTCATCCGAATTTCTGGTCATTGCAACCGCTGCATTTTTTGTCTTGTTTCCACTGTAGGACCCAAGATCAGTGAAGATAGTCTGATCGGTCAGATTCGGGAGGGTATACACTTTCTTCCCGTTTACTATCTCAACACCCTTCTTTATCCTGACGGGAAAACCAGTGAGCTCGATGAGGGCGTTGTAGCCGTCGCCACCGTTCAGGGCTGTTGAATAGGAAGGAGGATCCGTCCTTGGATTGGTGTTTTTTATCGCATATGCCTTCTCATAGAGGAGAGGCCAGTGATAACCTCCCTGAGAACGGGCATAAAGCAGGTTGGGCGTCGAATCCATGGGAAAGGTAAGAGGGGTTGTCACAGGGTCGTACATTCCTCCAGTCGGTTTGTAGAACGTAACGGTTGACCCGTTGGTCAATTTCGCTCGTGAATTACTTCCCCAGGCAACCGATGACAGGGCTGCGATGAGGAAGCAGTCATTCACGCAGCCCTGCACGGGATGGTCATAGCCAAACGTCAGGGCATTTTTCTTTACCTCAACGAGACTGTCCTCGGGTTTACTACAATTCAGCAGTTGCATTTTCACTCACCACACACAACACCTGAGGAAAAGAAGATAGGAAGGCTACAGCTGGCAGGGAAGAAAAATGATGGAGACCAAAGATTTCGGGCACCTGAACCCCCCGGAGTATGTTGCTCCCTTTTACTCTCCCTTCGGGTTATGTGATGCTTGAACCAACAATATATAAATCTATGCAATGCAATTTAGCCAGATAGTACATCCCTTATCCTGTTTGTGGAAGGCCATTTGAATACGAGTGAGAGCCGCTCTGCCCCGGGTCTCGAGGAGTTTGATTGCGATGGAGAATCTGGGGTCCTCTACTCATAAGCTCCTCCTGAAGACCGCTTTGGACCACCGGATAGAGCGCGCTGGCACCCTGCCGACGGCGATTTATTGGAGGATACCTACCGGGAGTGAGAATGCTTATCCGGTGATCACGGGGCAAAAAAGGTCTGAAAATCGATCGGGTTTCCCGGTAAGATGTTCTGATCTGTTCCTCATCCAACGTCCCGCCCCATCTTCCGGACGAGCACCGCCTTCTGGGCATGGAGCCGGTTCTCGGCCTCGTCAAAGACCACGCTCTGCGGACCCTCGATCACCTCTTCGGTGACCTCCCTCCCGCGGTGTGCCGGGAGGCAGTGGAGGAATATCGCCCGGGGGTCCGCCTTCTTCATGAGCGCGGTATCGACCGTGAACCCCTTGAACGCCCGGATGCGGGCATCCCGCTCGCTCTCCTCCCCCATCGAGATCCAGGTGTCCGTGACCACGACGTGGGCATCCTTCACCGCTTCGGCTGCGGATTTGAGGAGGGTCACGGTCCCTCCTTCCGCGACAGCCCGCTGCACCACTGCCTCCGAGACCCGGTACTTCTCAGGGGAGGCTACCGTGATCGCGAAGCCAGCGATGGCCGATGCGAGCACGAAGGAGTTGCAGACATTGTTCCCGTCCCCGACCCAGGTCACCCGGAGGTCTTCGATCGAGCCGAAATGCTCCCGGATCGTCATGATGTCGGCAAGTATCTGGCAGGGGTGCTCGATATCGGAGAGGCCGTTGATGACCGGGACACTCGAATTGCGGGCGAACTCCTCGATCGTCGAGTGCTTGTAGGCCCGGATCATCATGCCGGATACGTACCGGGACATCACCCGGGCGGTGTCCCGTATCTCCTCGCCCCTCCCGATCTGGAGGTCCTGGGGATTCAGGAACAGGGCGTGTCCTCCGAGCTCTGCCATCCCGACCTCAAAGGAGATCCGGGTCCGCGTGGAGGCTTTCTCAAAGACGAGCGCGAGTGCTTTCCCCAGGAGAAACTCGTGGGGCCTCCCTTCCCGCCGGAGCATCTTCAGGCGGTCGGCATCGTCGAGGATACCCAGGAGTTCCTCCCGCGAGAGGTCGAGGATGGAGAGGAGATCTTTCTTCATCGCAGCTCCTGCATGTGCAGAACCCGCCGGGAAAGGAGGTCGCGGGTCCCGATATCACGGCGATGGCGGACCCTCCCGTTCACCGAGGATGCCGCGGTCTCGGCACGCTCCTCCGCTTCCTCGAGGGTATCGCCGACCCCCACGTATGCCAGTGTCCGGGACGTCTGGGTGTAGAGCGTCCCGTCCCGCTCGAGGACGTTCGCATAGTACAGGAGTGCCCCGGGGTCCCGGGGAATGGTGAGGGGTTCACCGCTCAACGGTGCTTCAGGATACCCTTCCGGGACCAGGTACTTGCAGACCGTCGCCGACCGTGCGAACCGGACATCCCGCTCCGAGAGCGTCCCGGCCACCATATGCTCGAGGATCGTGAAGAGATCGGATTCCAGCAGGGAGAGCACGTTCATGGCCTCGGGGTCGCCGAACCGTGCATTGAACTCTATCACCATCGGCCCTTTCGCGGTATTCATGAACTGGCCGTAGAGGATACCGCGGTACACGATCCCGGCCGAACCCAGCGCCCTTACCGCCTCTTCCATGATCCCGAGCGCCTGCTCACGGTCATGGAGGGTGACGAACGGGAGGGAATGGTCCGGCATCGAGAAGGACCCCATCCCTCCCGTGTTCGGCCCCTCGTCGCCCTCGTACGCACGCTTGTGATCCTGGACGAGCGGCATCGGCACGACGTGCTTCCCGTCAACGAATGCCTGGAGGGTGAACTCTTCTCCGATGAGCCGCTCTTCGAGCACCACATTCCCGCCGAGTGACCGGACATAGGCCATCGCACCCTCCCGGTCAAGGTGCTCTCCCATGATCCGTACCCCCTTGCCCCCGGTCAGCCCGATCGGCTTTATCGCGAGATCTCCCTCGTAATCCCGGATGAATCCTGCTGCCGACGGGGCATCGTGAAACGTCCTGTACCGCGGGCATCCGGCAATCCCGTGGCTGTCCATCATCTCCCTGCAGAACGCCTTGTCGGTCTCGAGCCGGGCTGCCGCCAGCACGGGGCCCATGCACGGGATACCCTGCTCCTCGAGGCGATCCACGATCCCTGCTTCCAGCGGTGCTTCAGGGCCGATCACGGCATAGTCCGCCCTGCGCGAGCCCGCAAACTTCAGGACCGCCGGGATATTGGTCTCCCGCTCGATCAGGATATCGGTTGCAAGGGCAGCAATGCCTGGATTTTTCTGTGCCATCACGGAGAGGACCGAGATCTCCCCGGAGGCCGAGAGTGCCCGTGCTATCGCATGCTCCCTCCCTCCGCCACCGACCACCAGCACCTTCATAGTCATGTATAGTACAACCCGGCGTTCTTAAAAAATTGCATCTGATGCATCCGGGGCATCCACAACGTCCCTGGCATACGCCAGGGCGTGCAGCCTGACCCCCAGTTTTTCCAGGGCAGCTGCCGCCCCGGCCTCCCTATCAACAACCGTGACGACAGTATCAACGATCGCCCCGCCGGAACGGAGTGCCTCGACACCCCCGATGACCGACCCGCCCGATGTGGTCACGTCCTCGACAAGGAGCACCCGTAACCCCTCGACCCGCCCGATGATCAGGCCGTCCTTGCCGTGTGACTTCACGGTGCTCCGGATGATCGCATACGGCTTCTTACTGGAAAGCGAGGTAACGACGGCAAGGGGGATACCCCCCACAGCCACCCCGGCGACGACGTCAAACGGACCGGTCCGGGCAATCTCGTCTCCCACCGCGGCCAGGACCACCGGGTGGGTGAGCGCCGATTTTACATCGAGGTAGTAGGAGCTCCGGGCCCCCGATGCGAGAGTGAAATCACCGTACTCGACTGCCCCGTGCTCTCTCAACAAAAGGGCGATCCGGTTCACCATGGCACATCCTTTATCCCGGCCATATACCCGATGATGTTGACGGCCCGGTGGAGGGCAGGGGTGATCACGATGATCCAGAAGATGATGAGCGGGGAGAAATTCGCGGTGACCCATGGATACTCGAAGATGAGGAGGAGGACCACCGCTCCCACCACAAGGTCGTACTGGTCGGCGATGAGCCATTCTGCACCCTGTTCCTTGCCGAGCCGCCGTTTCAGGAAACTCTTTGCAAGGTCTCCTGCCAGAGCCCCGAATGCAAGGAAGAATACAACCGGGGCGGTGAGTCCGGGGAGCCACGTAATACCGAAGGTCTGCTGCGCCACTATCAGGAGGAGCCCGGTCACGACCCCTGCGGCCACACCGAGGATAAACCCCCGCCAGGTCTTCCCTTCGCCGAATATCCGCCGGCCGTCACGCAATGACCTCCCCCCGTCAATCGGTCTGCCCCCGCCGAGAAACGCAGCGACCGGGTTTGGCACATAGGCTGGCATCATGATCCAGATCGCGGACAGGAGCGGGATGAAGAGGAATTCGGGGCTAATATGCATCTCCCAGTATCTGTAATAAACAGCAGATATAAACATTAAGATATCCCACACCTAACACCATATCAGAGAGGATCGGTAGGGAAGAGGATGAAGGTCAAGACAACGAGGACCCTGTGCCCGATCTGCAATACTATCCTGGAAGGCACGATCACGGATGAAGAGGGCAGTATCTGGCTTGAACGTACCTGCCCGGAACATGGTCCGTTCCGGGATCTCTACTGGTCGGATTCCGCATTGTGGCATAAATTTGAACGGTACGAGTCACTGGGACGGGGCATCGAGAACCCCAACGTTACCGCCCCGCCCGACCATTGCCCGGAATACTGCGGTATCTGCAATTTCCATAAATCAGGGACCCTGCTTGCCAACATCGACCTGACGAACCGGTGCAACCTGGACTGCGACTTCTGTTTTGCCAATGCACGGGCGTGCGGGTTCATCTACGAGCCGTCCTTTGACGAGATTGTCGGGATGCTGAAGATGCTCCGCAGCCAGAAACCGGTCCCTGCTCCCGCTGTCCAGTTCTCTGGCGGTGAGCCGACGATGCGGGATGACCTGCTCGCACTCGTCCGGGTCGCCAAGGAGGTCGGTTTCCCCCAGGTACAGCTCGCCACGAACGGGATCAAGCTGGCAAAGGACATTGGGTTTGTCGAGGATCTCAAGGCTGCCGGCCTCTCGACCGTCTACCTCCACTTCGACGGGGTGACGAAGGAGACGAACTCCAAGCTCGCATCAGACCAGAAGGCAGTGGAGAACTGTGAGAAGGTGGGGCTGGGCCTCATCCTGGTGCCCACGATCATCCGGGGCAGGAATGACCACGAGGTCGGGGCCATGATCCGGTATGCTGCCGACCATATCAGGGTTGTCAGGGGAGTGAACTTCCAGCCCATCGCGTTCACCGGTGCTGCGAGCGAGGAGGACGTGCAACGGGAACGGATCACCATCCCCGATCTCCTCAAGGATATCGAGAGGCAGACAGCGGGAGTACTCAGGGAATCTGATTTTTACCCGGTTCCCTGCGTGGTCCCGTTCTCCGACCTGGTGGAGACCTACACCGGGAACCCGCAGGTCCGGTTCACATCGCACCAGCACTGCGGCGCGGCGACCTATGTCTTCGTCACGGACAAGGGGATGATCCCCATCAACCGGATGGTCGACATCGAGACGTTCTTCCACTCCATTGAGCACCTCACCGAGAAGCTGAAGAAGGGCGGCCAGCTGAACAAGTACAAGTCCCTGATCGAGGGGATACGGGAGATGAACGTCTCCTTTAAGAAGAGCGAGCAGGGGAGTAGCGCACAGTTCTGGAAGCTGATCGGGAAGACCCTCGTGATGCAGAACTTTGATGCGCTGCGGGAATTCCACTGGAATGCACTCTTCATTGGTACGATGCACTTCATGGACCGGTACAACTATGATATCTCCCGGGTACAGCGGTGCTGCATCCACTACGCGACCCCTGACGGCACACTCATCCCGTTCTGCACCTACAACAGCGGCCCGGTCTACCGGGAAAAGGTCTGGAGCGAGCACAGGAAATAACGATACACCCTCTTTTCCATCCACCGGTCATCCCGCTGATCCCCGATACCTGGACATTTCTTCGCACGTCTACAGTCCGGATATGAAAAAGAGGGTTTCGAGAACGCGGATCCTTTCTGTGAAAAATAATCACCAGATGAGTCAGGTGGATCGAAGGATACCTGCGATCCTCCCTTTCAGGGAAATTCCAGCATCACCCGATTCTTGTTCTTCATCGCGATCCCGGCAACCGCCAGGTCCTGGATCGCAAGGCCGGTCGAGTCAAAGATCGTTATCTCCCGATCACTCTCGCGCTTCTTTCTCCCGAGCACGACCTCCCCGATTGTCCCGGCGATCTGATCGGGGGAGAACAAACCCCTCCCTATCGGGACATTGATCTCACCGGAATGGACGGCCTGGACAGGATCGTCGACAAAGACGCGGCCTCTCAGGAGGAGTTCCGGGTCAAGTTCCTGCTTCCCGGGGGCATCTGCCCCGATTGCATTGATATGCGTCCCTTCAGCAACCCATGCTGACCGTATGATCGGTTCGCGCGCCGGAGTGGTGGTGACGATGATATCGCATGCACATGCCTGTTCAAGGGTTGCCGTTCTGCAATCCATTTCCGGGTACCGGGCACAGAACAGAGCTGCATGCTTCTCATTCCTGCTCCATACCCGGATACCGGTAATATCGAGTTCCGCTGCGATAGCATCGAGCTGCGCAACAGCCTGGCGGCCGCTCCCGACCAGTCCCAGCGTTACCCCCCGGGAGGGTGAGAGGTACTTGGCCGCGACGGCACCCGATGCTCCGGTCCGGAGGTCGGTCAGCCCGGTTGCATTCAGGATGGCAACCGGCATCCCGGTCGACGGATCTAGGATGACCAGGAGGGCCATCACGGTTGGAATATGGCGCCGGGGGTTGTCCGGGTGCACATTCACAATCTTGACACCCGCACAACCGAGGGATGGGATATAGGCGGGCATCGTCCGGAAATCTCCCGTGTCAAAGGTGATGTAGACCTTGGGCGGCATCTGGACATGCCCCCGGGCATGTTCGGCAAAGGCTTCCTCAACGGCCGCGTTTACCTCGCGGATATCAAGTCCGGGAGAGGGATCGGGATAGTACCACATAGTGCATATACCGTATCCTCCGGCACAGAAGAACCTGATCCACCGAACGGCTCCCCTGCCGCACCATTCCGCGGGCCTTATCCCTTTGCCGGGACAATATCGCTCTTCACAGCAATACCAGGTGGAGAGCTTTTCATGATCCACGTTGTGCCAAAACCCACTGACACTCCCGATGACAATTCAACGGGGGCGGTAGTCCGGGAGATCCGGCGGCAGGGCCGGGAGGTCCGGTTCCTGGACCTTGAACGTATCGATCCGTTCTCATCTGATCTGGAGGATGCGCTCATCTGGGTATGCGGGATGAAGCAGGATGGTTACCAGTACGAGGTTCTCCAGGTGCTCGCGCTTGCCAACCGCATCGTCAACACCCCCCGGGCCATTGCAACCTGTGCAAGCAAGGTCCTGACGAGCGTCCTCATCGAGAGAGCCGGGATCCCGTCACCAGAGACCCTGTTCACGCGCAATGAGGATACCGCTGCCCGGTTCATCGCCTTGCAGGGGAAGGTGGTCATTAAACCGGTATACGGGTTTGACGGCCATGGGATCTTCCTTATCGATTCACCCGACCAGCTCGGCGACCCTCCCTGGTACCTCCAGGAGTACATCAAAAACGACCGGGATTTTCGCATTTTCGTGATCGACGGGGAGGCCGTCGGCGCGATCATGCGCGTATCCGATACCCTCGCCCATAACATCCACCAGGGGGGATCCGGTATCCCCTGTGCAATCGATGATGCGATGCAGGAGGTTGCGGGGGCAGCGGCACGGGTGGTCGGGGTCGATTACGGCGGTGTCGACCTGCTCCGTACCGGTGACGGATACTGTGTTCTCGAGGTGAACGGGACGCCGAACTGGCACTGCATGTCGGCTCCCATACCCGCCCTGCTCGCGAGCTACCTGGTAGGGATGGAGCGGGAGCTCCACACCTGAGGCGTGTCCCCCGGACGGCGGGAGCACCCGATTGCAGGAAATGCTCCTGCATCATCGGGTGTCCATCATATCCAGGACAGGGGAGATCCCGGGAAGGGTATGGCAGGATACAGGAAAACAGGGGAGAATAATGAGTTTTACGAGGGCTCGCTGATCCGTTACTGGATGTATTCCATCTCCTTCAGCGTCTTTGCCGCGATCTCCCGCATCCGGGCAGAGATCCTCCCTGACGCTGAGAACTCAACATCCTTCATGGCATTGGCGAGTTCGTTACCCAGCACGAAGATGGCATACTTGTGCTCCATCTTGCTCTTGTGCAACTGAGACGGGTTGATCTTGAGAGACTGGTATCCCGAAAACTTCAGTTCCGGGTTGGAATCCTCGAAGTAATCCTTGATCTCGAAGAGCATCTGGTGTAATGATATCAGTTCCTCTTTGTGCACATGCTCACCACGCTAGAGTGATGGTCTGCAGAAAATATATAGGTAGCTATCAGAAAAATCAGGAGATTTTAATAAGCCTGATTGTCAAAGGACGCTTAATTATCCCTTTAAAATCACGTGCAGCAATATATCCGAGCCCTTTGGCGACCAGGAGGTCGAGTATCCGCTGGTTCACTTCCCCATCGGTGACGAGCCCGGATACATCGCCGTTGAGATCGGCAAGGGTCTTCTCGATCTCATCGGGCTTTGATTCCCGGATGACCGAGAGATCCCCTGCCAGGAACCGTGCAATCCGCTTACCCCGGACCGCGTTGATCTGGTCCCCGATCGTTCTGGGCTGTTTCTCATCAGGTTCGTACTGTTTCTTCGGGAACGGTCTCTTCTTTCCTCCCCGCTCCTGCTTTCCAGCGTCCCGCCTGACGACCGCGCGATCACCCTGCCCCTCAGCGCTCCCCGCTCCTGCCTCTTCAGGCTCCTGCTCACGGACGTACTCGACCGGGATCTTGTTCCGGAGCGCCTTGATGATCTCTTTTCTCGAGAGGTCCTCCACGCTCCTGCCCCACGGGGCATAGGCGACGTAGTCGATCTCTGCCACCTGGAGGAGTTCCTGCAGGAGGAGGTCTCCCCCCCGGTCGCCATCGAAGAATGCCGTGGCGGTCTTCTTCTCGCACAACTCGACGATTGTCGGGGGAATATTCGTCCCTTCAACCCCCACCACGTTCTTGATACCGTACCTGAGCAGGTTGATGACATCCGCACGCCCTTCTACGATGATGATGGCATCGGATTCAGGAACATCCGGCCCTGACGGGACACGATCGTCACCTATCGTGCTGATCTTTTCTATCCGGAGGCTCTCCCTGACATCATCGATGATCTCGGTGCTGTCAATTGTCCCCTCTTCAAACGAGTCGATCAGGAGCGTTTTCGCCCGCTCGACTATCTTCTTTCGTTTACTGACCCTGATATCCTCGATGGTGACGACATTGACCCGGGCCACGCAGGGGCCCACCCGGTCGATGGTCTCGAGCGAGGCGGCAAGGATGGCGGTTTCTGCACGGTCGAGAGACGAAGCTATGGATATCTCGCCTTTCGTCTCGCCCTTTTTACTGGCGACCTGGACGTCAATTCTTCCCACCCGTCCGGTCCTCTGGAGATCCCGGAGGTCGAGGTCTTCGCCGAGCAACCCTTCAGTCTGGCCGAATATGGCCCCGACTACATCAGGCTTCTCGACCACCCCCTCTGCTTCAAGGTGAAGGTGAATAAGGTACTTGGTAGTATCGGATGAATACACGTAAGCGCACCCCCATGCATCATGCAACGCAGTTCACGCCTGATCATAGGTAGATTATTATTAACCCTGCGAGGAGATAAACCATATGCAGACAATAAATAATATCCATTTTATTAGCAGGAGATTATAGAACGGAGAACCCTGGAGGATCAGGCGATCCTGATACATTCCCTGATCTGATCCGGGGTCATCCCTTCCACCAGGACTCGTTTTAACGGAGCTGTCATCCCGGAGATGAGGGTTATCCGGGTCCTGGGGATCCCGAGGGTGGCAGCGATCAGCGAGATAACCTCCCGGTTCGCCCTGCCTTCCAAGGCGGGAGACCGGACCCGGCAGCCGACTGCGTTTCTCCAGGGATTGTACCCTGATGGAAAACAGGGCTTTGCTGAACCCGCCGTTACCTCGATGGTAAGGATAGTTCCGGTCGTGGTGGAGGAGAGTGCCGGGGTTATGTCGTTCATGGATGATGGAAGAGCGTAGGTGTCGCCCGGCATTAACAACGCGGGATCACGAGTGGCGTGCTGCCGTCCTTCACCCTGTTTTTCCCATTGCCGGGCGGTGCCTGTCGCACAACCGGGTTGTCCCGTGGATCATCTCCAGAACTTCGCCAGGTAATCACCCGGGGACCTAAGGAGGCGCTGTGTCAGCACAGGTATACAGTATGCTTCATGGGATATAACCCCTTCCCGGATACCAGGCAGGCG
>ENA-ORXD01002218-ORXD01002218.1-sediment-metagenome-genome-assembly--contig:-NODE-2218-length-13457-cov-16.054111_pt1 | contig 13457 bp, 16 predicted proteins | sample MGYA00237862_ERZ511471 | MGnify/ENA metagenome assembly ERZ511471 | reverse complement strand
AGCTGTTCCCCGTCACAATCGAGTAGCCCGAAATATTGACCATCACGCTCCCATCATCCTGATAGTGAGCTCTCGCGCCTGCTATCTCCGCCAAGCGGTCCAACAGCAAATCACGTTGATCCATGTAGTCATTGGGTTGGTCATTCATCGATTTTACCCGTGAGATTTCACCATTCAAGGTTGCCAGTTGTTCGGCAATGGTGTTAATCTCATCCACCCGCTGGCGAATGGTCAAATCCTGGTCGGTTCGCAGCATATCCAGACGAACCGAGCGGGTATTGAAAGCATCGGTCAGCGCAACGGAAAGATCGCGTACGTTCGTGCGCAAGCTGTAATTACTGGGGTCTGCGCTCAATGCCTGCCAGCCGGTCCAAAACTGATCCAATTTTTTGGTCAATCCATCCGTTGAAGTTTCCGCCAGGGTGTATTCAACCTGTTTCAGAATTTCGCTTTCGAGGTCCCAACGCTTCTGACGGGAGGTTTCAAAACGGTAACGGGTATCGAAAAATTCCAGCGTCACCCGGCGAATACGGTCTACTTCCACGCCTGTGCCGCTCTGCGCAGCGCCCATGCCATGCTCTAATCCATAGGAGTTGGAGGTTGGCGCGGAGGCCTGAAGTACTACTTCCTGGCGATGATAACCTGGCGTGTTGACATTGGCGACATTGTGTTGGATAGTCTCAATCGCCTGTTGGTGGCTCATGATCGCCCGAAAAGCCATGTTGATACCAGAGAAGAGGTTAGGCATAGTTCAATCCTCTTTATACACGTTGGTCAATCGCACGGGTTGCCCAGGTATCCACTTTGCGGTTCGCGCCGGGGTAGGAATACGCAACCTCTGGTGCACTGACATTCAATAAAAATAATTGGGTCGCCTCAAGCCATTCGATCGCCGAACGGGCCATAGCCTGATTGCCAATATTTAATTCGCGAGCCTGATCTACCAGGGCGAGTATGCCTTCGTTCAAGCGGTAGAAACGGTCTGCGATAGCCGACTCAAGGACGGTTAAGATTTCGTCCAGACCGGCACGCTGTAGTTTTAATCCCAGCATTGCCGCCAGTTCTTCCGTCAACATCCGGCGGTCTTCTTCCATCAGCCCTAACTGATCCAACACCGATTCTTTTTGCTCAACCACCTTCATCAATTCTTCGGTACGATGATCCAAAATAAGCTCACGCTCTTTTTTGGAAATTGTGATCAGGCTTTCAAGTGTTCGAAATTGTTTGACCAGTAAAGCTTCAAGAGAATTAATCTTTACTGATTGAGTTTGTATGTCCATCTACGGTTCCCGTTAGACTTCACGCATCCGGGAAAGAATGGCATCGGCGAGTTTTTCCACAGGCACGCTGTAAGTGCCATTTTGAACTTTATCTTTTAGTTCTTGAACTCGCTCCGCATTCGTTGCCGGGCTGCTTTTAAAGGCTTCTTTGGCTTTCGTCAAAGTGCGCGCCTGTTCCGATAGTTCCGCGCGGTCTTTCGACCCGGATACTTGGTTGCTGGACTCGGCATTGAGGTTTTTTTCTGTCTGGCGAACTCGATCTGCCTTCCCCGCAGACATGGGGTTAATTGCGTTATTCTCGACTTTCATCTGGTAGCCTCCAGGAATTTTCATCTATGGTTCACTTTCACTATATACTATCGGCTGTTTTTACGAGAACTTTACGCTTTTCGCATATGAATTGCGCCAGAAATCATCTCATCCGTCTGTTGAAACGTACGAGTAGACATTTGAAACGCGCGCTGCAGGGTGATCATGCGCGTAACCTCATAGCTCAAGTCCACATTGGACTGTTCAAGGGCGCGAGGCACAATTTGCCCGGTACCCTCTACGCCAGGTTGGCCAGCCTGTGCTTCTCCAGATGTTTCAGATTCTTGCCAGATGTTGTCTCCTTTCCTCGTCAAAGCTGTTGGATTCTCAAATCGATACAACTCTAAGGTTCCCACCGTTGTCCAGGCGTCACCCTGGCGGACCATTATGGAACCATCCTGAGTAAAATGCACTTCGTCAATGCCTTCAGGGATCTCACCATCCCACACCAGTGGGTATCCTGCCGCGTTCACAAGATTATTCTCAGAATCCAGCTGAAACTGCCCATTCCGAGAATATCCAATTTCTCCATCTCCCAAATCCACAGCGAAGAATCCTTCCCCAGAAATCGCCACATCCATCGGATTGTCTGAATTGCGGATGGGACCCTGCCCCGTCATCACCTGGGTAGAGGCAATATAATTCCCCTCCCTAAAACCACGATCCAGCAATTCCTGAAAGTTTAGACGGGTGCGTTTGTAGCCAATGGTATTGATATTGGCCAGGTTATTACTTACATCATCCAGCTCCATCAATCGGGCATACATGTCCTGACGGGAGATATTGAGAGTGTGGAATAAATTGGATGCCATTCTTACCTGCCTCCTGGTGATTAACCAATACGCCCTAATACACTGATCGAGCGGCCTAATAATTCGTCCTGGTTCTGAACCATCTGCTGTGCGGCCTGATAGCTGCGCAGCACTTCCACCATATGGGTCATTAAACGGGTGGGGTTGGCATTGGATGCTTCCAGATAACCCTGCAGCACCACACCAGCGCCTTCAGTTTCGGGGGTTTGGCTGGCTTCAAAGTAATTTCCTTGCGTTCGTGTCAGCGTAGCGGCCGGATCTTCAAACACAGCGATTCCCAGGTTATCTACTTCTTCCCCATCGATCGCGATCAATCCATCTCGAGATACGGATAAAATCCCCTGGTCAATGGTGATCGGTTGGCCATTTTCATTCAAATAAGGAAAACCATCCACTGTGACCAGCGTGCCTTCTGCATCGCGCACCATTCTGCCATCGCGGGTGTAGCGCTCGCCTTCTGGAGTTTGAATGCGAAAGAAACCAGCACCTTCGATCGCCACATCAAAATCATTGCCGGTGGCATTCATTGCCCCTTGGGTGAAATCGATGGTGTCTTCCGACATTTCCACGCCCAGTCCGATTTCACCCAAATAGCGGGGAGAGGAATTCCCCACCACACCCGGTGAAGTGTAGGCTTGTGTGTTCATGAAATCTTCCATGGATGTCAAAATTTGCTTGAACCCAGGGGTATCTATATTGGCAACATTATGTGATAGCACCTCTTGCCGGTACATTCCCGATAACATCGCTGAAGCAGCCGCATAAAAGCCTTTGATCATGCTTTCACCTCATACTTTCCATAAGCCGATTGCCGCTGCACACTGACCACCAGACGAACCTCCTGGCGGGTCATTCCTAATTGGCGGGCGATATCTAAATCGCTCATCCCACCCGAAGACATCGCCCGAACCATCTGATTGCGTTCGCTAATGCGTGCCGCGGAAATCCCTTGTGTGCCATCTGTTTGGGAAATATTGAGTAGCGTTTTAAAATCCTTCTGACCCATCAGCCCCTGACTATCAGCGGCTGCGCGGTTCTCGCGCGCGGCTGTCACTGCTTTTTGCAGATTCTGTTCAACAGGTGCAAAACGGCTTGCCTGAGCCTGACGGCCGCGACGTAATGCGGTTTCGCGCGCAAGCTGGATCAGATTCAATGTGTCGTTCAGAAGTCCGGATGTGATTTTGGTCATAGCGCTCTACTCTTTTTGATAGTCAAAGTGTTTTTTTTGATCTTTATAAATCAGCATAATGAGGGACTGATTTGGACTTTCCAATGGCAGCCGGTACGGGTTTTTCATTCGCGGCAGCCTTTTTGCGGCGTCTCATATTGACAGGTTGACCGCTCATGATTGCCTTTAAGTTCATCACCGCGCGGGACTGTAATTGGGAGATCCGAGATTCAGAGACTTCCAATACTTCCCCAATTTCTTTCAAGGTCAACTCTTCGAAATAATATAACGATAAAATCAGCTTGTCCCGCTCCGGGAGTTCTTCCAAAGCCGCAATCAGGCGGGCTTTTTGATCATTCGCCAGGGTGATTTCAGAGGGATCTTCCTGACGTTCATCTGCCAGCGTATCATACAGGCTTACACCATCTTCCAAATAATCATCTGCCAGCGCGTCCAAAGAAACAATCACCCGGTTGGCATCCGAGAGCGTTTGGTGAATTTTTTCGAGATCCTCACCCAACAACGCGGCAATCTCTTCTTCAGTTGGCAGGCGGCACAGCTCTGCGGTAAGCTGTGTGACGGCTTTTTGAATATTGCGGGAGCGTTGGCGTACCGAACGGGAAACCCAATCTTGAGAGCGCAAGTAGTCAAGGATTTTTCCGCGAATTTTAATGGTGGCATAAGTACTGAATTGCGTTCCAAAGGACTGGTCAAAGCGATCAAACGCCTCAATCAAACCCATTAATCCCTGGTTTATCAGATCTTCAAAATCGTTGCGCGTCGCTTCTGAAAGCCCCAACCGGCCTAATACAAAACGAACCAGAGGCACATGATTCAGAATCAATGCTTCACGCAATTCAGGAGCACGGGTTTGAAAATACTCAGTAAATAAATCCTGTTCGTTTATGCCATGTTGCATCATTTACTCACACTTCTATCCCTAAGGATTCCGACGCATTGGGTTGCTTGCCCTGATTTGGCATCTTTTCTTTATCCGTAATCGGTTTCAATGCCGCTTCAAGCGTGCCGCGCAGGAATAGCCAGGATATAAAATAGAAGATGAACCCCAATGACAGCACCGTGACGGCCACGCGCACCATAATCATCAAAGGGTCAACCCCACGGAAAAGAGAAATCCCAAAAACCGCCACACCCATGATTAAGACCACCATCTTAGAAATGGTCAAAACCATCTCTGAACTCCGCGGCAGCCTCGCATTGGAAGAGGCTGGCGCCTTTTTCTCCTTCGAAGTCTTGGCTGGTTGAGATGACTTTGTTTCTGTTTTGCTGGATGTTGTGGTTTTCTTTTCTTTTGCCATTACTTCATTCCTTTACCAAATAATGCGCCTACCAATTTATCCACTTCACCAGATAGCAGATTTCCCACTGCCTGATGACCGTTGGTATAAAAGAATATCGGCAACTGGCTGCGCCAGGCCAAATTGTACGCGTCGCCAAAGGTGTAGGTCTCATCCGCTTTGGTGATCATCAACCCGCGAATCCGAAACGGGCCATAACTGGCAACAAACTGTGCCAGATCAGATTCTTTGGTTGTGGCGGCTGCCACCAAATATAAGGATTGTGCCGGTAGCTCTGCCAAAAAACCGCCAATTTCTGCTACTTCATCTTCATCGAATGGGTTCGATCCGGGCATATCCACCAGCACCAAATCGGCGCTTTGTTCTTCCTTCAACACCTCGCGTAGATCTTCGGGTGTGTACACTGTGCGCAGCTTCACCCCAATCGCGTCTGCATAAGTGCGCGCCTCAGAAATACCTGCCATTCTGAAGGTGTCCGCGCTTACCCAAACCACTTGTTTGCCAACCGTTAGCGAATAATGAGAAGCCAATTTCGCGCACAACGAAGTCTTGCCCGATCCGCTTGTCCCGATCATGCACATCACCCGGCTGGGTGGGATCATCATCGGCTGGTTTTGAGACTTAATTCCCGCTTCTAACTGGCGTTGCAGATATGCCTGCAAGCGGTCCGGGGTATTCAAAACCTGCGGGTTAACCACCTGGACTGTATTCGTGATCAATTTGCGGATCAATGAACGATCCAGGCCCTGGGCGGTGAGTTGTTTTTTAATCTTTGCCAGTGCGGGTGGGATTTGCGAATCTTCTTTCAAGGGCGCGCCAATCAGATCTTCCGCTTCCGGTTTGATCGCGCGCACTTCATAATCGGATTGCTTTACCGAGGGGACCGCCACAGGATTGGCCGGTGCGTCTCTTCCCGCCTGTACCGGATTCTGAATGACCCCATTTTTTTGCAAAGCCGAGAGAATCCGCTCGACCGCGTCGTCTGCCATTTGCTTCTCTACATCCCCTGTTTGAGCGAGATCGTGTTTTATCGCGGCGTCATCATTGTGGCCGTTGATAAAATCCTGGCGAGAAGCAGCCACCACTTCACACGCGGGTTTGCGCCAGGCCTGCCACAATGGGCCGCTGGGGACTTCGCGCATCGAAAGCACAATCGCGTCTGTACCAAGTTCATGCTGAACTTGTTGCAGCGCTTCGAGCATTGTGGGGGCGCGGAACGTTTTTGCCGTCATTAATCTCTACCCTTATCCCTAATCCACTAACACCATGCCATGAGCCTTAACCCGTGTATTGGAGCTCACTTCGGAATACGCCATCACCACCAGGTTGGGCAAAGATCTGGAAACCAGGTTTCTAAATGCCAGGCGCAATTCTCGCGAGCAAATCAAAATCGGAATAAAGCCCATTGAGGCTAACTTTTCCATCATCTCCCCGGTCCGGGAGATCACTTTCTGAGCGTAAGAAGCATCAATCTGGAAACCAATGCCACCTTCAGATTGGCTCAAACCATTGCGTAATTCCGCTTCAACCTGCGGGGCCAGTGTGAACACGTGCAGGGTGCCGGATTCGTCGCGGAACTGGCTGGAGAGGGTATGCGCCATGGATTGGCGAACTGCTTCGGCCAGAATGTTCGGGTCACGCGTGATATTGGCATTATTGGCCAACACTTCTAAAATTCCGACCATATCGCGGATCGGCACGCGCTCATCCAGTAAATTGCGCAGAACAGTCTGTAATTCTCCAATGGAGAGCATGTCGGGGACAACCCCATCCACCGCCGCTGGGCTTTTCGATCGGATTTGATTGAGAATCTCCTGGATCATCTGACGGCTGAGCAGTTCTGAGGAATGACCGCGTACAACTTCAGTAAAATGCGTGCTGAGCACAGACAACGGGTTCACCACGGTGTATCCCATCAATTCCGCGCGACCGCGTTCCGATTCAGTTACCCATACCGCGGGCAGACCAAAAGCCGGCTCGGTGGTTTGCACACCGGGTAGATTTTCATCCACATCCGAACCCGGAATAGCCAACACGCGATCGAGCATTAATTCTCCGCGCGCCACTTCCTGCCCGCGAATTTTGATCCGGTAAGTTTGTGGCGGCAGGCGCAGATTATCGCGAATGCGCACAACCGGTAAGATCAAACCCAATTCTTGCATCACCTGGCGGCGAATACCGGTTACCCGGCGCAGCAAATTATCTGCCTGCTCGTCATCAATCAGCGGGATCAGGCTGTAGCCGATTTCCATTTCGACCGGGTCTACCACCACCATTTGCAGCATATCCTCAGGCGTTTCCGGTTCCGCTGCTTCGCTCGCCATCAGAGCCTCCGAAGCCTGTACATCGACTGCCTCGGCTTTCTCGGTTTCTTTCATCTTTTGGACAAAGTACGCCCCTGTGCCCAGGCCCGCGCTGACCAGCAAGAAAGGCAATTTGGGAATACCTGGAATGATCGCCATCACCCCAACCATGATTGCCGCCACAGTCAGCACGTTGAAATTGGCCATTTGTTTGAACAGGTCTGTACCCAGAGAATTGTCACTGGTAGAGCGTGTCACCACCAGACCAGATGCCGCGGAGACCAAAAGTGCGGGAATCTGTACCGCCAGACCCGCACCTACCGTCAACAGGGTGTAAGTCTGCAACGCCTGGGTGAATTCCATCCCGTTCTGAACAATGCCAATCAAGAAACCACCAATAATATTCACCACCATAATAATGATGGCTGCTACAGCATCGTTCTTTACAAACTTACTGGAACCATCCATCGCGCCATAGAAATCCGCTTCGGTTTCGATCTCTCGCCGGCGGGCGCGCGCGGTTTGTTCGTCAATCAAACCGGCATTCAAATCCGCGTCAATGGAGAGCTGTTTACCAGGCATGGCATCTAAGGTGAAACGGGCAGATACTTCAGCCACGCGCCCGGCGCCGTTGTTGATGACCACGAATTGAATGATCATCAGGATTAAGAAGATCACGATACCGACCACATAATTCCCACCCACCATCAGGCTGCCGAAGGTTTCCACCACTTTTCCGGCTGATCCATTAATCAGGATCAGTCGGCTGGTGGCGATATTGATACCCAGACGGTAAAGCGTAACCAGCAACAGAACGGTTGGGAAAACAGAAAACTCCAACGGCTGCGAGATAAACATGGTCAGCAATACAATGCCAATGGAGATTGCGATGTTTAATGCAATCAACAAATCCAACACAATCGCCGGCAGCGGTAAAAGCATCAGACCCACAATCACCACCAGGGCAAGCGCCATTACCATATCTTTGGAACGCGCCAGGGTTCTCAGGTTATTCAGGGGAGCCGCAAAATTATTCGTTGCCATAATCTCTTATCTTCTCGAATCCTGCTTGGGTCTATCTCAGCGGAGCCGGACGTCCGCTACGTTTTTTCAAATTGAACACATAGGCCAGTACTTCAGCCACCGCGACATAAAATTCTTGAGGAATTTCGCGCTCAATTTCCACTTCACGAAACATGGCTCTTGCCAAAGGCTGGTTCTGCACTACCGGAATGTTGTTGGCTTTGGCGATCTCCACAATTTTCTGAGCCACTTCAAACGCGCCTTTGGCCAATACTTTTGGCGCGCTCATTTTCGCGCCATCATATTGAATTGCGATGGCATAGTGCGTCGGGTTGGTAATCACCACATTGGCTTTGGGAACGTTGGCCATCATCCGGGTTTGAGCGATCCGGCGTTGTTGCTGGCGGATGCGCCCGCGTAAGAATGGATCACCTTCCGTCCGTTTGTATTCTTCTTTTAATTCCTGCTTGGACATGCGCATGGACCGCATGAACTCCCAGCGTTGGTAGGCGTAATCCGCGACGGCCAGGATCACATACGCGGTGCCCACTCGAAATGCCAGTGAAAGCGAGAGTTCCACATAATTGCTCAAAGCGGAGGGCAGATCCGTCTGGTTTAGCATCAGCAGGTCTTGGATCCGGCCCCGTAAAAATGAATAAGCCACCCATCCCACCAGCACCAGTTTTAATAACGCCTTCAGCATCTCTACCGCGCCCTGAGCGGAAAAAATCCGTTTGAAACCCTGCAGCGGATTGACTCGTTTGAAATCAAATCCAATTTTCTTTTGTGCCCACATCAGGCCGGTTTGCGCCAAAGTAACCGAAACACCGACCAGCAGCAGGATCAGCAGCATGCCCAATAATGGCGGGACTACTCTTAACGTCTCATCCACAAACCAATCGCGTACCCAGGGGATTGTGACTTCAGTGGTGGGCATGATGGTAATTGCGTCACTCATCAATCCCTGCATGGCATTGGCCAGACCTTTTCCAAACGCGGATAACAAAAATGCGCCGGTTAATAAAATAGCCGCCGAATTAAGTTCAATACTGCGAGCTACGCGACCTTCCTGACGTGCCTCTCGCAGGCGTTGTGGAGTTGGGGCCTCAGTCCGTTCTGACATCCTTTATCCCTCTCCTGCCAATAACATCAACATTCGTGGAGCAATTTGCTGGAACAGATCTTCCAATAGGGGGATCATGGTTACCAGTGCTACAGAAAATACCAGCAAGCCAACGCCGATTTTGAGCGGCATTCCCAGGAAGAAAACCTGAACCTGAGGCGCAACCCGCGCCAAAAGCCCTAATACCAGGTCTGCCAACAATAACGCGCCCATCACTGGCAGCGCCATCCGAATTCCAGCGACAATCAGACCGGTCGTCAAATTGATGATTCGATCCGGTTGCAGCACGGGTAATGTGCTATTGACCGGAATGATTTCAAAGGTTTTTTGCAGGCCGAGTAAGAACAGGTGATGCCCGTTCAAAACCAGGAATAACAACATGGCAAAGGTGAAGAACATCGCATCAATGGGTGAACCAGATTCTCCCATGGTTGGGTTAAGAATTCTGCCTGAGCCAAAACCAGACCCCAGACCCATTGTTTCACCCGCCATCTGCACAGCGCCAAAAGTTACTGCCGCGGAATAGCCTGCCACTGTTCCAATGAGAATTTCGCGGCCAATGGCCAGCGTGAAAGGAAACAGCGAAAGCGCCGCTTCCGTTGCTGGCGCCTGTGAAGTCCACGGCACCATCACCACTGCCAGGGTGATGCCAAGCGCAATTTTCACTTGATTGGGAATGGAATTGCCCCCCAATACTGGCACATGTATGATGGTGGCCAGAATTCGGGTAACCACTAAGAAGAAAACTTGGGCTTGGGCAATTGAAATTAACATATAAAAATATCCCTGGTAAGGTCTATACCAAGGATACTCAAAGGCACTTGTAATTTCAGTAAAGAGGGTGTGAAGGGCGTCTAAAGAAGACGTAAAAATGATTTTTAAAAGCTATAAAGTTTTACCAGTTTCTGCCGATGAATTGTTCGTTAATAATTTTCTGAACTCGATCCACCATCAGGTCGGTACTGACCGGTTTCACCAGGAAATCGTCCACTCCAATTTGCGCAATTTGCCGTACCACCACCGGATATCCCAAAGAAGAGATCACAATAATGCGGGTCCGGCGGGGTAATTCCAGGCGTTTAATCTGCTCAACCAGTTCCAGACCATTCACCCCCGGTAAAAACAAATCCAAAATCACCAAAAATGGACGTTCTTTCCGAATAAAAGGAATCACTTCCTCACCTTCGGTCAGTAATGCCACTTCTATTTCTTCAATTCGAGATAATGCCAGCTTGAGGAGAGCCTGCTGGGTTTTGTTTGCCTCAACCAGAAGAATTTTGGCCTTTTTTTCGGATTCCATACTCAAATTATAGTCTGGAAGCGGAATGTGTGGCGCTCAAATATTCTCCCACCCGTTTTCGCAATTGATCGAGGGTGTTTTCAGAAAGGCCCAAAATATTGTACGATTCAGGGTGGATTTCATTTACAAACAACTCTTTATTTGCCACCCCCACCTGTGCGCTCAACGCGTTAGCCACATTGACGATCGCGGGCAGTTCGGGCTTTGTCCGCGCGAAAGAAGGGGCGTGATGGCAGCGGATTGCGTCAATCAACACCACCGGGTAATTCCATTTTTCGGCCATTAACCCGCCCACAGCGGCGTGGTCAATTCCCAGAAGTTGTTCTTCCACCTGCCATAAACGCAGGCTATAGCGCTGCATCAAGTCGATCATTTTGGAATAATCCAGCACGATATATTGGTCCAATAATAACTTGCCGATGTCGTGCAGCAAACCAGCCAGATAAGCTTCATCTGGATCCTGATAACCCACTGCCTGGGCCAGCCATTGAGCCGTCACCGCGGTGGAAATCGCGTGGTTCCATAAATCCCCCGCACCAATGCGATAGCCCGAGAGATTGCGCGATAAAGGTCCTTCCGCCACGATCCCTATCACGAGGTTTTTTAATCGCTTGAATCCCAACCGCATCACGGCTTCATTAATCGATGTGCAATTCACCGCAAAACCCATTGCCACTGAATTAGCCATTTGCAATACAGATGCTGCCAGGGCCTGATCCAACGCAATCAGTTCAGCTACGTAACCTGCGGTAATATTTGGGTCTTCCATCGCGCGCAGTGTGCGGGTGACACTGGTAGGCATCGGCCAAAGCCGGTCAACGCGAGATAGAATCTGGTCAATTTTTCGTGGCAGCATGGTATCCCCTAATCATGGTTATCGAACTAAGGAGGGCAAACTCTCAAACAGCCCTGAGGTAAAGCTTACCAATTGTTGCAACATCCAGGAACCCAGAAATAATAACACTAAAATAATCCCGATCATTTTTGGGATGAAAGTGAGCGTCACTTCGTTAATTTGAGTAGCCGCCTGGATCAGGCTGATTATACTACCTACCAGCAGACTAACCAATAAAATTGGGCCAGCCAACATCAGCGCCACTGTGATGGCATTTTGAGCCAGAGAAAGAACGAAAGTCTCGGTCATCGAATTCCCCTTTTTTAGAAGAAACTGAGCGCCAATGATCTGGTCAACAAGAACCAGCCGTCCACCAGGACGAATAGCATCAACTTGAATGGTAGCGCGATCAACGAAGGTGGAAGCATCATCATGCCCATTGAGAGAAGCACACTGGATACAACCAGATCAATGATTAAGAAGGGAATGTAGATAATAAATCCCATGGTGAAGGCAGTGCGTAATTCAGAGATGATAAACGCCGGGAACAAGGCAACTGTGGGTATGTCATCCAGGGTTTGGGGCTGGGGCGTTCCAGACATTTCCAGGAATAAAGCAATATCTTTTTCCCTTGTCTGTTTAAACATAAACTCACGCAGCGGATCTACCGCCCGTTCAAGAGCCACTTCCTGGGTTATCTGATTGTCCAGATAGGGCTGTAATGCGTTTTGGTTGATCTTTTCATAGGTGGGGGTCATAATGAAAAAGGTCAACACCAATGCCAATCCGATAACCACCTGGTTAGGGGGAATGGTGGGTGTCCCAATGGCATTGCGCACCATTGATAACACAATGACAATCCGAGTAAATGATGTGGCCAAGATTAAAATCGAAGGCGCGATGGTTAAAACAGTGAGCAAAACCAATAATTGCACGCCCTGAGCCACTTTTTCCGGTTCGCCAGCCGGATCAACAGTTAAAGTGACCCCCGGCGCGGTGAGTTCGGGTGAACCGGCGCAACCGGTTAATACCAGAGCGGTCAGCGCAATTAATCCCAATACCCATAATTTCTTATTTTTCATACTGCTAGCCTTGCCCTTTTGATAGCGGCTCAAATTGGTCCATGCTGACTTTAAACAACTCGCTAAACTCGGTACCTTCCTGCTCCAGCGCTTTTTCTTCAACGCGCGGGTTGATCTCTTTCAACAATTGCACCGCGTGATCCGTAGCGCCGATCAACAATACCTGTCCATCGACCCGTACCAAATGCAGCGCGCGATGGGGAGATAAATTCAAGGTCTCCTGGACAACCATCTTCCGCTCAGCAGGCTTCCAGGCTCCACCCCCCATCCACTTGCGCGCAACAATTGCGCTCAAGCCGATCAAAGCCACTACCACCCCGAGTTTGAGAAAAACATCCAGCGCTAAACCCGTCGCATTATTACTGCGGGTCACTTCTTCCGCTGTAAACACATAGGTTGTACCAGTAGAATTTTTTAATAAAACACCCACAAAAATAGAACCGATCAACCCAACCAGTGCCAACCAAAGGCTGATTTTTTGGGCTTTACCGCCGCTGTGAAGAGGCTGCTTGAGCAAATCGAGAAGCTTTTGCATCTCAGGTAACCCTATTCTTTCGCGGCCTTGGAGGTCATCAATTCAGTGATCCGGACAGCAAATTTATCATCCACCACAACCACTTCTCCGCGGGCAATCAAGCGGTCGTTGATGAATACATCAATGGGGTCACCAGCCATTCGGTCTAATTCAATCACCGAGCCGGATTGCAATTCCAAAGCCTGATGTAACAACATTTTTGTCCGGCCAAGTTCCACCGTAATGTGCAGTGGAACATCCATTAGCATGTCAATGTTCGCTTTGGAGTTTCCGTTCATTGGCATTGACAATCCCTCATTCATCATTTCATTCCCATTCATAGGGAAGTTTTCGTTCATCATATCCATAGTTTTTTCCACCTGATTATT
>ENA-ORXD01002217-ORXD01002217.1-sediment-metagenome-genome-assembly--contig:-NODE-2217-length-13457-cov-26.240583_pt1 | contig 13457 bp, 14 predicted proteins | sample MGYA00237862_ERZ511471 | MGnify/ENA metagenome assembly ERZ511471 | reverse complement strand
CAATGGCAATGTACGATCGCCCCGATAACGGGGCATGTTCGATATTTGCCGGATAAAATGGTGGACACTGGGGGATTCGTTGGTCCCTAATCCAGTAAGTCGAAGAAAATTCCAATAATGGGGTTTCGTGTAAATGGCCTGTTTTTCGAAACCCTTTTTATTTTCTTTTTCTCGTTGTCCCTCCCTCCCCTCCTTCTCACCTTACTCACCTAACTCACCCAAACACTTGACTGGCTCTTCGGAAAAAAATGGGTGAGTTACGGGTGAGTTAGGTGAGTAAAGCTAACTTCAAACTTTATTGATGAATCAGTAATTATCAGGGTTTGATATGTGAAAAAATAATACTGGTTCACATTTCTTTTTTTAAATGATAAATGGATTACCAATCCAGATGGACGGGGAAGAGATCGGCATTAAAATGAAAAAATGTTCAATATGTGGTTTAGAAAAACCAATTGACGATTTTTATACGCGCAAGGGAACGGAAGACGGCCGCCGTAAAGATTGCAAAGCGTGTGTGAGTTCTAGGAGTCGCCGATATTATCAATCCAATAAAGAAAAGGTCAAGACCACTGTTCAAGCGTATTATTTCGAGAATAAAGAAGCTAAGATCGAATACGCCCATAATTACTATAGAACCAACAAAGAGGATGTTCTGAAAAAGCAGGCTGCTTACAATCTGAAAAATAAAGAAGCTATCGCCAAAAAAAAGGCTGCAAGACACCAATCAAAAAAAGGGGAAAGGGAAGCATTTCGTTTAGCTCATCCCAAAGTAAGTTGGACGGATCAAACGGCACGTCATCATGAATTAACCGGTAGGAAAATTCGAAATGAGATATTGAAGATGGCAGAGGAAACCATCTATTGTCCCATCTGCAATGTGAAATTGAAATACGGTGGGGGAGAAAAAGTGGCTTGGCACTCCGCTTCTTTAGATCGGAAACATAATGATGACAGCAAGAATATTGATGATTTCTGGATAATTTGTCGACATTGCAATATGACAAAACTCATCCGTACACTGGAGGAAATGGATAAGTGGTGCTTACAGTGGCAGGAAGCCAGATTGAAAGATGATGGTAAATGTGATTGATCATGGAACGAAAAGTATGCTCCAAATGTGGCATTGAAAAACCCATCAGTGAGTTCTATATGAGGAAAGGATCCAGGGATGGGTATCGCAACGAATGTAAACAATGTCTTAAAATTAGTCACCATCTGAATTATAAATCACGGGAGGATAATATTAAAGATAAAGTCCATAAGATGTCTCAAGAAGGTGAGATTTTCTGCAATTCCAACTTCACCCTTGATAAAAAATCAATCAGAGAAATTGCCAAACAAAATGTGATAACAGAGCGAAAAAATGAAAGGAAACAAAAGGCAAAGGATAATCGAGAAAATCTGATTAAGACCCATCCAAAAATTAAATGGGTGGAGTACACGATGGGATCTCATTCTTTAACTGGGAAAGAATTGAAGGAACAGTTACTGGCAAAGGCTGAACAAACAATTAACTGCCCAATTTGCCATTGCAGGATGAAATATTATGGAGGGGGGCAGGCTGGTTGGAATTCTGCATCTTTGGATCGGAAAAACAATGATGATAGTAAGAGTATCGATAATTTTTGGATTATCTGTCGGTTGTGTAATAGCACTAAATTAAATCGTAGTATGGAAGAGATGGATGATTGGGCTATTAAATGGCAAACGGCTAGAAAACGAAATAACAGAAGATATCCACCCAATTGATACTGCCCGTGTAGTCAAGGAAGTATAAATTATACCACTTGGTTCCAAGGTGATTGGGGCTCGCATGACTGACTGGCTCAAACGATTTTTGCCCTGATTCGGGCAATCTGCCTTTGGAGGAAGAACGGGGCCGTTTCGAAGGTTCCAATAAACCTCTTTTTTCCCTTTCTCCCCAATTAAAAAAGACAGTTACCGTTTTACTGTTTTCTTGAATTTGCTGGCTCGGGAAAACAGTAAAAATTAGTTACTGTTTTTACTGTTTTTCCAAATCCACAAAATTTCTTACGAATTCGACTCTCTTATCATTCGATGGATGTGTGCTTAATATTTTTTGGTAAATTCGATCTGGAAGAGTATTTTTTATAACTTTTTGTTCAACTTTTTCAAGAACCTTTCCGACAATGATTGACGGGGTTTGAAATCCATATATTTTCTTAAGCTGTAAGGAAGCGTTACGGTCTGCTTGGATTTCATCTTTCATTAACCAATTGGTAAATAGTACTCTATTAATGAGTATCAAAGCCAGCAATACAAACACAATAGTAATATTATGTAAAGATCTCATCGATTCATTTATCATCATAGATATCGACACGATTATCATAGGAATTACAAATAAAAAATATATCATTGCGAATTTATTCCCATTTTGCGGATCTTTAAGATGACTCTCCTCATGTAAAAGACAAAACATCATTTCTTCATTCGAAAGAGATGAACAGTCGCCAAAATAATAAATCTGTTTTCTCAATCTGGATGCCCAAAATCCCGGTCGTTTTTGCTTCGTGTGTTTATGTTTTATTAATCGATTATCATTGATTAACCCATCTTTTTTAAGTATTGATGAAACTAATTGGACACTATCCATTTCTTTCCCAGAATTCATATTTGGTAAATATTCATTGCATCATATTTAAAGGTGTATTAATATTGATTTTGTCTATTGCCACTTTTATGAGCGATCAAACATATTTATATAGTCAAATAGGCTAGTTTGTACCTTTCCAATCCTCTCAAGAATGATTGGAATGGATCTTACAATTCCAAAATCAGATGTATAGTCGTCCGGGCAAGGCTTCATGTCCGGATACCTGGTGCATTGCTCGTGCGGGAACGTAAGAATTGCTAGGATAATGAGAGAAAAGTTGTTAGATACTTTCTCAATTGAACTATTAACCAACCCATCTATTTCAGGATCAGATTTATCCCAATCGTCGATTCTTGACGGTCTGAGAAGAAGATTCATTACCAACTTTAATGCAGGAATGCCATCGGAAAATGTTATTGTTAAAAAAGTATCAAATTTTTCGAAGGCATCGATTATATTATTATATGTCGGTTTTACGATTTGAGGTAGCTCATTTTTATTTCTTAGCGATTTGTTAACATCTATAACGAGATTGGATATGCCAGCAATATCGGTATTCATTTCCGGCGATGCTTGTTTGATAATCGGAATAAAGTCGAACATAATTTCGACCATCTTCGTGAATATTAATGGAGAGTTGTGGCCAATCTCCTTTTTTAAATACTCCATGTCAACGACTCCATAAGTTAGGAGGTAAGCCTTGCACAATTTTTCTACTGATTGTTGAATATGAAATACCGATAATGCAAAAATGCCCTCCTTAAAAAGAATTGCCGATGCCTTCGAATCCATTTCTGCACTACGAATGAACGATCTGGCATATTGAATATTTTCTAGGGTTGGGCGCTTATAATTTAAAGTACCATATTTTTTACGTAAATTATCGATATACTCATTCTCTTCTATACTCGGCATATATTATTACATGAATGAAATAGAATAAATCAATTGCTGATAAATTTATCAAATATCAAGTGGTGGGATGCACTGAGTATCAAACCCTAGTTCATTGATAAATTTTAACAATTCATCTTTATCTTTATTTAATTTAATATATTTTAATATGCATATTCGAAGATATTCTCTCACTTGTTGCAAATCGGTTAATTCAATTGAATTTTTTACATTTCTATTTCCATGCACCATTCCACTTCTTTTATCATAATAATCTCTCATATTCTCATATACAATTCTTGCTTTTGTCACATCCCCGCCTCCAATAAAAATGGCGACACTTCGGCTAATACGATTAGAAATTTCTCCAGAACTTGGATTGAAAAGAGCTTCCATCCCCATCATTGCTTCTAAAAATCCTCGTCGATAATCGAATTTATGCCAAGAATAATCATATAAAAGAATGGCCAAATTTACATTTGAAAATTGAGTGTTTGATAAATCTTGGTTTAAACAGTTTTGGATAATTTCTACTTCTGTCGGGTGAACGTACAAAACAAATTCACTTGACGGTAAATACTCTATAAAATTAGACCCCCCAACTGGTTTTTCGCTTGAACCATCAATTTCACAATAAAACCAATTTGAAATCTGAATGCAAGATTTTTTTATTATTTTCAATGTTAGTATTTTATTATAAATATATTTTTTAAATTCTTCCCTCCATTTAATAGTCCAAGTCTGGCCATATTTCGAAATAAGTTCGTTTTCGTCCATTTCTACTGTTAAATAATATATCTTGTCATTGTTACGATTTATCCATGGAACTAATAATTGTTGGCTTGATAAATGAGATAAATCTAAATGACTCAATCTTGCAATTTGTTGCAAACCTTGATCATGATCCCAATAATTAATTTGAGTATGATTTCCAAATGATAATTTTAAAATTGAGTCATCAACTCCAACAAGAATACCATAGCCTCTATATGCATTCATAAAACAATCTCTACGATGTCGTTTATCTTAATTTTTCTGTTTAATTATAGAAATTGGTATTTTTTAAATTAAAATTTGTTTAATTATTTATCACTTATTAGAGATAGATAATTATTATCAATAAATAACTGATTTATCTATATATTTTTAGTATTAACCTTTAAATAACGATATGATTATAGTTTAAACTCTAGAAAATCCTCCCGATACTCATCCCCGAGGTTGTCTAGCAAACCATTTTCCGGGGGAACATGCAGGAATCCGAAGCTCACACCGACACTGTCCACCTTCCCCTAAATCCGTGTCGTGGAGTTGGTGATTCTACGTCAAAACTCCCGGGTTTTTCATCGAAAAAGGGGGTTCCTGAGGAGGCTAAGAAGGGCTCCCGGACAAAGACGACATTGCCGAAGGTCCTGACATACGATGAGATCGATAGATTGCTCCTTTCTTTCGAGGACATTGAGGACCTTGCTGCCTGCCGAATCATGCTCTTCGCAGGCTTGAGGGTCGAGGAGGCTTCTAATCTCACGATCAACGATATTGACAGGGAGAGGAGGGCGTTATTCGTCAAGCAGGGCAAGGGAGGGAAGGACCGTTGGTCCCCTTGCGACATTGCCACGATCTCCCTTGCGGTCTGTTACGCAAACTCAAAGGGCAGGAAAGGGGAGGAGCATCTTTTCATCAAGACCACTCGGACCCTTCAGAGGCACATCGAGGACGCTTACAGGAAGGCCGGGATAACCTGGGGAGCAACGTGCCACACGCTAAGGCATACCTCCGCCACCTGGCAGCTTGATAAAGGAATACCGTTGGAGGTCGTGAGGGAGAACCTGGGGCATGAGGATATAACTACAACCCAGATCTATCTCCACCTGAACATAAGGCAGAGGTCCAGGACCTACCAGGACGCTTCAAGGTTCGGGGTCTGATATGAGTGGGCATCAAGGATCACATATCGATTGTAAGGACCATTGCACGGTTCACAAGCTACCGGGGAGCCACCATTTATATGGAATACAACCGGGAGGCCCTTGGTGATGGAAGCATCATCTATCCGGGACGTTCCCTTTTTAACTCCTAATTGTTACGGGCTGTTCACTTGCATAGCCGATAGATGCAAGAGCTGCCCCATGGCCTTCGATTGCTCCCGGGATTCGGGGTCCAAAGTGGCTTATAGAATCATGATCAGGGCTCGGTTCAGAGCAAAGTTCAAACGGGAAAGTTAGAACATATCTATATTATAGGGAGCGCCGAACATGAGACAGTATCAATGGCCAGCATCCATTCTATCGAGCAATTGATATATAAAAATAAACGAATGGTTTTAAAAAGGGTCGTATTAAAGGGTTTCAAGGGTCGGTCAAAATCATTTGTTAACGATTTTGCAGGGGTTGTTTTTGTCAATGACCTCTTTGATCTCGGATAGGGCCCTGTCGAAGATCTCCTTGCACCTCTCCCGATCCTTCTCGGTCATGCTGTCGGAGAATGTCATCTTGAGCCGGATAAAGGGCTCCCTGTCGCTCCCATCCATCTCAGCAACGTCCAGGCCACCGCTGAATTCCTTCATGCCGATCCATCCTCCACGGTAACGTTGATCTCGAACGTGGACCTCAACAGGTATTCCACATCCATTGTTGACGATGGGGGGCAATAATGCTCGACTATTCGCCCGCTTTCTTCCAGCTCCTTGGTACGTTCCTTGACCGATTCATCACCCGGTGAATAGACCGAATCCAGTTCGAACCCCACGCCCGCCGGTATCAGCAGGTCCTTGGTTAATCCCCCGATCCCTTCTTTCAACAGGTCCAACAGCTCTGGGTGGATGCCCTTCCCTGCCCTTATCTCGATGCTCAACAACTTTCCTTCATGTTCGTCCATCTATTAACCTCCTAAAAGGTTCTAATGGTAATATTACCACAATAACTATAAGATAATTGCCACTATTGGTCATATTGGTAAAATGAAATTCCTAGGGTCATCCAAGATAACCCCGAAGCTCAGGATCAGAGTGGTCAAGGACGTTGCCGAGCTCCTAGAGGTTGATGATGGGGACCACATCCTCTTTTACGAGAAAGAGGACGGGGAGATCGTGATTAAAAAGGGTTAAATCAGAGAGGTTTTTCGAGTCGGTATCCCAATATTGGCTCCATGAAATCGGCATCCATCAGGCAGAAATAATCATAATTAAAATCAGTTATTATTATTGGCATAGAATTCCTAGCATCCTTACTCTTCTTGAATACCTCTTGAATCGTTTGCCCCTCTCGTTTATGATGATTCAGAATGGCTCGAAATATCTTGACCGAAGCCTCTCGAGTAATATTGACGATCTCTCCTTCCAAATCCCTATCCTTTTTCATTTTCACAATACGTCTCCTATCAGTTTGATAGATAATCGTTATTGGTCCGTTGGTGAGCGATTGTTTTAATTTTGATTTATGTATCGTTTTCTTCAGTTTAAAATAATCATCAGGATTATAATAGGAAAAATCTGAGTGGAAATATCCATTTCCTCTTTTTACAATCAAATTATTATTTACTAATTTTTCCAAATAAACATTCACTTTTTGTCTTGAATGTTGGATTTTAAAAACCGAATTGTTTTCATCTATCCAGCCCCACTCGATCAATATTCTTTTTGCGTCATCCATTAATAGAAAAAATTCCTGGTTTTGGTTTGCCGGAGTGTAAGAATTTAAAAAATATCTGATGAATCGAGGTTTGGTCCCGTCTTTCAATTTTTTCCGAAAATCTTCGCCAAAATAATTTTTATAAAATTTTTCCCCTTCCTGGATCGTTGCATAATTATTAATGACATATTCATAATCGAATAAATTGACTAGCAACAAAATTATCGAATCAAAGTTGGATAAATCGGGATTCGTGCCTTTTCCTTTATAATAACTAGGAATTCGAAATCCCTCGATTGATCCTAATAAATCGGTTAGATATTCATTGTTATCCAGTTTATTTTTGTAAACCATACATTGTAGTATATACTTGACATCATTAAAATACCTTTTCACAACTTGTTATGATTGGTGATAAGGTTGAAAAACACCGATGAAAAAGACGTTACCATTGAAAATAAAACTACAGGGCGAATGAAATCGTTTACAGTAATGCTGGACGAGAGCGATATTGATCATCTAAAGACCTTTGCATCTCGAATTAATATCCCCCCTCATGTCTTAGCAAGATCAATTTTGTTGAGAGGTTTGGAAGTAGAAATTGATAAGTGGAATTTGGAGGGACGGCAATGAGCCGTCATCACTCCCGGGAGCATTGCCTGCAATGCCTTGGCGAAATTCCATCCTCAAGACGGTCAAACGATCCCCCAGAGTTCTGGGATTGTGATGTATGCAAGAGCAAGTTCCTCATCCAATCCGGGATCGGCTCTGCTTATGACATAGTATGGCCGGAGCCAAGCTTTGCTTACAACCCCTGCCTTGCGATTATCCGAGCTGGACCACCAGACACTCCTGGAGCGAGGGCGATCTACCGGATCAAGCTCAAACCGAAGGAAATAGACCAAGATCTCTGGGACAGGAAGGAGAAAAAGCCGAAGATCTGACGGATGGGAGAGTAATGGGATGCACGAATCAAATATTTCAACAAACCAGCCGATGAAGAGCCGGGTGATCGTATTCCGAAGTTCGGACCGGACCTTTCTTGACATGATCAATATGGTCCGCTCTACCCCGGACTGTTATCTGATCTACTCACGTTCGAGCCTTCTCAAGCTAAAGGTGGAGGAGGTCCCATTCTGATGACCACTTATTACAGTTCCCTACCTCTCCCGGCTTTATGGGATAGGCAGAGGGTCAGGGGTTTCTCGCCAAACGGTGAGGAGGTCTGGATCAAGCGTTATCGAGTGTTCACCATCAGAGGCAAGCTCACCATCCTGGAATACATCGGAGAGCACCGTCCCGGCAAGGCATGGACCATTGCTGAACGGCTGATCGGGGAGGACGATTCGATCTGTAAAATGCTCCCCCTGGAGAGGACGCTCGGCCTGGAATTCCAGCTCGGTCAATGGTATCGAGTCTGGGTCGATCCCATGACCCGGATAAAGATGGCCTATCCAAAGGCCAAGGACCGAGGGTTTGCATGGCTCCAAAGGTTGCAATTGCTCAATGGAGGTAAGCCCCTTGATTCGAGGTGATGAGATGTTCCCGAACGGGGAGCTGACCATTGTTGTCAAGGCCAGCAATGAGGACATTGAACATTTCCTGGCCTGGTTGGTCCTCAACCTGGAACCCGGACAGTTCTACATTCACCGAGCCCAAAGGAGCAATGGGAGGGTCATTGTCGTTCAGGGGAGGTCCTTAGATGCTGGACAATGACGACGAATTGAATTTCAGAGAAATGGGATGGGGGAGAGAAGATGATGATACGGTCGTTGTCGCATCCCTGTTCTATCCATTCAATGTCGTAAGGCTCCCCACGATCAGCCTTTCTGTAATTGCCAGATCGGAGTATGAGGAATTCGTTTCCAAGCTCCAGAGGCGTGAGGTCTGGCTATACAAGATGGCTCCCCGAATGATGATCAAGAACATCAAAGACCTGGAGAGCTGGATCCTGGAGGCGTGAACATGGAGCAATCCATCAGCCCCGGGGTCCAGGTGGATCCCTCTGATAATAGGACGGTCATATCCCGTCAGGCATACTGGATCAATTCGGTATTGCAGAAGGTCAAACCGGACCGCCCGATCCTGGTAACTTACGATATGGCCTTTAAGGGGAAGCGTGAGGCGTATTTCGGCAATGGAAGGGTCCAGGCCAGACATATAATGCTTAACGAGATCGTCCTGGAGCTGGACTCTGATGATTGGAACGTCCAGTTCGAAGAGGGGAGGAAACTAGAAACGTTCCTGAAAGCCCGAGGGGTCCCTCATGTCATGGGATACTCTGGCAACAAAGGTCTTCATTTCCATATCTTCCTGGACGATGAGAAGCTGAAACAGGTATTCAACGAGTTCAGGGATGATGATCAGGTCGATAAGTACCGGCTGGCCAGAAAGACCCTGGCGAAGGTCCTCATCCAAGGCTCAGGAATGGATGAAAAGAGGGCGAAGGTGGACGCTTCCCGGATAGAGTGGAGTTCCAGTACCCAGGGGCAGCTCATAAGGGAGTTCGGCTGTCAGAGGGCTTCAGGGCAAAACAAGACTCTGATATTCGACATACCGGCAGAGAAGCCGAAGCTGGGCAGCCTGCCCCTTATAATCCCCCAGGATTGCAAGGCGTGGGGCATGGAGGGTTTTGAGGGCAAGCTTGAGGAAGAATATCATAAGGAGGTCAAGAGGGCTGAGAAGTGGGTTTCCGAGCCTATGACGGTTCAAGGACCGGTCGAGGACGTTCCATGCTTCAATGCCATGCTCATGGGGGTCCCCGAGGGCGTGAGGCATAACGGGGGATTCTACCTGACCCATACCTTAGCGTTGATGGGGAGATCGAAGGAGGAGGCCTCCCAGGTCCTCCTACGCTACGCCAAAGCCTGTAATGGTGATTCAGACTTCGAGAGGGAGGTCCAGGACACCATCACCTCCCTTTACAGGGATGGAAGCCCCAGGCTGACCGCAAAGGCCCCTCTCTGCTACCGGATCAGGCAGGATATGGGGGAGGCGGTATGCAACCGTAAGGAATGCCTGTTTTTTCGAAAGCCAGAGAAGGTCGAGAAGGTCTTCAATTTGACGAATGCCTTGGAAGAGGCCGAACCCTTCATCGATGGTAAGGAGAGGGGTTTTGTCATTCCTTCGTTCGGTTCCAATTGCATCAAGACCGTTCAGGAATGGAAAGAGGTCGATGAAAAGCTAGGGGTTGCTCTAAGCGCCAGAGCTGAGAAGTTTGACAGGATACTCTGGCCTTTACCCGGAAGGGTTAGTCTAGAGAATGATGATCGAAATCTCTTGGAGGACATGGTTGCCTATATCAAGGACTATGTCGAGTTTCCCACCGAAAGGACCTATTATGCCTTCGCATCGTGGATCATTAGCTCCCATCTAATCGACTGGCTATCTCACGCTCCCCGGATAATTGTCAATGCACCTACCGAGCATGGGAAGGGGAGGGTTTGCAAGATGGTCGCTCTTCTGGCCTACAGGGGAGTTTATCTCGGTGATCCATCCATTGCTGTGCTCTACCATTTGACATCGTGGGACAGATCGACGATCGTCATTGATGAGCTGCAGGACATTGCTAAGAGCCAGAAGGAGCTGTTTATCAGAATAATGGGGGTCTTCAAATTGGGTTTCGATATCGGAGCCCTCATTCCCCGTATGAACCCGGACAATACTGAGATCGATGCTTTCAAGACATATTCGTTCTGGTTAGTGGCTTCCAAGGATTTTCGTTTCACCGAGGACCAGCAGAACAGGTCCATCATGATCACGATGAGGAAGAGGACCCGGGAATTGAAACCGGACCCGATGAACGATAGGGAGGCTTTGGAGAGGGCTCTGTCTCTGAGGACCCGGCTCTATGGACTGAGGACCAGGGTTGCCCTTGGTCTGGTGGATATTGAGCCTTTGAAAAGATTCGCATATGAATTGTCCTGCAACAGCTTCGAATACTACGAAAATGAAGAAGGACAGGAATTATCCAGGTTAATTCCAACAAAGATAACCTTTAGCGACAGGACCAAGGATAAGGTAAGGGCGTTGACGGTTCCCTGTGGTTTATTTGGGCATGAGAGCGAAGTCCTAACTACAATTGCCCTTTCCCAAGAAAGATCTTTGTTGGAAGAGAGATCGACTTTCGATGCTCAGATATTCTATGCTCTACAAATGGAGCTCGACCGTAAGGAGGTGCTCAAGAAGGATGAGATCGAGGACTTATTGAAGGATGATAAAAGGAAGGGGATCGAAAGGAGAATTACAGCAACCTTGAACGGATCGAAGAAAGTAAGCATCGATGAGATCAGAAACCAGCTAGAGATCGATTTCAAGGATCGGGGAGATGAGGTAAGCGAAAGGATCTCAACACGGAAAGTGGGGAACGTCCTTCGAAATAATCTTTCCTTTTCAACGAAGGAAGGGGGGAAGAGAAAACACTACTTGACCCCCAGGGGTTTCATCGAGTCTTATCGTTCTTGTTTGAGCGCCTTCGGCAATCGATTTGATGTTAAGGAGGAGACCTAACTCACTTCTCACCCCCTTACTCACCCATTTTTTTCCAATTAGCCAGTTGAGCGTTTGGGTGAGTTAGGTGAGTTGGGTGAGTTGTGGGAGATAAGGCGTTAGAGGGGGTAAGAAGGATTGAATAAGTCTGATGGTAATATTACCTCCGAAGGGTCTTCGAATGTACGAAGGAAGAGGACCCTCAAGAACGCCGATAGCAAGGGGGTCGAGGGGTTGCGACTAGGTCGTTACCCCTTCGCCGCTGCAACGAATTTCTACTTGCAGAGTAGGAAGGGAACGATAGCAGACTCGACATATAAGGAGGACGAAAGAAAGCTAAGATACCTAGGGAGAGTGCTTGAGAAATTGAAACAGGACGGACTGATAACTACAACGGACCCCCGGAAGATGGGCAGGAAGGAGATCCAAGAGTTTCTTATTTGGATGAAAAGGGAGAGCTTGGACCTCGATACTCAGAAGAAGTATGTCCATCACCTCCATGCCTTGCTTAAGTTTTCCAAGAACCATATCATCCAGGACATGAAGGCCGAGGGGGTCAAGTTCCCAACCAGTCCAAAGAAACCGATCAGGACGATCGAGGTCGAGGACCTTCAGACCATCTTTCATACCGTCGAAAAGATGGAAGGCTGGAAAGGAAGCATGGCCAGGGGCATGGTTGCCCTTTACTTTGCTACGGGAGTTCGGCCTAAAGAGCTAAGACTCGCTCACCTCGATGACCTGAACCTTAAGAAGATGACCTTGTTCATCAGGCATCCGAAGGGAGAAGGTTCATGGGCAGCTTCGACCACGGTCGATCTGATACGCCCTGATATGATCCCCTTGATCCAGCTCTTTCTAAGGGAAAGGGATGAGCTGATCAGGAAGAAAGGACTCTCAAGGGCTCTGGCGCTATTCCCTAATCTTAGTCAAGGTCCAAACGCTTTCTACTCTGCAAACCACTTCGGGAAGGTCAAACGGGAGATCGAAGGCCTCTGCAACGTGAGCTTCAAGCTCAAGGACTTCAGGCCGACCCTTACCTCCTTGACCGTTAATGGGGACCTAAGCAGGCTCCCGGCAATGTCGGCGCAATTGAGGCACAGCAGCTACAGCACTACGCAAAGATACTATCTCAAAATGGAGCAAGGTGCTGCCGGAAAACAGCTCAAGGACGCTTGGAAGGACTCGCCTATCCTGGCTCCTCAAATTGCACAAAACCCCTTTATTGGAAAAAAATTCGACATATCTGGATATAGTTAGTGGTGGACACTGGGGGATTTGAACCCCCGGCCTCCGCCTTGCGAAGGCGGCGATCTTTAGCGGCGTCTTATAGACGCATCCGCTGATCTAAGTGCCCGTGCGAGAGTCAGGAAACGAACCCAGGTTTATAATCCTTTGCCGGTTCAGCCCAGCATCTTCCTGGCTTTAGATACGACATCGTCCGTCATCTCGGGCGCGAATCCGAGATAGTTCGCCGGGTCCATGACCTTGGCCAGCTCCTCCTTGGTGAACTTCTTCTTCACCAGGGGGTCCTGCCACAGGGCCTTCTCCAGGTCCACTCCCTTCTCCTCGGCCTTCATGCTGGTGGATCGCACTATCTCGTGCGCGTCCTGCCTACCGATGCCTTTGGACGTGAGCGACATCATCACCGGCTCGGCCATGATCATTCCCTTTGCCGCCTTGATGTTGCGCAGCATGTTAGCCTCGTTGACGGTGATGCCACTGAACACGGACCTCATCTTCGTCAGTATATCGTCCGTAAGGATCATCACGTGCGGCAGGATGAAGCGTTCCGCCGAGGAATTGGTCAGGTCGCGCTCGTGCCAGAG
>ENA-ORXD01002215-ORXD01002215.1-sediment-metagenome-genome-assembly--contig:-NODE-2215-length-13488-cov-3.392737_pt1 | contig 13488 bp, 12 predicted proteins | sample MGYA00237862_ERZ511471 | MGnify/ENA metagenome assembly ERZ511471 | reverse complement strand
CTGGGTTGCATGTAACTTTGGGCCCTTTACTTTGGAAGAAATAGGAAACATGATGGGTATAACCCGTGAAAGGGTGAGACAAATTGAAGTAAAAGCGTTAAAAAGGATGCAACATAAGAAAAGAAAGGAAAAGCTGCACGACTTCTCGGATGAAAGCGAAAGAACCTCCTGATGTTTGCCTTCCGCTGCAAAAAAGAAGAAATAAAATTTGAACGCAGCGCAATACTGGACTTGAATGAAACCTTTAAATTATCTCATACAAAGAAATTAACTTGACAATACTCAATAAAATCAATATTTTCTAACTTATGAAATTTTGCCGCCATTGTGGAACGACAATTAGCGGGGAAGGATCTCCCGGCAGACAGGAACAATGCTCTGTCTGCGGCGCCGATTTACATTCCTGCCGGAATTGCACCTTTTACGATGACGTAGCTTACAATAATTGCCGTGAGCCGCAGGCAGAAAGAGTTTTAGATAAAACCCGCGCCAATTTTTGTGAATTCTTCCGTTCCCAAAGCAAGACAAGGCCGGCAACAAGTAAAACACCAATTGTTAAAGATAAGCTGGAATCATTGTTTAAAAAGCCAGCTTAACTTCAAGCTCAGGCCGCACAAAGATTATTGTAAAATGCTGCGTTTTTTCCCAAAAAACAGGAGGACTAAATGATGAACAACGCTCTTTTACAACCAGTAAAAATCGGACCATATGATCTTCCCAATCGCATATTTATGGCTCCCATGACCCGCAGTCGAGCCGACAATCGCGAAAATGCTGCAACACCAATGATTGCCGAATATTATACCCAGCGCGTGACAGCCGGCCTGCTGATTACGGAGGCTGCACCGGTTTCCAGGCAAGCTGTCGGCTATATCCATGTACCCGGCATTTATACCCAGGCGCAGATTGAGGGTTGGCGTCTCGTCACCAGGGCTATCCACAATAAAGGAGGGCATATTTTCTGTCAATTGTGGCACTGCGGGCGCATGTCCCATCCCGATCTGCAGGGGGGCAAGTTGCCGGTAGCGCCATCGGCCATCAACCCCAAGGATAAATCTTTTACTCCGGATGGCTTTAAGGAGACGGTTACGCCGCATGCGCTGACGATAGATGAAATCCACAGCATAACTAATGATTTCCAAAAGGCAGCGGCTAATGCCCTGGCGGCTAATTTTGACGGTGTCGAAATTCATGCGGCCAATGGTTATCTTTTTCATCAATTTTTTTCCAACTGCTCCAACACACGCAATGATGAATATGGCGGCAGACATGAAAATAAGGCCCGTTTTTTCTTTGAAACGCTGGACAAGGTTGGTAAAGTCGTGGGATTTGGTAAAGTGGGCGTTCGACTAAACCCATCGGCGCACGGTTTTTTCGGCATCATCATCGATAAAGACACCATCCCCACTTTTGAACATATTGTGGAACGGTTAAATGATTATCGTGATCTCGCCTATATCCATTTTCTGGAACCGGGGTCCACCGTTGATAACGTGCCATATGCCGTGAAGAACATTGACCGCCATTTTCGGCCCCGCTACCACGGCACATTAATTATCAACGGCGGCTTCAAGCGGGAAAACGGCAATAAAGTGCTGGAAGAAGGATTGGCTGATGCTGTGGCGTTCGGCCGGCCTTTCATCTCCAATCCCGATCTGGTGGAGCGCATCCGGCGCAATGCTCCCTTGGCCAGATGGAATGAACAAACATTTTATACGCCGGGTACGGAAGGATATACGGATTATCCTTTTCTGGATTAATAGCCGACTGTTTCAGGAATGAAGATTATAACATCAATCGAAAAAAATTTTTTTGCAATCGGCCGCTACTGGGGCAATTTAAATGGTTCTTTTGTACCGGCACCCGCAATCTATGCCATGAGTTCGGGCATTCCGACCGATGACCTCAACTGGGTCTGGAATGAAAAACCGCTGACAAGAGAAAATGGAAAAACAATTGATCAGATTAAAAATTACTATGAGCAATTGTCATTGCCTTTCTGGTGGTGGGTGTATCCTACGGGACAATCACCACTGACGGAAAAGATGCTGCAATCTGCAGGCCTGCACTTCTTCAAAGCCATGCCCTGCCTGGCTGCGGATTTATCTGCCCAAGCATTACCGGCAGGCGGTTCTTCTGACCTGGAGATCAAGTTAGTCCGGGATAAAAATGATTTAAGCTTGTGGGAAAACACTTCCTTTGCCGGCTTTGACATCGAGGATTATTCCCGCAAGCAATACAAGAAATTTATTGCTTCCTTCGACATCAGCTCCGGCTCGCCGCAACAGCTGCTGTTGGCTTGCTGGGAGGGGAACCCGGCAGCCACAGCCCTTTTATTTTTTTACCAAGATACCGCCGGCATTTATTTTGTTTCCACCCTGCCTGGCTACCGAAGAAAAGGCATCGGTCTTACCGTCACCCTCGCAGCGATGCAATATGCAAAAGTGGCTGGGTTCAAATTGATTATCTTACAATCTTCCGAATTGGGGTTGAATATTTATAAAGAGGCGGGTTTTCAGGAATATTGCTGCGCGAATATTTACAGCTGCCCAACCTTTTGACGAGTTTACAGCAAAAGGGACCTGGCGCTTTACTTATCTGCCGTGCATCAATTCTTGTGCCTGTTGATGCACGGCAGATAAGTTTTTGTTTATGACCATTGTTTTTACGGTTTACTTTTTGCCTTTCCAATAATCGACCACCCAGGGCGGCAGCACATACTCTCTGCTGCCTTTGTATTTCACCTTGTCCCATCCCGCAGGTGCACCGGCGGCAATGAGGGCCGGATGTATCTCCCGACCATCCGGCCACACCACGTACTTCTTACCATCAATCCATTGTTCCAAAATCCACGTCGCATGCTTCGGACCCCAGATATTAGTATGAGGAGTCACATCACCGCGCGGGGTAAAGGCGATTGTACCCACGATGCCGACATGATCTGTTTTTTCCAACGCCACCACGACCTCATCGGAATCAAGCGTACCGGCCCGTTCAATCGCCGTCTTCAAAAGGTTGATGGCATCATAGGCGCCGGCGCCAGTATAGATGGGATATTCCCCACCCGTCCGTTTGGTAAACTCGGCATAGAAAGGCCGGGTATAGGGCGTTATCTCGACATCGCCGAAAGCATTGGGAACTGCCGCGTAATTGCAAAGGCCGTTGGTCGTCTGCCAATGACCACTTCTACCCCCCTCGGTATTACTGCCCTCAATGGCGGCCGGGATCTTCAACTCACCCCACTGCCGGTTGATGACATTACCTGCTGGTCCGGCAGCGGCCAGAAAGATCATATGGGCGCCGGAGGATTTGATGGCTGATAGTTCTGCAGCTACGGACGTCGCCGAGAAACCGGGCCTCCATTCGCCGACAACCTCGCACCCCATCTGAGGAAACAGTTTCTTGGCATCCACCGCCAGCGGATCGGCCCACTGAGCTTTGTCCATCAGCAAAGCAATTCTTGGTTTTTCGATTCCTATTTTTTTCAGCGCCCTGATGACCGGGTCGGCCAGAACAACCAGATTTTTTATGCCCGTAATATTGCCTTGACAGGAAACTCGGAACCAGTATTTATAGCGATCGTAATTCCGCGCCACTTTCAGACATTGCTCGTCATGGGCCGAACCCAGGCCCAAAAAAATGATCTTGTTATCCGCCATCACCTCCTGCTGGGCCAGGACTGCTTCCGTCCGGAAGCCGCCGATGACAAAGTCCACTTTTGTCATTGTTACCAGCCGCTCCATGGCGCTGACTGCATCGGGAGTGCTGAGGAATGAGTTGTCGTCAGATTTATGAAGGACTATTTTATAATTTTTACCCTTGACCTTAATGCCGCCGGCGGCATTGATCTTTTCCACCGCCATCTGCGCGCCGATCATCATGTGGTCGCCGTACACAAATTTCATCGGTCCGATGACGCCGATTTTGATTTCATCCGCAGCATAAGCCTTCGTTCCCCCGGATAAAAAAGCAACAAATAAAGTGATAAACAATACCCACAAACACTTCATAATTTTTTTTCTTTGCATGTTTTCCCTCCTGCAAGTTTATGGTTGAGTTTTGCTATTCCCTATCTTCATTTGTTTTTCTGCCAGATTGGGTTAACTGATCGCCGCTTTTCCCTCCTTATTTGTATTTATCTCCGATCCTCAAAGATTTATTTTCAAAACTTATCAAGAAAAATCCTTGGGGAATTTGGGCAGTTTGCTGAAAATGGGGTGTTTGGTCCCATCATCAATTCTGGACGCTCTTTTGGCGGAAGCTTTGTATCTGTCCCAATCCGCCAGGCTGAAAATGGAAAGGCGCTGCGCCGCCAGCGATCCTTCGGCATGGACGGTTGTCACAGAATCAAAACTGTTGGTAATGTCTTTTACCAGGCGCATGAGACGCAACCGGAACTCGGTCGGTACACCCGCTTTGCCGGCAAAGTATTTGTCAATGAGCGTTTTAGTAGCCGCGTTAAAGTAATCCCTGCTGGAAAATACGGAAGCCGGCAGCCCCCCAGCCAGATCCTGCAGTATCTTGATCGCATCATGATAATTATTGGCGAACATGAACTTGGCACAATTGGAATAAGTCGGATTGGGATAGACCAGATCAGAGTTGGGCAGCTTCACGCAAAACTGGCAGGCGGCCTTGCCCAGGGCTTCCACGGATTCGGCATACATAACCAGCCAGGAAAGCTTATCGTTAACGTGGGCCATCCGGTCGATGCCGTTGTATTCGGCAAGCAGTTTGCCGATCCCGGCGATCATTTCCAGCTGAATGTATTTATAGGCGTCCGCACTTAATCTGTGGAAGTCGGCAAACATATAGGTGTAATTAGGCGAAAATTTAAATTCTTTTTTCAGAAAGACCCGGTCCATCGGCACGAATACATCTTCAAAAATGGTGGTGCCGCTGCCGGTATGTCTGGTCGTGGCCAGCGGATAGTCAAATTCATTATTGCGCTCGTCAAAAAACTCTTCCATACTGCTGATTATAGTGACCCCTTTGGTATTAATGGGAACGGCACAGGCCACCGCATAATCCTTGTCATCTTCACCCATTGCTCTGGTGGGCAGACAAATACACTCATTGGCGCAACAGCCCATGCTGTTGAACATCTTGGCGCCCCGAATAATTATGCCGTCCTCGCCATGCTCTTTGGTTTCATCAACAATGTGCAGGTAAAAATCCTTATGCTGAACCTGTTTGGACGGACGCAGGCTGCGGTCACCTTTGACACAGGTCACCCCGGCAACAACGGAAAGATCGTTCTTGGAAAGGAACTTGCGATATTCTTCAACCCGCCCGCTGTAATTGCTGCCCATCGCCTGATCAATAATTCGGGAATTGACGGTGATGGAATTCAGGGTATCGATGCCGGTAAATTTAGCCCCGGCAGGCATACCCATACAGATACGGGTAAGAGTCTGAATAATTTCCCGGCGGCGCAGCAGATCTTCGGCGCTTTTTGCCGGTACAAAAACGAAGCTGATAGGCTCACCATCGGCATCCTTCGTATTAAAGGTGTTGGCAAACTCCGGCATTTGTCCTGCTTCATAATCCCAGGCGCAAATATTGGCGCATAGGCCTAATACCCTATCTCTCGTCACATCCTCCACTTTTTTGCCTTCAGAATAGACAACGCGTCCATCTCTGATGCTTTCCAGATACTGCTGCGGCGTTTTAATCATAACTTACCCTCCATTTATGTAATGACTTCTTTATTCAGATAAATAAACACCGCTTAACGATTTATTATAAGCAGGCATTCACCATCTACTGTCCAGTCGGTTTATGAAGCATATAACAATTTGATTAATAAAAGTCAAGAATTTTAACAGATCAGAATTTAATATAAGTATCGAGGAGAAAAAATATTTATCTTGTCGACCAATAGGTTTGTTTTATCCATGATCAAACAGGTAAAATAATTTCTCGCAAAACCTGAACGCCTGAATTTGCAATTGTTGGCAATTATTACTGAAAGCGGCGCAGATATCTAATTGTCTGGTCTTTTTTCAGCTTCGATCACCATCATTTGTCCTGCTTACTGATGCCATGCATAAATATATCCCATAAATGCAAAGCGATGTCGCGCGGTCGCCAGTGGCCCTCCGGCTTATACCATTGATAGGCCCAGTCGCACATGCCAAAAAAAGCAAGCGCGGTAAGGTTTGGATTGCTAATTTGAAATTCGCCTCTTTCCTCTCCTTTGCGGATAACATCCACAATCAGCCGGAAATAATTGTCCCGTTTTTCTTCAATCTTATCCTTCATTTCACCGTTCAATTCCCGGTAATGCTCGAAAAAAGCGCGTACATAACCGGGAAACTGATCAATCTGCTCTAAAATGTCGATCAACACTTCCTGCAAAAGTTGGCTACAGGACATGCGTGTGTTCAGCCGCGCTTGATGGTTGGATGTCAGGTTATTCAAAAGCTCTTCATGCATCAGGTATAGGATCTCTTCTTTGCTGGAGAAGTAATAATAAAGGGTGGGTTTGCGCAAGCCCACAGCTTCAGCAATATTATCCATGGAGGTATTAAAATAGCCCGTTTTGTTGAAAAGCTTGGCTGCTTGTCGAATGATGTGGCTGCGACGTTCATCGGCACCTGTTGCAGGAGTTGTTGTCATTTTTATATTTTCATACCTTCTTAATCGAATATGGCCACGCCATTTATCGACCGTCTGGTCGATCTATGCATTTTATACTATAACAAAATGAACCCGTCAAACTATAAAGAGCAATGCTTACCCCGCGGAGATCGGCCGGACTAGCCTCCGATAGACACTTCGGAAGGCAACTTTCTATATCGGACAAAGCCTCTCTTTCTAAACAATGCTTCAGACTGCTTCTGACGACAACAATTTAGTTATTAGACTTTAAAAGTTACGTTCTTCTTTTTGCCGCAGCAGCACTTTGGAAGTTTTCATGCCGGTGGATATCTTGGGCAAAGCCTGGCAGAGTTCAAAGTATTTGGGACACTTGAGGGAAGGAAAAATACTGCGGCAATAGCCGGAAATTTCCTCAACGGTCAAGCCGGAATCTTCTTTGGGAACGATAAAAACTTTTATCTCCTGGCCCATGACTTTATCCGCAATACCGATAACCGCGGCTTCCAGCACTTTCGGGTGGCGATAAATGCCTGCTTCAATCTCCGCAGGATAAATATTTTCCCCTCCTCGAATAATCATGTCGTCTTTTCGGTCAACAATATACAGGAACCCTTCCTCGTCCCGGTAACTTAAATCACGGGTGTAATACCACCCGTCTTTAACCACACTGGCCAGTCGCTCCGGTTCCCGAAAGTAGCCGCTCATAAAGCTCGCCCCCTGCAATATCAATTCGCCCACTTGGCTGGGAGCGCAGTCCATGCCTTTTTCATCAACTACTCTCGCTCGGGAACTGGGCAAAGGTTTGCCCACGGACCCTTGTTTGATTAGGGCGTAACGGTCCTCCAGACCGGTGACCGTCGGCGCGTTTTCCGTCAGGCCGTACATATTAAGAAGCCTGGCTTGAGGAAATAAGGCCCTCAGTTTCTTCATCGTTTCGAACGGCAGAACAGCCGCACCGATCATCATCCAGCGGATACTACTGAGATCATAACGGTGTAATTCCATTTCGTGCATGATCATATTCAGCATTGCCGGAACAACAACAAAACCTGTGATACGCTCTTGTTCAATTTGCCTCAAAACGGGCACCGTGTGATAAGTGGTTATGAAGGCGGTACAACCCAGGAAAACAGAAAGCCACATCATCCCGGCGGCGGATACATGATACAATGCCGTAAATACATGCAGCTTCTCTTCTTGGGCAATATTGCAGAAAATCTGCACCTGATGGGCATTGACCACCAGAGCCCGATGGCTAAGCACAACACCCTTTGGCTTGCCCGTTGTCCCCGAGGTATATTGAATGACGGCAGGCTCTTCAGGGTCCAGATCCACAGCAAGGTTTGATATGTCATCGTGCTTTAGTTCAGTAAGAGAAAAAGACCATGTCGGCAACTGTTGCCCCCGGACGATGAAGAGATTGGCGCTTAGTTCTTTCCACAAAGGGCTGATCTCCGCAAGAGCCTTTTCCTCCAGAAACACAGCTTTGACTGCGGCATGGTCTAAGATATATTTCAAATCTTGTTTGACCAGGCGGGGGAAAAGAGGCACGACGACAGCTCCGATCTTGATAATGGCCGCAAAAATTAATCCGAAGTCAACGGAATTCTCGATGAGCATCGCCACCCTGTCTCCATGCCCGACTCCCAGTTTTGTTAAGCCATGAGCCAGAGAATTGCTTATATTGTTAAATTGAGCATAAGTCATCCGGCAGGTATCATCGACCATCGCCTCTTTTGCCGGATAAAGTTTTGCGCTTTTATACAAAAAATCATGCAGCAATAAACCTCTGCAGCATTCGAGCCCGGCATCTTCCAATGGGATGGTCGGCAATTGTATTTTTTCCAGCACTCTGCTAATGCGCATGCTCTCCCTCTTTATTTCCTGAGCAAATCGAGCCGTTCTTGAACACTTTGGGCTTTGGTGATTTCTTGGCGATCATAATAATATTTTTGTAATTTGCTCAAATATGCCCAAAGAGGTCTTCTCCAGCCTTCCTTGGCCGAAGTTTTAATAGCCAATTGCAAAATACTGAAATCGGCGGACAAATATTTAATGGCAAGGCCAGAGGCGATCAAGCAGGATAAAGGATCGCCGATTGCAGTAATTTCACGGTGGGCAGCCGTTACATCGTTCCCGGCCAGTGCGGGCAGTAATTTACGGTAAGAAACGGGCAGCAGGACTGGGTCAACGGCAGAAAAATTACCTCTTAACAAATCGTAATAAGCACGATGGGCGGCGTTGTGCTCCAGCTTGTCAATTTTAAGGAACTCACTGTCATCAAAATCTTCCAGGGCAGCCGCATGTAAGGCATACTTAGTTAAATAGACGATAGCCAGAAGATGCAGGTCATTACTACTGGAAACAGCTTGTTTTGCTTTGGCAAAATGGGGGTCGGTCGCCGCTTCCTTATCAGTTAAAAAATTATTTTTATAGTTTTCCAGCTGCCGGAAGGAAGTATCCTTCCACTGGGGGATCGATGGGGCGCCACAGGCGTTGACAATCAGCAAAATTATCACGACGCACAATATTCTCATGGCAGATTAAACTCCGGATCCTTTTTGGACGACAGCAGATCGTCAATTGTTTTTGCCACATCATCAATGGCATTAACGGCGTCGTCGATGTCAGAGCGCAGCGTCGGGAAATCTTTCATGCCTTCTGAAGCATCTTTGCTGATCTTGTTGATATTATCAACGGTCGTCTCCAATTTTTCCAACTTATGACCGAGGTCTTTCAGAATCTTATTAATCTGCGGCAGAGTGCCTTCTGAGCCGTAAAGTTGCCTGTCGGTTTGCTCCGCCATTTTATCGACTTTTTTCACAACTTGATCGACACTGGCGACGATGTCTTTAAGTTGCCGCAGAGCTGTGTGCACTGATCTTATGCTCTCGTCATCGGCAACAGCCATTTCCAAAAGCGATTTTTTGGCGGAGAGGGTCGAAGTTATTTTTTCGGCATTACCCAGAATACGGTTTAAATCACCCTTGGGGTCGGACAAGTTATTGCTTAGGCGTCCGACATTAGCGGCGATTTGCGTAATTTCTTCGATGAGCGGCTGCACTTTTTTTATGGCATCATTGATATCATTGACAATTACCACTTCCTTAAGCTGATCCACCGGCAAGGGCGGGCTGTTTAAGTTATTGGTGGTTACATCGATGCGGGCGGCACCAATCAGTGGCCGATAAAGAATAAAGGCGCTGTCCGCTTTAATCCATTTCACATGTTCCTGGGGAATTTTGATTTTAATCAGTACTATTCCCTGGTCATTGAGCTCCAGTGCACTGACTTTACCGATATTAAACCCGGAAAAAACAACCGGCATACCCTCCGTAAAACCATCGCCGGATTTGGAGGAAAGGGTAAAAGTGTAAACTGTGGCGAAAAAGCCCTTCGCCTGAGCCAAATAAATTAGGGCAACCAAGATGATGATTGTGGTACCGACAATAAATAATCCCACTTTAAATTCGCGGCTCATAGCTCTCCATATTTTTCGGCCATCCACTTGTAATCATATATATGACAAGTAACAAAAAAATCATCAATTATTTTTAGAATTTGAAAAATATAATCTATGTCATGTAGATGGGGTATCAGTTTAAAAGGACGGTCAATAATAATGAAGGCATCACGCACCATCGCGGCCCGCAACAGCATGACGCAAAATCTTTCTTCAACAGTTAAAGCAGGATTTCTCTTGTCGGCAAGATGAGCCAGACCTAGACGTTGTAAAGCCTGTACAGCGATTTGCTCCGCCTTTGCCCGGGGTGTATTTTCATGATATTGTTTAATTAAACTTATATTCATCCAGACGTCCTGATTTGAAATAAGGGGCACATCAACAGAAACAGGAGCTGCCTGCAGGCCATGAGCTTCGATAAAATTCCGGAAGCTTTCGTCAAGCCCCTTTTCACTATCAAAAAAATTTACAACAATTTTGTTACAAATGACAACACCTCAATAACAATGATGGCAGCGAAAACATTAACCATACCACCGGAAACGGCGATAGGAATGCTTGTAAATTCCCGTGAAGCCTGCAGGCCAAAGCGAATGGGAATTAAAGTAATAAAAAAGCCAAAAACCGCGCATTTAACCAAGGCAATAACCATATCAGAAAAATTGGCTGAGTTTAATAAAATATTTATATATATATCCATACTCATGCCGAAAATTAATCGTGAAAACACAATGCCGCTGAACATTAAAACGATGGAGAAAAGACTGCTGAGTAAGACCAGAGAAACAACGCCGTTGATTATGCGGGGAATGAGCAGATAATTGATTACATCAATGCGAAACATTTCCAATGTTTTTATTTCCCCATTGACCTGCATAACCGCCATTTCGGCATTAATCGCCGATGCTGACCGTAACGTGATAAAAAGAACAGTAAAAAAAGGAGACAGTTCGGTAACAATCAGCCCCATTAAAACATTACCGAAATAATCAGTCAGCCCCAGTTGTTTGAGCAGTTGAAAAACAATGCCGATGAGCAATGACCCCAAAACGACCGAAACAAGGATGAAAATCGGTAGAATTTGCACGGATGTAAAATAAATCTGGCTAATGAGCACCATCCGCATAGCGCTGTTGTAAGTGCGGCGCCGGAAAACCCGGCATATCACTTTCCAAGCAAAAACAACGGTACCGGTAAAAGACCGGATTGTTCTGTCTCCTAGTTGCCCGATTTTTTCTATAATTTTCATCCCGTTTTTATTCATAATACAACTTTAATCCTAGCATATGATGCCGGAGACTTCAAATATGGATAATAGTTTGATAATTATAATTGACAAATAATCTTAAATCATTATATTTGTTCAAAGTTATTTGAATTTGAGTGCTACGTAGAACAATTACTTAGCCGCAGCAAGTAACAAATTAGCGGAGGATGAATATGAAAAATCAAAATCGTAAAACATTTTTTATGTTTTTAATGGCTTTTCTGGTTGCTTTTTTTATCGTGTCTCTCGTGGAAGTATTAAGATCATCGATTGCGCCATCCGGTGCGCCAGAAATTCAATTAGCTTCGGCCGTATCTTCTACGGAACCAGCCAGAACACCATTGTCTTTCTCTGATTTGGCCGAAAAAGTAAAACCGGCCGTGGTAAATATCAGCACGACAAAAATATACAAAGGACAAGGCGGTTTTAGTTCTCCCTTTGGTGGTCGATCACCGTTCGGCGGTCCTTTTGGCGACGATTTTTTTGACCGTTTTTTTGGCGACATTCCGCAGCGTGAATTCAAGCAACGAAGTCTTGGTTCCGGTTTCATCATCAGCAGTGACGGTTACATTTTTACCAACAATCATGTTGTAGAAAAAGCCGATAAAATTCTGGTGAAAGTTTCCGACGGCCAAGACAAAGAGAAGGAATATGAAGCAAAAATCATTGGTACAGATGCTAAAACAGACATCGCATTGATTAAAATCAAGCCTAGCAATAGCTTACCGATCGTCGACATCGGCGATTCTGATAAAGTCAGAGTTGGAGAGTGGGTTATGGCCATCGGCAATCCCTTTGGTCTGGAGCAAACGGTAACTGTCGGAATTGTCAGCGCCAAGGGGCGTGTTATCGGTGCCGGGCCTTATGATAATTTTATCCAGACTGATGCTTCCATAAATCCCGGCAACAGTGGGGGGCCTCTGTTCAGTATGGAAGGAAAAGTTGTCGGCATTAATACGGCGATTGTTGCTCAGGGACAGGGCATCGGCTTTGCCATACCGATAAACATGGCCAAAAGTATTCTGGATGATTTGAAAACCAAGGGCAAAGTAAGCCGTGGTTGGCTGGGAGTATCGGTGCAGGATATTAGTGAGGATATGGCGCAGAATTTAAACCATAAAGGCAAAGGGGGCGCAATTATTGCCGATGTATTTAAAGGAGACCCGGCCGATGTGGCAGGAATTAAAATTGGAGATATCGTAACAGAAATCAACGGTAAATCCATCAAAAATACGCAGGATTTGCTTTTAACAATTGCAGCATTGCACGTGGGAGACAAAGTCACTATTAAAGTCATCCGTGACGGGAAAGAGAAAATTTTTACCGTTACTGTTTCCGAACGCAAAGATAAACCCGAAATTGCCTCGGCGCAAGATAAAGACTCCAAGGAATATTTTGGTATAACCGCCCAGGAAATAACACCGGAAATTGCACGCCAATTGGGTATTTCACGGGAGTCCGGCGTTCTTATCGTGGATGTAGAAAACGGCAGTCCTGCCGATGACGTCGGCCTGCAGCGGCAGGACATCATCATTCAAGTAAATAAAGTCAAAATTTCTTCGATTAATCAATATATCAAGGAAATGAGCATGGCCGCCCAGAAGAAAAATGTAACTTTATTTGTGAAAAGAGGAAAATTCAGTTTTGTAGTTACCTTGCGGGCAGAATAGTTAAATATTTCAAAGCAAAATATAAGTAAAGGCAGGACTAAAAAGCCTGCCTTTTTTATTCATTTGTGGCGACGGAAGCGATCATTATCTTACCGATGAAACTTTATGATTACACCGGAATAATTCATTTTCATTCCCAATTTTCTTTTGACGGCCATGTCGCCCTGAATAAAATCATTGAAGACGCCGCTCAAAACAGCATTGATTTTTTAATGCTGACTGATCACGATCATCTTCGTGCGCGCGATGAAGGATGGGAAGGATGGCACGGCAAAGTTCTGCTGATTGTCGGTCAGGAAATATCGCCGCGTTTCAATCATTATCTAGCTTTTAATATCAATGCACCCATTACCGTTCAGGAAGATGCATTGGATGTTGCGCCTCAAAACTATATTGATGCGGTAAATGATGCAGGCGGCTTTGGTTTCATCGCCCATCCCGACCATGAAGGGGCAAAAATGTTTCACGTGAAACATTATCCCTGG
>ENA-ORXD01002214-ORXD01002214.1-sediment-metagenome-genome-assembly--contig:-NODE-2214-length-13488-cov-4.006189_pt1 | contig 13488 bp, 10 predicted proteins | sample MGYA00237862_ERZ511471 | MGnify/ENA metagenome assembly ERZ511471 | reverse complement strand
GAAACCGGCAATTAAAACGGCATGGCGGGCGATGGCATTACTGGAACCATTCCCTTTAGCGACGTTGATGAGCATGCAGGCTCCACGAGTTTCGGGCAACCTCCCTACTCCCTGGTTGCTGAACCCCGGGGCAAAGGATGCAGATTCGGACATGGTCTTGGCGAACCAGTTCTGTACAGACACCCAATACCTGATTTTCGTCCCTAACCCTCATATTGATTAACCAGTAAAGCAGAGTTTCGAGGGTGGTGGCGATGTCCGCTGCATAGAGAATAATGTTGTAATTCAGATAGCCATATCAATCCTGTTGCTGGCCAGCGGGGCCTACGATGACCATCTTATCTATCGGGTCGTTCATTCCGGTCAGGACCATCAATCACCCCCTCAAGGGGATGGCGGACGAGGGGTAGTTAGCTGCAGTCTTTTTTTAGTACCCGGGGGCCGATCAAGAAGGTGGTGTCGGTTACTATGTCTGGTATCAAGTCCCTTGAACTTCAGGCGGAGAATGAGTGATCAATGGCCGACCCAGGGATGCAGCCTACCACCTAATATGACCAACACGATGGCCATCAACATCAGCAAGCCTGGGTCGAGTAGGATTCCGAAATCGTTTAGACCCATATAATCTAGAGCCTTTACGATACGTATCAACAGATACTCCTGGGGAACGCCGTGCAGCTTGCCAATATCAGCAGGTTCTCGTAACCGGTGACGCTGGCCTTGGTGAAAAGCAGTTGCAGAACGTAACTAATGACCTTGCGCACATCGGACTAAGCTCCGACTACGTCTATGTTGTTAACAAAGACCCTTCCGATCGAGGGCGACAACAGAGGGTTCAGCATCTTTATAATGATGGTCTTCCCAGCACTGTTTAGGCCAAGTAGTCCGAAGATCTCTCCTTCATCGACTTCCATGTCTAGGGAGCCCACGGCGGTGAAGTTCCTGAAGCGTCTGGTCAATCCTTCAGTACGGATCATGTATATGCACAGACCCTCATCCTTGGTAGCAAAAAATGAATGATGTACCCAAATGCAACGACGGAACATAAAGGCAAGATCATTTTACAGTTTGCCGGGGGATATCTGGCAACAGACGGCATGAAGAATCCCGCGACAAATCATGGTGATACAAGCGAAAAAGCAATTCAAACAGTCATTTCAGCTTTAGTGCAGATCATCCATGATATACTGGCCTTTGATATAGATGAACACATGGTCATGAACTTATGAAAAGGTCCTCAATCTTGCTTGTGAAAGCACTACTATTAGCAACGGTCATTTCATTTTCATTATCTTATGACCGGTAATTATGTTCGCACACTTCGTCAAGCTAATACGGGGATATACGCAGAATAAGATCTGTACTTGCCAAGAAGATTTGACGCCACAGGTCAACAGAATTGGGATCAGTATGAAAAGTTGAAAAACACCATAAATATTAAACCAGATTCGATTGTCGAATAAATCGTCCCAATCCATTATCGGTTACATCGATGGGCGAGACCCTTATCAAACCGCGAAAGAAAATTGGTTTAGGCTTCTTTCCGTTTCAAGATCGCTTACATCTATCGTCATGTCTTATTATTCAAATATAAATAATAAAACAATAATATTTTATTATGAGTTCTTTATGAATTCCATGACACCTTTAGTCATCAATAAAATAATATAATATAAACGAATTAATTTATTAAAAACAGTTGAAAAAAGGTTATATACACAGGCTATAATGACGCGGTAAAGGTTCTTGGAGCTAGGTAGTTTGTGAACAAGCAAACCCCCGAAATATCAATAATAATGCCAGCATATAATGAGGGCAGCAACATTTATGACAATCTAGTTGAAACCGTTTTGACCTTGGATTCTACAGGAATTTCATATGAAATTATTCTGGTCGATGATGGGAGCGAAGATCAAACCGCGAATTTCGTTAGAAAGGCAATCGAGAAATATCCTCAGATTACCTTATTGTCATACGAACAAAATGGGGGTAAAGGAAAAGCCATCATGGCCGGTTTCAACCGTGCGCGTGGCACCTTAGTTGCCTTTTTAGATGCTGATCTTGAGCTGCACCCAAAACAACTCATTGGATTGCTAAGCGCGATGAAAGAAAACGATGCAGACATAGTCATTGGTTCCAAACGTCATCCAGAATCGAAAATATCATATCCATTGAAACGAAGGGTACTAAGCAAATGTTATAACATTATAATTAGAGCGCTTTTTAACTTGCAACTGACGGACACACAACCTGGGATAAAGGTATTCAAGCATGAGGTTCTGAAAAAAGAATTCTCCAAAGTTGTTGTTAAAAGGTATGCGTTCGATCTGGAAGTATTGGTCTCGGCGAGTAATGATGGATATAAAATCATCGAAGCACCTATAGAACTAATCTTCAACAGAACAAATGGTAGCAGGATTAACATTAGCGATGTAATTCACATGTTTGTTGATACATTGGGCGTATTTACGCGCCTAAGGATCACACACTATTACGGGTAGTCAATTTATTTCATTGAAATTAATAATTTTTTGAGCGCTTTATTAAAAATACAACATAACTCGCCAGCGCTATCCATGAAATGACGCACAATATTAAAATCGATATGAAATATATCTGAGATTGAAATTCAATCGTACACTCCTCACCAGTCATTCCTATGATAATCCATCCATTCATATACCCGTTGATTTTAATGTGTTCAACCGATGACGCTTCTGTGTTTAACATCCAATCATCATAATATCTCTCGGTGAAGACAATTATCTGGAGGGGTTCATCAAACAAAATATCTCTTTTGGTTGCATCGATCTCCACGATGGTGATATCCCGCCTTTCGTATTGATCCGTTGTAAAATCACTAGGCTCCCAAGAATCTGGGTCGATATCATCATCAACAACAAATGCATATCTATCTACAGAATACCAATCGCTTAAAGATAATCGTTTGATGCTTTCGATCCCTCCCGGTATTCTTATCACATATTCTGGGCAGTAGTAATGAATATCTTTCCATTCTGGATTTAGAAATATGCATAGTTCTCCAATATCATCAACGTGGATAAATCCAAGATCGAGGAGATTCTGATAATATTCGTCGTTCGATGTTGATGAAGATGCCCACCATTCGTGGTTTTGAATGAAATCCCAATTTGTATCATTGAACAAAACAATGTATTTCACATTGACAATGGAAAGCATCTTGCCAACGTCTGATTCTGCAGATCTATTTGCTATGTCGTCCGCTATCTCAATCAGTAAAAGCCTCAGATCTGAGGATTCTCGAGATAGGATGGACTTATCAATGAGATATGGCCTACTATCCAAACCCCAGTATCCGCTACTCCAGTTCGTTGCATCATAATTAAGTTTACAATACGGAAGAGGGAATATGTTGAAATCACTTTCATCTTGATTGAAATAATCATTTGCATCTGTATAATAATCTGGAATTTCAACCAGTGCTGAAGGAATTACATCGCCTCCTCTGTAAATGACCTGACCGGTGACGAAAGGATATGCAAAGGAAGATACGATTACGGTCATTATGACAACGAGCGAGATCAATAAAACTGCCTTCTTATACAACAGCCTACCATTAATATTGACTATCTTTATGTACAAGTATCCAACGCTTATCCCTCCCATAACCCCATATGATAAAGCAACGACTGGCCCGAATTTCTGGACCAGGCTCCTCAACGAATATAATGAAGGGAACTCTTCAAAGAGCCGTAAAAGAACATCACCGGTCGGTGGGTAATATCCGTTGATCATGACGAGTGAAATAATCAACAATACCAAGAAAGGCAAGACAGTTCTCGGTTTGAATTTTATCGACATAAAAGACAAAATCGTTAGCATGACACATCCTGCAACGAAAATCGGTGAGGATGCCCATCTCCACCAAGTTATCCAGTGATCTCCCATGTATGTGTTATACAGACCCCAATAACCGAACTGAAACACGCTCTTGTAAAATGGCACACTATTCGATTTCAACAATTCAACATTGGACAGGTTGATTATGTTAACGCTTGAACTGTCGATGATCTGATCAAAATAAACAATTTGAGGAATGATCCAATACGAGCTAAGAACGAACCAAATTGTGAATAAGAACAGTATCTTCTTTACATTTACCCCTCTCTCTACCTTACCAACGAATATTATAATCGACGAAGCTCCAATTATTATGAACCAATCTATAACCGCATGCACTGGATTCATGTACGACGGCGTCGTGAAGAAGACCCATATCAATGCCAAGGCCAAGAAATAGCGATAACCCCTATGGTCTTTGAGCCCTCCATACACCAGTCCGAGGATCAACGGAATGAACGCATAGGAATAGAATCCAGACGAGTATTGATCGAAAATGAACGTTGAAACGTAGGGACTGAACATATACGTCATAGCGCAAAATATAGCCCCTGGGTTATACTGAGCCGCCCCTTCTATTCTTCTAAATAAATAATAAGAATTTACACCTGGGATTATCAATAAAAAGTAAAAGAAGATGAGTTGAGAATAGTGCAGGTCAACTCCTACCGTGTCCATCGCTAAATAGTATATCGAATTGGGGAACAAACCAGCGATTACACGGGGGTTGGGATATCCCAGGCTTCCTGCGTTATCCCAGATATATAGGGATTTCGCGAACGACAGATCGGGCTTATATGAAAACCCATAGTCGAACCAATTGACGATTTGGTCGGAGCTATACCACGTCGCCACCACTAAACCAAGAATTATTATTATCAGCAATTCGCATTTATAACGTTTGTCGATATTGATGCCAAGGAATGACTCTAATTGGTCCTTTACAGAATTTACCAATCTAAGCATTCCAGGAAACATAAACCTCAATTCCTTGAGTCGTTTCTGTCAATTATTGATTGTAAATGATCGAGGAAAGCGTCACATGCATTTTCCCATGAATAATTTCTACTATCCTCTAGTGCGTTATATGACAGTTTTTCGATAAGTTCAGGGGTGGAAAACAGCTCAACCATTTTCGACGCCATCGAATCCGGATCAGGTGCACATAACAACCCGGTCACCTTGTCTTTTATGGAGTCTCTCAGTCCATTGACATCATAGCCCAACGCCATCGTTCCCAGGGCGTTCGCTTCGGTGACAACTAATCCCCAACCCTCTCTGACCGCCGGCACAATGATCATATGCGCCTTAGAAACCAACCTTTTTTTATCCGACTGTGGTAATCTACCATAGAAATGCACATCCTGCGACGAATATTGCTTTTGTAACCGTTCTCTGCAGTACCCATCACCTATCATCCATAGTTGAAGGTCTGGGATGGATTCTTTAGCGATTTTATAGGCGTGCAATGCATGATGCGGTCTCTTTGCTCGCTTGAACCGACCAACAAATACCGCAGTCGGCCGGTCTTCTTTAACTGGCACGGAATCAAGAGGCAGATAATCTATCCCTTCTGGCATGATCATCACATCATTGAATCCCCATCCGACCAGGTCCTTTTTTGTAGATTCCGATACCGTTATTGTCGGAATATCTCGATATTTCTTCAACCATCTCTTTTCAAAGAAATGGAATCCCAGGCTGTTAATTGGAAACGGAGTCTCGTAATACCAGAATTCTCTAGCCAACTGATGGATTAGAACCACAATCCTCTCCCTTCTCTTCACGAAGGACGGAGTCATGAACGGGATGGTGTTGATCTCATCGATAATGATATCAAAATCATCATCGAGCTTTCGATAGAATCTCCTAGCCGCTCTATAAACAGACCATCGACTCCCTCCTCTGAAAATTTTAACACCATCGATTACTTCAGAGTTCAGACAATTTGGAAATGCAGCGCTGAACATCGTGACATCATGTCCTCTCTCCACAGCCCTCTTGAGAACTTGATGGGTAAGGACCTCTGCACCACCCGCATCCATGTTTCGCACATCTCTCCAATTGAAAAGGAGTATCTTCATAGATATTCCATCCTCATCGAACAAGTCTGGTCTTTCCATGGAGGTATTTGTCTTATCATTTCTCGCCCCCTTCATCAGCACGTCTGAAATTTACATATTTATATAATTTGTATATAATTATATAACCCACGAAAGCGGAGATAGTAATGACGAACAACCAATACCCAACCGCATAATCCTCCTGTCCAGAGAAGGCTATTGTCAATTCACCGGTGTAAGGTCCCGAATTAATATAACCGTTTATGGTCCCAGAAATTGGTATATGGTTCCATATGGATTCATTTCCGGTTATTTCCCACAGTTCATGAAAGCTTTCTGAAAAGACCAGAACATCCCCTTCTTCCAATGTAGCGTTGAACTCAAGCTCATACCCCGACTCCTTTATCATAATGATATGCCCGCACTCTCGGGTTTCAAAGAAGTCATCGAAAGAGGTCTCTTCCGGCGATTGCATGACGATGATGTAATCATTAACACCAGACGACTCACTCGCATCAACATTTATAGAAATTACACCCTGCTGGATGTCCACCGGGTCTGAGTAGTTCCATCCCGATACACTATCGTAATTGTCGATATCGATCGTTGAAGAATCTATCTCGATGCTACATTCCCCTCCTCTCCATGCAAATACTGTCGATGCGTTGTTGGGGATCCAAAGGTCTGTTTGTACTGTAAAATTGTCTATGCCGTTCGGATTCACTTCCAGAACCGTTATGATCCTCTTTCGAAGCAGATCGTTTGTGACCAACCCCAAACAATTCTCATAATCCTCAGTTGGTAGAACGGTGATCACGTTTAACGCATTATTGGCAGAATCGCTTTCAACGGATATCTCATGACTTCCCGATGTCAACGGCAGATCCGCGATCTTGATCCATTGAAATTCCGCCGACGCCGTGGAATCTGTACATGTACTGATCCTTGTTATCAGTTCCCCATCGATGAAAAATGTAAGATTTCCACCGGCCCCGCTCATTAATGCTCTTACCCAAACCTGATGATCCGTGGATACATCGCAATCTATGGCCAGATTAAAATTATTGACCGATTCAAAGGAAAAAAGTCCATAGTTAAAGTCCTCCCCAAACTCCCAGAGGTGTTCACCAATTCCCCCAAGGTATCCATGCCAAGAGCCATGATGAGGGTCCGTGATGTACTTAGCTCCTTCAGAATCTAAAGGTGCCAGTGCATAGGTCCATTCATCCTCCAAGTAGGGATAAATCAGGTCGAACTCATTCTTATTCCCTGAAATTGCTAGAACGGACGAGATCTCTAGCTCAGATGGGCTGACCTGATCATCCAGGAATGATGGGAGGTACTCCTCGCCCATCAGCTGAGCTATTCTCTGATATGTCGTATAACCTCCTCCGATAGTGGCGATCTTCGCAACACTAACCATCTCCAGAGCATCGGCCAGCCTGAAGACCATATAGCCCTCATTACCAAATTCAAGGTCGAAGTATTCGCTGTTTAAAAAGGCATCATGAACGGTTGATAATTTCACTGAGCTGTAACTGGTCTCATTTGAAATTACGATATACGAAAAACCATTTGCTCTCAATATATTGGACAGAGCCCCCACGTCATTCATCAGTAGATAATAAAAATTCGAATTGAGGTACAAGCTAAAATGTACCCACCGGTTATCATTAGGCACCATCGTTGCCCCCAATGAATTGTAGTTGTTGAACAGACGAACCCCGCTTATAGATTCATACCATTGAGGAGCTAGGTCGAATGGGAACCACAATGATCTTCCTGAAAGTTCATCCAGTACTTCATTGACTTCAATAAATTCGTCAGATTGTACCACAGTATCGAGATATTCGTTAGGACTTCCGAACTGAATAAGAGGCAACGAGGTTAGCAGTATCATCACTACTAAAAAGACCGAAAGAACCATTCCAGCCCTTGGCAACGGGAATTTCCTCCAGTTTCCTTTGGTGAAAGGTCGATCGAAATCCATGAGGGAGGTAAGTCCGATGGCCAGTAATCCTGTAATTCCCACACTAATCAACTGAGCCGGAATTCGAGGGGCCCTGAACATCCTTCCTATGAATTCATTACCCGGCGAATCAAGCACGAGCCATTGAGTAAAACTTGGCACGCAGAACAGGGCCCAAACACCAATCGATATTATCAACAAAAATAAAGTGTCTTGATCTATTTTCTTCCTTTTTACCACTCCAATCAAGGCGACGACAACAGGTAGTAATGCAACCAGCATCATGAACTCGTATGGGATAAAGGAGGTACTCCAATCGATCTCCTCGTTCAATTGGAACCAACTATAACCATTTAGAATGGTCAACGGATTCGCTTGACTCCAGGTTGCCGCTATACTGTCGCCATTGAGAGGTATCTGGTTTGCACCGCTCTCCTTCATCGAATAAATAAAGAGGCTGGGTCCCGCTATCAATCCAAAAGATATGATCACGACCAATAATATAGGCAATTTATTACGAAGTTCGACCAAACGGTGCCTGGACATCAGCACTCGAATTAAGGAGATTGCCAATATCACGAACAAGGTAAGGATCAGATAGCGAAGATCCGCGAAACTAATCAATGACCCTATCATGGCAGCCGCTATTCCCGATTGGTAACTATTTGTTCGATACGCTCTTAGAAAGAAAAATATCACCAGCGGAAACAGACAGTAACCAATAAAGGTCGGAAGCTCATAAATTTCCCCGATCGCAAAAAACGGGTAACTTAAGTAATATGCTCCACATAAAATGCAAATCAATCTCTTCATCCGTTCGTTGACACGATAGCTGAAAAGGATCTCTCTGCAGAAGAGATATGCTGAAAATCCTGCGATTAGAAAAAATATTATCAGGATCCAAGGTAAAAGAACGAACATATCAGAACCAATGATCTTGGCGATCTCCACGAAAGGAGAGAATATCGAATTGAAGATGAACTGAGTAAGATTTTCCTGGCGACCGAGTTGAACGTTCCATGCAAACGGGCTCAAACGAGTAGCAGAAAAGTTATACGGGCTACCAATCCATCCATTGATCGACGTTCCAGACCCGCTGAATATGAAATCTCGTAGAGCTAGTAATGGAATAGATAGGTAAATAATGAAAGGAGCTAACCATTGCATAGACTTCTTATGCATGTTCGTAGGCCCACCAAGTCCAGTTGCTATGTTAAAGCCCTCCCATTATTTCACTCTTGTTTATTGAATAATCGGGATTATATGGATTGAAAATGGTTTTTCGCATTCCAACACTCTTGTACGCTAGGTTATCAGATTATAAAATGACCGCTCAACGGGTTAACTAAATATCTATAAGATGCCGTTTCCGTTCACCAACCGATAAATACATAACCTGAAAGCTAGCCAGAGAACAGTGATCATTCCGAGTAAAAAATATGAAGGGACCTTTATATCGTAACAGTCAATGAGCGTGATAAGTTGACCGTAATTAGTATTGTGATAATCACGTTCAATAGAGAAGAGAAGCTCAAGAGGTTGCTGGACTCTATTTATAGCAGCAATCTCGAAAATATCACACTTGAAGTGATCGTTGTTGACGATTCTTCTCCGGTCGATTATTCATCACGCATCCACTCTCTGTTCCCGAATGTAGAGATCATTCGCAACGATGAGCAACTTCTGGTATCTGGGTGTAGGAACATCGGATTCAAGGCTGCGAAGGGCGATTTTATATTCTTCATCGATGATGATAATGTCCTTGAAAAGAACTGTATCAGTGAACTCAGCAACTCATTCCTCGATCAGAGGTTTAAATCTCTGGGGATGGTCGCTCCGATCATGTTCTATTATTCCAAACCAGAGCGTATATGGTGTGCGGGAGTTCAAAGGAACATGGCCACATCAATAACGAGTTTTTATCTACGTGATCACAACGTTTCAGAAGTAAAGGAGAAATATCTAGAATCTACAGATTTCCCGAACGCTTTTATGATCAAGAGGAGCATTTTGAACGAAATAGGCGGGTTCAACGAAACCGATTATCCGATTCATTACGAAGAATCCGATATAGCCGCGAGGATCATAAGAAACGGGAACGACGTTGTCTGCAATACCGATGCCAAATCATGGCACGACATCCTGCCTCCAGACGGGACCGAAGATCCAGCTAGATTGTATCATGTTCATAACGCGCTCAGAGCATATTATTCCGGGCGCAATCGGATAGTTTTCCACAAGGAGTATTCGGACCCTTTTGATCGTATGTTATTCCTAACATTTTTCTCATGGGGAATAAACTTATATTATACATATATTATTTTATTCAGGTCTAAAACCTCTCTCGGGGTTAGATCTAGGAACGTCCAATCATATTTCAAAGGGGTACTGGATGGGCTGTCAGGACGTTATAGGGACCAGTCCATGAACTAAAGAATCCCTTGAAACCCACCTAAGGAAAATTCAACTTGCGCTGATTGAACTACTGCATCAACGTTTATCTATTCCGCTAACAATCGGTACCGAACAATGTCGGAAAATGAGAATGCACCTGGGGAAATCAGAAAACTCCAGCTAGAGGAACTAAAGATCCTGTTGGAGTTGGACAGGGTGTGCAAACAAATCGGTGTCAGATATTTTCTTTTTTCAGGCACGCTTCTAGGGGCTGTACGGCACAAAGGATTCATACCATGGGATGACGACGTTGATGTGGCCATGGTACGAAATGATTATTCAAAATTCATCGAGGAAGCCCCCAAAGTGTTGAATTCCAATTACTTCCTTCAAACCGTTGAATCGGATCCCGATTATCCTTATGTTTTCGCAAAGGTAAGGAATTCCACCACAACGTTCATCGAAAACAATCTCTCGGACCTGGATATCAATCATGGTATATATATCGACATATTTCCATTGGATGGAGCACCGACCGGAAGACTGGCCCAAAAGATATGGTGGAGAATTATCTCCCTGATGGACAATATTGTATTGATAAAATCATCAAGGATCGACAAATCGCGAAAAGGATACGGATGTTTGAAATTTCTCGGAAAGGTAATGCCAATTTCCTCAAAAAATCTGATTCATTTTCAACAGTCCATTTGTAGAATTCGAAAACCAGAAACATCTAAGTTTCTACTGTTCACAACTGACCCATCAGTAAAACTAAACGTAGTTCTATACGACAAGGAATGGCTGAAGGACGTGGCGTACATACCGTTCGAAGGGCACGAGTTCCCCGTCCCTATAGGATATGATAAGGTACTAACGGCTATGTTCAAAGATTACATGGTCCTTCCCCCGGTCGAAAAAAGGGTTTCTCCGCACAGAGGTGTCGAGATAAGCATCGACATCCCGTACAAATATTATATATATAAAAATAAATAATTATTATCACCCACCTATGCCCATCCGATATCTGGAAAATTTAGCGGGAACACCAAATAATTAATTCCGATGGGTAAACGAACCACCACTTATTCCACAAAGACCATATACGAATTCATTTATGCAAAAAAAGGTTGTCTAAATGGAAGTTGTTATTTTAGCCGCAGGGCAATCAAAGAGATTGAAAAAATATACAGAAGACAAACCCAAGTGTTTAATCGATATTGCTGGCAAGACCATTTTAGAAAGGCAGTTGACCAGTATAAATCAGACAAATATATCAAAATGCGTCATCGTCGTAGGATTCAAATTCGAAGTCATTGACGAATTCATTCAATTAAATAAAAACAAATACGGGTTCGATATCGAACTGGTGCACAATGAGTTATTCGACTCAACGGACAACGCATATAGTTTGGCTCTAGGGCTCGAGAAAGTGAATGGTCCAGTAATAATATTGGATGGGGATATTGTTTTCGAAAGCGCCCTTTTACATAGATTATATTATTCATCATATGAAAATGTACTATTGAGCGACAATTCCAGACCTCCCGAGGATGAGGACTGTAAGATTCTAGAGGAATCCGGTTATGCCGTCAGCATTGGAAAGAAGATCGCCGGCCAAACCGTTTATACCAGCATGATCAAGATCGGAGGGGCATTTCTAACCGAGTTCATCAAGGAGTTGGGTAAAAACCGTCTGACCAAGGAATGGTATTCCGAACCGCTCGACAGGCTCCTCAAAGAAAACAGATCGAACGTTAAATTATTATCAACTGAAAAATGTTTTAGAACCGAGATCGACACTGAGGACGACCTTCTAATGGCCGAACAAGAGGTTATCGCAAGGGGAATGCAATGAGGTCCGAGGTAGTTGTGATCGGTGGTGGGGCCACTGGCACATGCATAGCACGCGACATATCGAGAAGGGGATTTAAAACCACCCTGATCGAAAGAAGTAAAATCTCAGGAGGAACCACCAACGCATCCCACCACAATCTCGTGGGCGGTATGAGGTACGTGATAAAGGACCCTGAGGTCGCCGCAGAATGTGCGATCGAAAATATGATCATCGAGAAGATTGCCCCTACTCTCATAGGGAAGGCCAGAAATTATTTCGTTGGGTTCCAATCCGATTACACGGACGAGGCCATAAAAAAAGCAGATGAGATGGGTGTTTATTATAGTCCGATCGATCCAGGCGAAGCAAAAAAGGAAATTCCCGAGCTAAATCCAGAGATCGACATCGTTTATGAAACCAATGATAGGAACCTTGATGTAAAAAAGTTCTGCTGGGCAAATTGTAAAATGACCATGAACAATAGCGGAACGGTATTGGAGGAGACCTCTATCCGCAAGATCTCCGCAATAAATGACGAATTCATCATAGAGATAAACGGGGGCTCGGAAATTCGAACTCCATGCGTCGTCAATGCGACCGGTCCCTGGGTCAATTCAGTTGCCAAGTTCGTCGACCTGACAATCCCTCTTGTCTATAACATGGGGACGATAATCGTTCAAAAGACACTTTCACCAAGGGGGCTACAGCATTTTCATGAGCCGTCGAATGCAGATGCTTACATCGTGCATGGCGACCATGCTTGGATAGGAACAACCTCAACCACGATCGAATCCCCCGAGGACTGCCGGCCCGAACCCGGGGCAGAACAGTCCATTAAGGACAAGTTCAGCGTCATAATCCCGAAGGTCCAACAAATGAAAACTCTGAGCGCCTTTAGTGGGATAAGGCCTTTGTACTTGAGCAAAACAGCCGATGATGCAAGGGACATATCAAGGGATTTCAAGATCATTGAAAATCCGAAGGGATTCTTCCACATCATCGGAGGGAAACTAACCACCTCGAGACTGATGGCCGAAAAAATATGCGACCTCATCGCAGCAGAATACGGTTCGAATGCCGTCTGCAGAACCAAGGATGAAGTGCTAGACGTTTAATCGATTTGCATATCAGGTTGAAATGTCCATCGATGGTATCAAATGGCACGATAGGCCAATCAAACGGCCATGACCGTTCGTACGATGATCATTCCAGATCAATGAAACACGCATCGGCGACGTGTTCATACGATCAATCAACTAGCTCAGTCCCACAATCTCTCATTCTGGACCATTTCAGAACAATTCGTCTCTAATCCACTGTGATCTTCATTAACAACAGGGGCGGGA
>ENA-ORXD01002213-ORXD01002213.1-sediment-metagenome-genome-assembly--contig:-NODE-2213-length-13495-cov-3.497243_pt1 | contig 13495 bp, 14 predicted proteins | sample MGYA00237862_ERZ511471 | MGnify/ENA metagenome assembly ERZ511471 | reverse complement strand
CCTCAACAAGGATGACGTGGCCCCGGGCGCGTGCCTCGGCAAGGTGCCAGATGCCGTAAGGCATGGGTTTCGAGTCGCTTCGCCATCGAAACCGGTCCCCGACAAGGCCCACCCGAAACCGCACACTCTTGACTTCCCCATCCTCGTCGGAGTAGGGGATGCGAACGGCGGGAGCTCCGCAGTAGTTAGCGATAGTCGACCAGCCGCACTGGGCCAAGAATTCTATAGGTATGTGTTTGGCTGACGCCAGTTGCTCAAGAGTGCAACCGGGTGCGGAGGCCGGGCCTGATGGTAGGGGGAGCTGACCGCTCGGGGCGACTTCATCGCGGGTGGTGACATCAGGTCCCTCGAGAAGATAACGGACGGCCTCCCCATAGCCGATGTCATCGAGCAGCATCACCAGGTTGACGACGTCGCCGCCGTGGTTACACCCATGGCAGTACCAGAGGTTCTTCTCCACGTTCACGCTAAAGGATGGGTTGTGGTCGTAGTGATCCGGGAGCGGACACCGGAATGGCACCTCGGTCAAGTATTCATCACATGTCGCCGGCTGAACGCCTCGGCTGGCCAAGAACGCGATGATGCTCACGCTGTGTGCTGGGGAGGGTGTCCAGCCGTCGGAGGAGATCGTGCGGCGCTTCTGAGTGGTGAGCCGAAGTTCGGCGTCCTCATATGAGAGGCCCTCGACGGCGGCGATGAGCTCGACAATGCCGCCCTCCTTTCGGCAGTGCTCGCAACGGAAGCGATTCCTGAAGGTATCGAGGACGAACATGCCCTCCCTGTCTTCGTGGCCGGGAATCATGCAGAAGTAATAAAGTAGATATTTCTTTTCCTCGTCAAAACCCATCGGGCACGAGCGTTGTGAATCGAGGTAGTCGAACAGGCGGAACCTGTTGTTCAGGTTGTCGTAGGCACCTGGTTCTAAGTCGGTTGTCATGGGTGTTTTTCCTTTCTGTGTGCTTTTTTCGTCGCAAGATGAGTCGTTCATGGTGTCGATGGAACGGTCGACGCTTTCAGTGTCTGTGGGCTCCATCAGCGCTCGCTCTCGTCAGCCGTCGATGAAAGCGAGAACTTCGCAAGGGCCGCTTCGAGTTTGGGCAGCTCGCTCAAGCGGACGCTGACGAGTTTGGTAGGGAGGGGCTTCCACCACGTACCGGATCTCTCGTAGATCTGAAGTGCGAAATACCGGTTTCCCTCCAGGCTGCGATCGTAGAAGCGCAGTTCCTGATCCGCATCACGCCGGCACGATCCGAGGAGGAACTCGCTACTCTTGAGGTGCCTGCCCTTCCCGGCGGGTGTATCGAGATTGTTGCCCTGCTCACGGTCGAGATCGATGGTTTTCATTTGATATACCTCCGCGCGTTTCAGTTACTGTTCTGTTCGATCCAGGCAATGAGCCCCTCACGGGGCACGCGAACGGCTCTTCCAAACCGGACGCTGGGCCACGTGCCGCTCGCCACGAGGCCAAATGCAGTGCTGCGGCCAATCCCGCACGCATGAGCGGCCTCGGTAACCCGAAGGAGTAGACGTTCCTGGTCGGCCTGCCGTGGGTTGATGTGGTCATTTGTTGAGACATTGCGCATACGGACCTCCGTCTGATTGGTTGCCATTCCGTCATTGTGCTTGACTCGTCCGCGACGGGCCAGTACGATAAGGCGTCGCATTTTTGTGCATCAGGGGAAGGTCGCTCCATGGCCGAGTTGTTGGCTTCAATGAAGGCCGAGTGGTGGAGGGCCGACGGGTACGAGATCGTCGATGGCTGCTTCGCCCCAGTCGCTGGATCTCGGGTCTCGATCTACGACCCCATGGCGATCTATTGGGAGTCGAACAGGGAGCGGTTTTCAGCCCGCAAGAAGAAGGTCAAGGCTCCCTATCACGAACTGATCGATATTCTGAACGAGTTACGTTGGGAGTTTGGAGCGGACGGTCAGGCCGCGCTCCCGAGGGGTGGCCAGGAGCGTCTGCTCCACTGGGTAAGAAGGAACGGACTACTCGGTGCGCTCCCTCACACCGTGCTGCACGTGACGGGGACATATGAGAAGGAAACGTCCACGGGACAGGAGTCAAGGAGAGGTTCCGAGGTAGTCTGGGCTCGAGACGTCGACGACCCGGACCGGCCTGCTCCCGGCATGCTGGCCTGGCATCGGGGCGCATTAGGTCAACTCACCGCGTCGGTCGAGGACTTGGAATCTCTCAATGATCTGTCCGCCGGAGCGAACACTCCCGCTGGGCGCTCCGATGCGGTACATATATCCCATCGGGAACTTGGAGAAGAGGTTCTGACCGAGAAGCCATGGTCCGAAGCGGCCGCACCCTTTTTCCCCCACCCACTCCGGCAGAGGTTTGGTGACATCAGGTACCCGCTTCCCCATGAACCCGATTTCTGGAAGAACTATCGCGAGCCGATATCTGTCTTCCTGCGGGGGGTCTCTCTTTTGCGGTGGTCGCTGTTTGCATGTGCGCGCGCAACGGGGGTCAGGGACCCCGACATCTTGGACGATGAAGGCATCCACGAATGGACTGGTCCCGCCGCGCTCAACCTCCTCCTGTCCCGCGTTCGTCCGGCGCTACGGCCTCTTGGAGCGGGCTGGGAGGGCCACTGGCGATCACCGTCGCTTCTCAGCATCTTGGCTGTTCAAATGTACTGGGATATGAGTCGAGGCACGAACTTCCGTGCCGGTTTTTGTGGTCACTGCAATACTCCGTTCGCGACTCGGACACCTGGCAAGAAGTATTGCGGCGATAACTGCCGCAAGGAGGCGTACCGTCGGCGGAAAAAGGTTGGGGCACCGGAATCAGAAACGCTTTGAGATACCCATACATAGATCAGGGGCCAGTCTTTTCCGGGATCTCGGGTCATCGAGGCTCGGCGTGACCAGAAGGCCGCGCCTAAGTCACAGGAGTCGCGGATGGAGCAGTGGTCACCTCATCTCAAGACCTCAGGTGACCGGGATCTCGTACACCACTCCTGTGGACACTAACAGGGCGACGAGCCGGCGATGTGTTGAGACCGAGTTCGTACCGGCCATAATCGCTTTTGTCACCTCGCCGCAGAGCCCGGTTTGTATAAAAGTGAATACCCTATCTAGCAGGCGTTTCGCTCTGAGCAAACAGGGGCGATGAGCCCGGTTTAGGGGCCTGCGATCGCTGTTGGTTCCGCCATTGAGCGACATGGCCGTTGTTGCCGCGGACGATGCAGCCAAAAGCACCCAACGTCAGCATGGCTACTGGTTGTAGTCGACGTTCCCCTTGGCACCGTAGTTGTAGAGCATCTCGGCTGTGGTCGCGGCGGCCGAAGCTAATCGGTTGGCACTATCAAACAGGTCTCTTGCCGTTTTCCACTCGGTGGCGTTCCTCGTTTGGAAAGCGTTCAGCAGCATGGGCCCACATTGCTGGTATTGGACGAGAGCTTTTTGCCAACTCTCCCAGAAGCCGTACTGCTTTTCTAGTCGCGCGCTGGGCCGAAAGCGGTTCATGCCTAAGTAAATCCCGCTCTGGTCCCGGATCATTGAACAGCGCACCTCAAATTGGTATTGATCTTCGGCATTCCACGATGGATATCTACCAATGAGATCGTCGAGAGTGGCCGCTTGTTCCAACATACCTGTAGCCGTACTGTAGACGGCCTGCGCACTGAAGAAATCGTTTTCGGAAAGGGTAGGCGGCGGCTGTATGGAAGGCAGCGTACGAGAAGCAGCCGCGGCTGTCGAGACGGAGCGCGCCGACGACTCCGGCGCATGGGGGCCGACGCCGGTGTTAGAGTTAGAGATGAGCGCCAGCACGATCACTGACAAGGCGATTATTGCCATTACGCCGCCCGCGACTAGGTAGAAGCTGCGAGCCCTGCTGCTTGAGCCACGCGCTCGCAAGGACGTCTGGGCCATCTCGGTCTCGTCGATTCTCTCCTTGAGGAGTGGTTGACCGCAGCGGTAGCAGTACTTGGCATTCTCCGGATTCTTCGTGCCGCACTTGCTGCACGCGTTCGCGTCGCGTGAGTCGCTCCCATCACCGATGGTCATACAGAGCTCCTGTTCGAGATGTCGCTCTTTGTCGTGTGCCCGCTACCCAGCTATCGAGTTCACCGCTGGCGTGACAATTGGCTACCCCCGTCTCTGTCACAAGCTGGCCCGCATCAAGGTCGCGTCTTTCATACATCTCAGATCGGCCCAGAGACGCTGATCATGGATTCCTGGTCCTGCCAGACAAGCCATACGCTTGCCCACGTGACGTTTTGCGGCAAGTCGAAGAACAGCGTCAGACCCGCCTCACTCCCCGGCTCTATGGTCCAGGGACTCGTCTTCACGTTCTGTCCCTCCTCGAGTTTGCAGAAGCCGGAATCCACTCCGGGAAGGACCTTCACTCCAGTAGGGAGTAGCAGGCGGAACTGATTTGCTGACACGGTGAGACTGGCTGAGGTCGTATTGGTGAGACTCCCGGATATACGGATCGTGTCGGAGCTGGCATCGAAGAGACTCCAGACACAAAGAGAAGCCCTACCGTCGGAGTAAATGGGGTCCTCGATGAGTGGGCCTCCCCACTCAGTCTCCTCGTCGCGAGATTGGACATCCGTAAACACCTCAACAAGAACACTCGTCTCGCAATTGCCACAGCGGACGTGAACCCGTGTTTCCCCTTCGCCGACGGCGGTTATCCTCTCTCCATCTGTCGACGCGACGTCTGGGTCCTCGGTCTCCAAGTGAAACTCTGCGGGAACGTAGGCGCCGGGACCGCCCTTGACCTCGGCTGTCACTTTCACGGTCTCGCCTACAAGTAGCGTCTTATTTGAGGGGGACACCCGCACTACTCGTGGGTGTCCGCTGGAGTCGGGAAGCGCAGAGCGCACCAGCGTTGTTGAGGGCTCTGTCGGCGCAGTGGCAATCGTCGTTGACTCGGCGGGCTCGGGGGCCACATGCTCGGTTGTCTCGGAGACCACAGGGACCGGGCGGCCATCCCTCGTCATCAGAACATAGGCTGATATCCCGACCCCAATGACAAGGACTCCTACAACCGAAATGAGCATGATCCTGAGATGGCCACGTGTCCTACCACCAGTGTCTCTTTTGTCGAGTGGCAAGCGCATGTTGCTGCGGGCCATTGGGGGATCAGTTGTCGTGGGGAGCGGCGACTGACTGCCCTGTGGAAGTGAGTTTTCGGGATCCACCAGAGGGCTTCCACAATGAGCGCAGAACTTGGCTCCGCTCCGCGCCTCCTTGCCGCACTGGGTGCAATAGGTGGCTGGCTCGCTACTCACGCGGTCACCCCGTCATCCCTTTCTGAACCCGGCGTGTTCAGAAGCTCGCGCTTGGCCTTGTTGAACTCCTCTCCCGTCAGAAGGCCACGGTCGACGAGAGCGGCAAGCTTGTTCAACTCATCAGCCACGCTAGGGGGAGTGCCGGATGTCTGCTTGAACCCGGGATGGGGTGTTGGTTGAGTTTGTGCCATTTCCCGCACGGCCAGCCGCAGATCCTCGTCACGCTTCGCCTTTCGCGCATTCTGGACGACGACCCAGGAAATACCGAAGAAGATGAGGGCAAGAGCCAAGACCATGAAGGCGAGATAGAGAAGTACACCTGACGCTGGGTCGTCAACCGCTCCTGCCATGAAGGCAAAGAAGAGGACGATTACACCAAGGACGCCCGCTGCAACAGAGAGGCCTCGCCAGATACCGCCCACTATCCCGCTTCTGCCCCTGACCCAACCGACGATGGCGGTGCAGACCATAAACGAAAAAGTGCCCAGGACAAGACCTGCAGCGATCGATTCCCAAATGCCCGCCTCGCCCAAAGAGGTAACTCTAAGGAGACAGCCGAGGAATACAAGAAACGCGACTACCACCGGTAACCGCTCGTGCACTCCCCCTTCCCAATAGGCCCACTTCGTCCGAGGGTGGTTCCACCATGCCAAATCTGAGGCTTGGCGACCGGGGTTCTTAGAGGCAGCTGATCCCTCCGCTAGGAGAGCCCCACAGGAAGCGCAGTGGGTGACAAGAAGAGGGTTCCGAGCGCCGCAGCGAGGGCATCTTGATCTTCTTTTCCCGCCGCCGAGACTCGTCGTCGCCCAGGGATTCTTGGCAAAAGGACTATCGCTCCCGTCCAACGAGATCCTCGCCCCGCACCTCTCGCAGAAGTCACCTGCCGGCTGAGAGTGCTGACAGCGGCTGCACGCTCTATTTCCCCTACCCGCATCTTCGGTCATGGCTCCCCCGCTACTCTTGGGATTGACTGTCCCCGCGCTAAACGCCGGACCTGAAGCAACTCACGGCCATTATCCCCCTTTGGGATATTATGCGCCGGTCCGTATGTTCAGTCCTGTGAAACGACTCATTTCACAGACAGACCGAGGAAAGCTCCGGGCACTTCTTCGCCAGGTTCGAACTGATGCGGGTTTCACACAATGGGAGCTTGCGCGAAAGCTGGAGCGGCCGCAGTCATTCGTGAGTAAGTACGAGACCGGTGAACGACGCCTCGACGTGCTCGAACTGAGAGAGGTCTGCCGAGTTCTCGATCTCTCGCTCCCGGACTTCATCGCCCGCTTGGAGAAACAACTGTCTCTATAGCGCTGATACGCGAATAACCGGGCCGCTTCCCCGCACTAGGAGCATCATCGCGTTAGAGGGGCCTTGTGGCGCGTTTCTTGGCCCGTTCAACTATCGAGCGGCGCACTTCCCTCGACCTCTTCTCACGTCCTAGCTACGGCACTCCCGATCTTCTTGAAAGAGCAATAATTCCTGCGCGGTGGGTATCGGCCGACGCGTCCGGCCCCTCTGCTAACCTTGAATCCAAGTGGCGAACGATAAGGCGGCGCGTGATGGCTCAGGTTCCCCGACTCTCTAAATCTCGTTTCCAGGCGGGACTCCAGTGTCCGAAACGTCTGTGGTTGGAATGTCACGAACCTGAGCTCGCGGACCCTATAGGCGAGGCACAGCAAGCCGTCTTTGCGAGCGGGCACCGGGTGGGCGAATTGGCCCGAATGCGCTTCCCCGGAGGGGTGCTCGTTAGTGAGGACCACACCCAGACGAGCGCCGCCCGCACGACCACGGATCGCCTGCTGGGATGCGGCACCTCCTGCTTGTACGAAGCGGCCTTCAGCCACGACGGGGTGCTCGTTAGGGTAGACGTTGTCGAGAAGAGGCGTGGAGCCGATTGGGACCTCATAGAGGTGAAGTCAAGCAGCCGATTGAAGCCGGAAAACATCACGGACGTCGCGATTCAGGCCTATGTCCTTCGTGGCGCCGGTCTCCCTGTGCGTCGGACCCATCTGCTGCATCTGAACAAGGACTACGTCTATCCTGGCGGCCCATATGATCTCGAGGACCTATTCGTAGCGGAAGACGTGAGTGCCCAGGTGGAGGCCTATCTGCCGTGCGTCCCCTCTCTTCTCGCGGAGATGAAGACGATGCTGGGCGGCCAGTGCCCCGAGGTACAGATCAGTCGTCACTGCGAAAACCCCTACCAGTGCGGTTTCATGGGGCATTGCCGGAGCTTTCTTCCCGAATTTCCGGTCACCGACCTACCCTATCTGCGCGACGACCTGCTCGCCGATCTTCTCCGTGACGGGATCTACTCGATTAGGGACGTCCCCGTATCTCACCCACGGCTCACTCCGAACCAGAGACTCGTCTGCGATGTTGTCCAATCTGGAGAGCCCAGGTTTGCTCCCGGGCTCGCGGCCGATCTTGCCGATCTTGAGTTCCCGCTTCATTTCCTCGACTTTGAGACCGTCATGCCTGCCCTTCCAACCTATCCCGGCACCCGGCCCTATCAGGCCGTCCCCGTCCAATGGTCATGTCACACGCTTCACGAGAATGGGGCCTTGGAGCATCACGAGTTCCTTCACAGGGAGAGAACCGACCCCCGCCCCGTACTTCTCGAGCGTCTTATCGCCACGTTATCCGGCCCGGGAACAGTCGTCGCCTATTCGAGCTACGAGGGGACGGTGCTCAAAGGTCTCGCTGAGAATCAGCCGCAGCGGGCTCTTGAGATAGGAGAGATCCGATCGCGCCTGTTTGACCTGCGCAACGTGGTCGCTGGACACGTCTATCATCCCGATTTTCGCGGAAGCACCTCCCTCAAGCGCGTCCTGCCCGCCCTCGTTGCGGACCTGTCCTACGAAGGGCTCGCGGTCTCGAGCGGGGAGGTTGCCATGCTCCGCTACACGGAGGCCGTGTGGGGAGATCTGTCGGACCGTGAGCGCGAGGCCATATTTGCCGACCTCCTCGCGTACTGCGAGACGGATACGCTTGCCATGGTGAGGCTGTTCGAGGAACTCAAGCGCCACTGCTGAGCCTGCGGACGATGCAAACTTTCCGTCGGCAGAAGATCACGCCATGGGGAGGTTTTCTTCCACCTGTCCGAGAACATTTCTGACCCAGGCGTTCAGGATGGAGGGCGGTTCCTCCATTTCGAGCGCCCCAAAGGCGAATGCCCACGTGACCATGCGATGCTCAGTGACATGTGTTGTGACCTCGGGCAAAAGAAAGAGGAATTCTGTCCCAATCCCCAGCAGATCTTCCATCAGATACCGCTGAAGCTGGGTCTGCGTGACCCGCTTCAAGCCGAGTTCGTCAAAGATAAGCTTCTCGGCTGGACTTGCCGGATATTGGCCTTCTCCTGACTCCACCTTGGCCTCGATACAAAGCGCATGATCAAGGTCCGCGTGGATGACGATGTCGGGCTTCGCGTTGAACGCCCACTTGAACATGCAGGTGCGGAGAAACTCACCCGGATCGGGGATGGTCTTGCGGAAGTTCCCGAGAGACCAGGTGCTCGGGCTCTGGATGCACCAGGTGGACGCCTTAGGACCACTGCCAAAGTGATGGTTGAACTCGGTGACGCTGCAGGAGGCAAGCTCGTCGGCGGCGCTGGGCCTAAGGAGTTTGATGATTATCTGGCGCTTGCGAGCGTTCGCATATTGGAGGTCGTCGCTACCCTTGTGAGTTCCGCCCATAGAGAACCACAGGTCGCGAAGCATGGCGTACTCGAAATAGACGGCAGGGTCGGACAAGCACGGTCGGTAGTCGACGGCTTGGCAGAACCGCTTCAAGTTGTCACCGGAGAGGAGAAGGTGATAGAAGATGGCGGCCAGATTGCGCTCTTCTCGGCAAAAGGACCAGTAGGGTTCGCGCGCGCCGAGCATGCTTCGAATATTGGTCACTGCACCCTCACAACAGTCTTCTCTCAACGTAAGCGTTCAGGTCGTCCAAGAGCCCCCGCAGATCGCGTAGGGCCCGAGACCCGTACCGATTCTAGAGTACCTGCCGGACGGAGGGAGCCGCAGCGTCTACGGGAGAAGATCTCGTGCGACAAAGTTGACGACCGGCCACATCCGGCGCCGTTGTTCATAGAGGTTCTCGAGCCGGTACTCATTACCCTCCACATCCCACACGATTCCGCTTGTCTCCAGGCAGAGCTTAGGCTCGGCCCCGACACATAGGAACCAGAACCGGTGAACTGGGAAACGTTGGGGTTCTTCTTCAAGCGCAACCTGCAGGCGATGGGCAGCCTCGGGGAATTTCTCAAAGAGAGGGCTTCTTGACGCCTCTTCGAGATCCGACGACCCGAACAGGCAGTTGCGACATTGCCAGAGGTCTCGTCCAAGAAATGCGTGCGTGAGAAAAGTGGCGATGAATCGAAAGACAAGGACCGTAGGGGTGCTCTTAGGCAGGTGACCGACATCTGGGAGTCCTGCCATGGTGGAAGCGCGAAGGACGATCTCGCGAGGATCCTCAGCTCCCAGATAGTCATCCCAGAAGTTCTCCCAGCTAGTGAAGAGGGCATCGTCACCGCGCGCATGAACATGGAGTGAGCCCACCCGGTTCAGGGTCACCGCCGAAGCATGGCTCCGATAGTGCTCTGGAATCGCAAGCTCGAGACAGTCGTAGAAGCCGCCGCACGGATGGCTCTCCATGACGAGAAGGTCTGGGTAGCGCCGAATCATCTCGGCGACCAGGCGCCATGAGGCTATCTCAATGAGCTGTCTACCTGGCTCAGTCATTCGCGCAACATCCCGTCAGGTGATCCGGTGGCAATTCGCCCGACCAGCATGCTAACAGAGCATGGCGACGGCGCGACGTTGTTGGTCAATCCCCGCTTCGAACCTGGTCAGCTCGCTTGGACTCTGGTCTCTTGTGGTGCTGCGTTCACGAAATGTGGGGCTCCTATCCGCATGGCCTGATAGGCTAGATCGGAACGCAAGTGCTGTGCCAACGGCAAAGCTTCCCGTCCAGCGTGTTGACTTTGCACCTTATGGACGCTGCAGGGATGCGGGACAAAGCGGAGCCTGAGTGAATCGGGTAAGGAGGCTCCATGACGTCTTCTCAGCGGTTCTTAGAGGCCCTCGGTCAGGGTCCCACGCCTATGTGCGACGATTGCCTAGGGAACGCGGCGGGTTGGGCGACACGCCAGTCCGCGTTCTCGGCAGGAACCGAGCTGTCCAGGCAGGGCCTCATCAGTCGAGAAAAAGCGCGTTGTGCACGTTGCGGCCGATACAAGACGGTGAGCCAGCTCGTAACGGGACAGCTCAGAGGTGAGCCTCAGAAACTGATCATCCCGGAGACGGCGCCATCTGTCTCGCCTGACGAACGGCCCTGGCACTGGGAAGGTAATATTCAGTCGACGCTTGCAACCTACCTCGCGAGCGAGGGATATCAGTTGCGGCAGGTCATCGACACCGCATCCAAGGCTGCCGGCGTGGATATCGTCGCTGAGCGGGACTCCCAGACCCTCTGGGTCACGGTGAAAGGCTATCCAAACGGAACCGCGAAAACCAACGCTGCCACTCAGAGTCGTCACTGGTTCTCCCATGCAATGTTCGACGTGGCCCGATATAGAACCGAACAACCGGAGATCGACATCGCGGTCGGTCTGCCAGACGGGTTCACTTCATACCTCAACCTAACCCGCAAGGTCGGCTGGTTGAAGAGCGCGGCGCCGTTCCGCTTCTTCTGGGTCAGCGAGGACGGGATAGTAAGGGAGGAGTAGGCCAATGGCGCTAACAAGAGTTTCCTCTTGGCACGTCGGGATCGCTGCCGAGGCGCTCGTCGCCTCTCTTTTTGCACGGTGCGGGTGTGATGTATCCGTCCAGTATGGCGCAGACCAACCCGAATACGATCTGATCGTTGCGCGGGACGAAAAACTGGTCAAGGTGTCAGTGAAGGGCAGCCAGGATGGCGGCTGGGGTCTAACTCAGTCCCATGTGAAGAACGCCGACTATCATGGGGCTATCGAGAAGTGGCTCTCTCGTCACAAGCCTCGAACGGTCTTCGCGTTCGTCCAATTCAGGGGCGTCTCGCTGTCAGAGATGCCGCGGGTCTATCTCGCATCCCCACATGAGGTGGCTCAAAGGCTACGCGAGACGGCCAACGGGAGGGGAGATTCGATCCTTTACGAGGACCACACCTGGAGTCCGCGGGCCTTTGGGGCGGGGAGCGCGGAACAAATCCCCGAAGAGTGGCGTTTCTCTTCGGAGCGAGTAGCCCATATGCTGGAAATCATCTGAGGGGTCCCGGCAATCACTGAGCTGTTGTGAGTAAGTACGCTTGGAGAAACAGCTGTCTCTATAACGCTGGTACGAGAATAGCCGGGCGCTTTCCCCGCACTAGGAGCATCATCGCGTTAGAGGGGTCTCATATCGCGTTTCTTGGCCTTTGGCGCCGGGGGCTGACCCCTATCGTAGCGTCGAATCCTTGTGGACACTGTAGATGACCGGCCCCTGTTTGCTCACTGCATGCCTTCTCGAAGACGCGGAGATTGGCAGCGAGATACTCGTCTCTTTTCGGTGGCCAAGAGCTCTGAGTGGAGGGGATGACTCGTGAGGTGCAGTCATCTTCCCCTATCCGCGCAATACTTCCCCTAGCGTAACCAATACGACATCAGGGGATGCGCATGGCCGGGACCATCTACACCCGTCTCGAAGAGCGGATAAGGGAGGCGCATGACTGCCTCACGGGAAACGGCGGGCTGCTCGGGTTCGATGACCTAGGGCGGGAGTACGAGTCGTTCCGTGTCCGCTTCGGTCCCGAGAAGCTTGCGGCGCTCTCTCGTCCCGACCTACTGAGGGTCATGACGCCGGGCGGCGGCGACAGTCTCCCAGATTGGCTTGAGTCCGAGGGCAACAAGGAGCATCGGGCATTCGGTGATCCGCAGATATCGAGAGGGCATGGTCTGGGTCTTTGGTTCGATGAAGCCGCGCACTCTTGGTACAGGGCTGGCCGGGAGACAGACTTCATCCGCGACCCATGTGCGCGTCTGCGCCTCACTCCTGAGGAAGCCTCTAGACTGGCCCGCACCTGGCGGGACCAACTCGCACGAGGAGTCGAGCTCGTCGCCGCTCTTCCCGAGGTCGCAGGCGACGCCGTCTACTTGAGGCTCGAGTGCGATCTCGAAGCCGCCGCTCCAGACCTCGTTCGGGAACCTTGGGTGCACAAGTACCTGAACATGACCCATCCGGACCTCTTGAGCCAGATCCACAGTCCTCAGGAAGAACGCTACCTACTCCTCAGGTGCCTCGAAATGCCACCGCGCAAGAAGGGAGACGAGTTCCCCGCCTACACCTGCGGTGGCAGGTTCTCTCGGATGGCAAGGGAACTGAGGATGCCCATGAACCATCTGTGCCTTTCACTCCACTATCTCTTCTCGCGTCCCCGCAACTACTGGATGCTCGAGACAAGCGAGAAGGAGTGGAACACGTTCACCTCCCAAGGCTTCATTGATCTCGGTTGGCCCCTTCTCGGTGATCTCGATGTCGGCTCGCGCGCACGTTCCCATCTCTGGGAGGAGACTCTCTGGGACAAGCTAGAGAAATTCTACCCGGGCGGTCCGTGTTCCCATGCGGTTTCCGAGCTTCGTTGGATGGTGAGACTGGCCTCGGTTCGTAGCGTGATAGTCGCTCACCAAAGAGGGCGGGTAATCGGACTTGCCGAGATCACCGGACCCTACCGCTACGAGGGTTCGTCTGACCACCCTCATCGCCTTCCGCTGAAGAGGCTCAAGGCGAAGACCACGGCGCTTAATCTGGAGCCTCCACCGCACTGCCCCATCCAAGATTTGAGATCTCATCCCGAGGTCGTCCTTGCTGTCGAAGAAGCTCTCGCGGAAGAGGAGTTGCCATGACCCAGTTTCCCGGGCTCAAACGCCGAGTACAAGAAAGAAGGCGGGCAACGCCCACTTGGGCGGGCACCGGCCAGCATCGCCTCCATGGGGCGTACACCACTGATATGGGGGTCGAAGAACTGGGGACCAGGATGGGGAAGTTGTGAGCGCGTTCATCGTCGGCAAAGCTCACATCGACGCCCTGGTGATCGCCGCGGTCTGTGGGGAACCGGGTGACTGTGGACCGCTCACCTGGCTTGCCCGGGAGCTAACCGAAGACGAGAAGGCTGGCGCTTACCAAGCCGGTGAGCCCTGGGGGCCGGAGGCGGGGGAGATAGCTCGAGAGGTAAGAAGGCAGGCCACCCTGGACCAAGCGGACCGCATCGGCCAAATACTCGTGCGGGAGA
>ENA-ORXD01002211-ORXD01002211.1-sediment-metagenome-genome-assembly--contig:-NODE-2211-length-13506-cov-7.453496_pt1 | contig 13506 bp, 9 predicted proteins | sample MGYA00237862_ERZ511471 | MGnify/ENA metagenome assembly ERZ511471 | reverse complement strand
GGTCGGGGGTAAAAAGAAAATCCTTGAGATAGCCGACCACGTGGCGGGGGCGACTGCCGACAATGACCGTATCCCGCTCACCGCAAAGGTTCTGCTGGACGGTTTTGTCCGGATCGAGCTGCTGCCGCAGTTGGTCGAAATAAAGGACCTGGAGGTTGGTGCCGGTCCTGACTTCCCCCGCCTGCGGCCCAAGTTCACCGAGGAGAAGCTTGAGCAGGGTGGTTTTGCCCGCTCCGTTGGGGCCTATGACGGCGTGGCGCTCCTTCTCGGTCACCGTGAAGTCAACCCCCGTCAGGACCTGGAGCCCTGAATAGTCCTTGTGGATGTCCTTGATATGCAGATAGTCGGTCATAATGGCGCTTCCTCCCCTTGAGCGGGCCCGTCACTCCGGTTGCCGTTTTTCCCCGTAATAAACCACTGCCGTATTGACAGAATGGTCTGGGAGAGCCCTCCCGGGACGTAGAGAACCATGAATACAAAGATGATGCCCATGAACAGGGGCCACCGATCCGTGATGTCGCTTAAGAAATTCTGAAAGATGATGTAGACGAATGCACCGAGTATGGGCCCCCAGAAGGTTCCCGTTCCCCCTATGAAGACCATGAGCAGGACCGCCGTCGTCATGTCAATGCTGATGGCTGAAATGGAGACAAACTGAAAATGGAGCGTATAGAAGGCGCCGGCCAGTCCCGCGATCGCCCCGGTAAAGGTGAAAAGGATCAGACGGCTGACATTCGTGTTATACCCCAGGAACCGCATCCGTTCCTCATTTTCACGCATCAGGAGGACCGTTTTCCCCATGGCCGTCTGTGTGAAATACCAGCAGAACAGAATCACCGCGCCGACGACGATCAGGGTGAGATAGTAAAAGCTCGACACGCTCGCTACCTGAAAAGAGGTAAATCCCAGATTGATTTCAGGCCGGGTAATACTGAGACCGTCATCGCCCCCTGTCACGGAGTGCCATTTTGTCGCCACGGCGTAGAAGAGAGAATTGAAGGCCAGGGTCAGAAGGGCGAAGTAGGCCCCCTTATGCCGCAACAGGAGCGCGCCGATCAGGAAGCCGGCAATGACGGTGGTTGCAAAGCCGATGATAACGGCGCTCAGCAGGGTCAGTCCCTGAATGTGTATGGTTGCCACGGCAGCCACGAAGGCCCCCAGACCGAAGAACATGGCATGACCGAAGGACAACAGGCCCGCATAACCGAGAAGGAGATTGTAGCTGACGGCATAGAGAGAAAAGATGATGATCTCCGTCAGCATGTTCAGGTGGTAACGCTTCAGGATGAGCGGCATTACCGCACCCAACAGAAATAACACGACAATGCCGATGTAGTTGGTGTTTTTCTGTTTCATTCTTGTTCCTCACCAAAAAGTCCGGATGGTTTAATAATCAGGACGGCCACCATGAGCAGGTAGACCAGCGCTATAGATAACTTCGGGAACAGAAGGACGCCGAACGATTGAAGCTCGCCGATGAGGAGGGAGGCTATCACGGCGCCGCCAAGGCTCCCGAATCCGCCGACAACGATCACAACGAAGGCATCAATCAGGATATCCTGAGCCATGCCCGGGTATGTTGAAAGGAGCGGGCCGGCGATCACACCGGCAAATCCGGAGAGGGCCGCCCCGAAGGCGAAGACGCCCATGAACACCAGAGGTACGTTGACACCCAGGGTATTTGCCATCTCATTGTCATTGACGGCCGCCCGGAGTATGATCCCCAGACGGGTTTTGTAGAGGATAAGGGCCATGACGATCCCCACGGCGGCACCGCAGAGAAAGACAAAGATCCGGTACACGGGATATGTGATGCCGAAGATCTGAACGGTACTGTTCAGTATCCCGCTGACATTGACGGCCAAAGGATAATTCCCCCAGTACCACTTGACCAGTTCCGTGATGATGTAAGCCAATCCGAAGGTCAGGAGGAGCTCCTGTACGTGGCCGTAAGCATGAGCGCGGCGCAGAAGAAACCGTTCAATCAGGGCGCCGATGACAAAGAGGATCAGGGGGCAGAGCATCATGGACAGCCAGATCTGCCCTGTCATGCGGAGCATGATGGAGTAGGAGAAGTATGCGCCCATCATGTACATGGCCGCATGGGCGAAGTTCAGGACATTCATCATCCCGAATACGAGGGTAAGCCCTGCCGATACGAGGAAAAGAAGCCCGGCGTAGGCAAGCCCGTGGAGAAAAAAGACAGGAATGTTGCTCATGACGTTTCCTTTCTCTTACGACGATCTTTATATCGTGTCCCGCAAGGCGGTAAGGGCGGGAGAGAAATGCCATGCTTCTATTCTACGCAAATCTTTCTTATCTGGTCCCCGGTCCTGTAATGACCATAAAACATTTCACAGCCTTCTCACCGACAGTTTCTCCAAGGTGAGGAATGCTGGAATCAAAGTAGAGGCAGTCACCTTCTTCAGCAATGAATTCTTCAGAGCCGTGGGTAAATTTCATGGTTCCTTCCAGAACGAAGAGAACCTCCTGCCCCTCGTGTTGATACACGGGTTTTTTCTTTGAGTGTACCGGCAGGGTCAGGACAAATGGTTCCATCAGCTTATTTTTGAATTTATACGCGACGGCCTCGTAAGAATATTCAAATGCGGTACCGGTTCTATCAATCAAAGGGCGGTCCCCCTTTTTGACAAGGCATATCGGTGTGGGTTGGCTTTCTTCTCCCAGGAGGGAAGAGATGCTGACGTCGAGGGCCTGCGCGATGGTGCTGAGGGTTGAGACCGGGGGAGATTTCTTTGATTTTTCGACTTTGGACAGGTATCCTTTGGTAAAGCCCGTCTGCGCTGCAAGTTTTTCGAGAGTTATCTGTCTTTCAAGCCGAAATGCCTTGATTCTTTTCCCTATCTCCGATTCGACAATCGAGAGATTTTGTTTCGTGTTGGAATTCACTGGTGCTATATCCTTTCTCCATCTCTTATAAATTGGTAAGTTATGGATATCAAGAATCGTCCCCAACAGGATACTCAGATTTCATATCAGGAAACTTTTGTCAAGCATTTTTCCCATCCTTTTTCATCGTTCATGGCGGCCAAAAGGGTGATTGAAGAATTGTATAGAGATTTTCGTGATGTATTTTTACCAGTCGAGGAAAACAAGAAGGAGAGTGTGCTGCTGCCTACGCCTTCTTTGCCGGTTTGGGTTCCTCTTCCGTGAAGGGGATGGTCAGTTCGTACGTCCCCCCCTTGACGACCGCATGCAGCGGGTAGGGCGCCTTTTCGAATACCTTGAGCATCGGTTTGTTCTCGATGAGGATATCGGCCGTGAACCCCTCCACGCCGCGTTTTCGCGCTATGCTGATCAAGAGGTTCAGCAGGAATGTTCCGATCCCCAGCCCCTGGAATTTTTCGTCGATGACGAAGGCCACGTCGGCATACGGACGATCCGTCGAGAGCACGTACCTCCCCTCCGCGATGATGCGCTCTCTCCCCGATTCTTCGGCGAGGCCGACGATCGACATGGTGTGGCCGTAGTCGACGTTCACGTACTCCTGCATCATCATGTGCGGCATGGTCTTGATGGGACTGAAGTACCGGTAGTAGACCGCCTTGTCGGAAAACCGGTAGAAGAGCTTGCGCATGTCCTCTTCGTCGGAGGGCTTGATCGCGCGGAAATGAACGGGGACGTTTCCCGGGAAGATGTGCGTGCACTTTATGTCGACGGGGTACAGGTGCCCGTATTCGGTGAGGTATATCTGGTCGGGGTAGAGAAGGTTCGCGTCTTTCGCCATCCTTACCAGCTCTCCGCGGTCGTCCGGATGGGCGATGTCGATCAGGGCCAGGGCCCGTTCGCGGAGACTCCTTCCGCTCATCGAGGCAACGCCGAACTCCGTGATGATGAGGTCGAGGGATTCGCGGCTCGTAAACTGGTGGGGAAGATTCTCCACCGAGAGGAGTATGTTCGGTTTCCCTTCCAGGTTGCGGCTCGGCAGGGCGAAGATGGCCCGTCCGCCTCTTGAGAGATTCGCCCCGGAAAAGACCTCATGCGCCTCTCCCGAACCGGGGCTGACGTTTCCCTTGCCGACATGGAGGGTGATATTCCCCGTCAGATCGACCTTGCGGGCCGGGAGGACGGTGATGAACCGGTCGTTCTGGCTCGTGCTGCTCGGATCGGTGGTCACGTCGATCCCCTGGAATTCCACGAGCGGATTGTCGTTCAGCCAGTTCATCAGCTCCGGCGTCCCCATGGCGTACGAGGCCACGCTCTTGTACCTGAAGAGGGCCTTGTACCGGTTCGTGACGGCCCCCGATTTGATGAGGTCCATGAGGGCGTCCGTCATCATGAGCGAGTGGACCCCCAGGTTCTTCCTGCGCGCGAGATGTTTGGCGAGCGCCTCGAAGAGGGGGCCGATGAAGAAGGCGACGCAGCTTTTATCCTCGATAACCGAGGCCACGTTCTCCGCGACCTTGTCGAAGACCTTGTCGACGGGCCACCGGGGGAAATAGATGAAGGGATCGGTGGAGTAGACAAGGTGATTGAAATCGCTGACATGCACGACAGTGTCTCCATGCGTGCGGGGGGTATGTTCGTTGATCTCGCCGACGATGAGGGAGGCGCGTTCCATGGCGTATCGGGCCACATCGATGGATGCCCCGAAGCTGGCAAAACCCGCCTCATCCGGAGGAGATATCTGGACGAACGCCGCATCGACGTCGATGGCGCCCGATCTGAACAGCGAGGGGATCTGAGACGTCCGGCTGGGGATCAGGTCCACCCTGCCGGCGGTGATCGCCTCGTCGGCGACCCATCGGGAAAAGAACGTCCTGAGACGGTACTTCTTCGCGTACCGTTCATCAATGGGAAGGGCGTCTCCCAGGCTCAGGAGCTGGATCAGTTCCAGGTCTCGCAGGTTGCTGGCGTTGGAAGCCGTGAGGTGTTTGACCAGCGTGCGCGGCTCGGCGGCGCCGGTCCCCACGAAGATATTCATCCCCGGCCGCACCCTGCTCAGGATCTCTTCGGGCGAGACGATCTTGTCTTTCCACCGGGACGGAATCGTGTAGGACATGGCACTCCTTAGCGTATACAACCAGTCGTTGTCCGGCTTTGTAATACCACGGAGATCACTGAAACGCCACTGTTGTTTCGAGGAAGGGCCAAGACTCGTTATCCCTGCTTCTAGCGTGCCGTTCCATAAATACCGTTTTTCAGGTGGTCTCCGTTTCAACCCAGCATTTCACGAATCTTGACGGCCAGATCTCTGAGGGAGAAGGGTTTTTGTATGAAATTCACCCCTTCGTCCGCTATCCCTTGGTGGGCGACAACATCGGCTGTGTACCCGGACATAAACAGGTATTTCATCGTCGGTCGAATCGCCTGAAGCCGGTCGACCAAATCCCGGCCGTTCATCTCCGGCATCACCACGTCGGTGATGACGAGGTGAATTTTCGTGCTGTCTTCTTCGGCTATGCGGATTGCCTCATTCGGTGTGCCCGCCGGTATCACCGCGTAGCCCAACTGTTGCAGCATCATCATGCCCATTTCCAGGACCGTCGGATCATCCTCGACGATGAGGATGGTCTCCCCGCGGCTTCGGGGGATCTCCTCGATGCGTCCCGCCCCTGCCGCCACCTCATCGCCGGTATACAGCGGGATGTAGATTCTAAAGACGGTTCCTTTCCCCAATTCGCTGTGAACGTTGATAACACCGTCATTCTGCTTGACGATGCCGTATACGGTGGCCAACCCCATACCGGTTCCCTGACCCGCTCCCTTGGTTGTAAAAAACGGTTCAAAGATATGATTCCGGGTCTCCTTGTCCATGCCGCACCCATCGTCACTGACGGCAAGGAGCACATACTCCCCCGGGGCGAACCTGGGATGGAACTCGCAGTAGGCCTCGTCGAAAGAGACGGTGTCTGTTTCGATAGTGACTCTCCCGAAATCGACGATGGCGTCCCGTGCGTTGACGCACAGATTGACCAGAATCTGATCGAGTTGAGAGGGATCCATCCTGACCGTGCAGGGCCCCGGCCCCGGCAGCCAGGCCAGCTCGATATTTTCACCGATGAGCCGGCGTATCATCTTCAGTATGGCCTCGACCGTTTTGTTGAGATCGAATACGACCGGCTCGATGGTCTGTTTGCGGGCAAAGGCCAGCAGCTGGCGGGTGAGGTTGACGGAGCGCTGGGCCACGTCGAGAATCTTGTACAGATTCTTGCGGAACGGATTCGAGGGGTCCATGGTGCTCATCGTAAGCTCCGTATACCCCATGATCGCCCCCAGCATGTTGTTGAAATCGTGGGCGACGCCTCCGGCAAGGATGCCGACCGCTTCGAGTTGCTTCGACCGATGCAATTGCCTCTGGAGCCTCTCCCGGGCCTCTTCCGCCTGCTTGCGCTCGGTGATATCAAAGAAGCTTACCAGTATCGTGTTCCCTACCACGTTTGCGCCGATGATCATGGCCAACACGGTGCCGTCTTTACACGTTACAAGGTATTCGCCGTGTCCCAACGAGGCGTCATCGGCCGTTACCCTGCCGAGACTCCTCTCCCATGTTGATTGTACCCGCCTCCTGTAGGCAGGGTCGGGGTAGATCGTCTTCCACCAGTGATCCAGATTCGGGATATCTTCCAGTGTGTATCCAAGAATCCGGCTCAGGCGGTCGTTGATTGCTATCACGTTCCCATCCAGGGTCAGGTTGACGAGCGGGATGGGAGCGTTCATGAAGAGCGTTCGGAAGCGCGCTTCACTCTGGTGCATCTGTTGCCGGGCTTCTTTGAGTGTCTGGATATTCACATCCAATCCGATGATGCGCGACGGCATCCCACTCCCGTCCCACTCAACGGCCTTTCCCTTGGAAAACACCCAGCACCAGGAGCCGTCCGCCCGGCGCAGACGGAACTCGGCCTCCAGTTCCCCCGCGCCGCCGCCGGAGAGGTAGTCCTTGAACAAACGATCGACCTCCGGTGCGTCCTCGGGGTGTATGTAACTCCGTATCTCCGCCAGGGAGACCTGTTCGTTTCTGGGCGTATAGCCGAGCATGGCATGCCACTGTTCGCTGACATGGATCGTCTGCGTCGCCGGTCGATAGTCCCAGGCACCCGCCTGGGTCACCTCCATAGCCAGTTGCAGGAGTTCGGACTGGTCGAGAAAGTCCCGTTGAGCCGTCTTCAGGCTGTCGACCTTTTCCTTCAGACTGCGTCTGAGGAAGTAACTGATGACCACCAGGCCGGTGAGCAGCAGCGCCATAAATATGCCGATCACCTGAAAGAGGCGGCGGGTCTCCGGAGACAGCCAATCGCTTACGTCCAGGGGTATCCATCGTTTGCGGACGGCATCGATCTCGCTTTTCGGGATCGCGTCGAGGGCCTTCTGGATCGCACTGTACAGCAGAGGGTACTTTCGGCTCACGCCGATACTCCATGCGAAGGAATAGCTTGTATCCCCGGCCACACGCAGATTGGAGATCCCCTCTTTTTCGATGCAGTGGGCGGCCACGGCGAGATTCTCCACAAAGGCATCCACCTGGCCGAACGATACGCTGCGCAATCCTCTGGCGACGTTCGACACGGTCACTACCTCGAACCGACCACGGGCCATATCCCGCACATATGCCTCGGTTGCGTACCCTGAGACGACGGCGACACGGGCCCCGGCAAGGTCGTCAAACGTCAGGTTACCCCGGGGAGTATTGTCCGTGATGATGACGACGGGAACCGTGGCGTAGGGAGTCGTGAAAAAAGCGTAGCGTTCCCGCTCGGGGGTGGCCACGATGGTCGGCGCGACGGCGCACGTCCCGCTCTCCAGTGCGGACAGATGCTCGTTCCAGTCATCGGAGGGTTTCTTGATGAAGGCGATGCCGAGCCGCTTCTCGACCTCGGCGATGATATCCGCGCCCATCCCGGCAAAGGTTCCTGATGCCGAGGAAAACTCGATGGGCGGAAATTCCACATTGAAAAGGAGTGTGAGTTTGTCAGGGTTCAGGTCAAGCCAGGTTCGTTCCTCGACCGTAAGCTTCACGCCGGAGGCGTTCCCGGCATGGCTCAATGAAAACGGGGTCCAGGACACGGCGACAACCAGCGAAAGGATGACCAGGGGGTTCAGCGCTGTTCGTAACAGGTTCCTCCCGCCGGATTGCGGGTTGCGTGCGGGGGGACACCCGGAGGGGCGGGCGGTCGCGCCGGTTCCCATGAAGATATTCAGCTTCGGCTGTATCCGACTCGAGACACCTCCTGATGAGGCTCTCGTGCCTTTCAACCGGGGTGAAACCGTGTAGGACATGACCCCCTCCTGCTGAAAGGAATCAACGAGTTCCCGAACGGCAACACCCTGTTAATATCACGTAGCTCCTGGAAATGCTACTGTTGTTTCAAGAAATTGTTCAGAGATTCACGGCTCCTGCTTGGTTCTTTTCCTTGAGCCGCCGTAGAGTTCGTACCCGAAAAGCCGGCATTCGATATTGCTGTTGTAAAAAGGGGTTCGTGTCTTCGCCTTCAGCCCCACCTGTTTTGCGAGGTCCCTGTTCCCCGTGAAGATGTACCCGCTGTACCCGGCGCACCGCTGCTTGAAGTAGTCGCCGATCCTTCGGTAGGTATCCTCCAGCTTTTGAATCTCTCCCATCCGCTCTCCGTATTCGGGGTTCAGGATGACCACCCCCGTCCCTTCCGGGACCGGCGTGTCGGCAAAGTCGCAGACGTCGAACTCGATGAGGTGGCTCACCCCGGCTGCAGCCGCGTTGCTCCGGGCCGCCTCCACCGCCCGCCGGTCTCTGTCCGTGGCGATGATCCTCCCGGGGGGCGGTTTTTTCCTCTTCTCCGCCAGCCCCTTCATCTTCCTCCAGAGGGGCCTGCTGAAGCCCTCTATGTGCATGAACCCGTAGTTGTTTCGCAGGGACCCCGGGTCTCTCCCGGCGGCGATGAGGGCCGCCTCTATGGCGAGAGTCCCGCTTCCGCACATGGGGTTGACGAAGTTCTCTACGCTCTTCCATCGTGAGGCAAGGACCACGGCCGCCGCGAGGGTCTCCTGCATCGGGGCGGCCAGGGGGATCTTCCGGTATCCCCGGCGCGAGAGCGGCTCGCCGGAGGTGTCCAGGTAGATACTGCACCGGTCGGCACTCCAGTAGATGAATATGACCGACCGGTCTCTCTGCGGACCTGAATCGGGGCGGGAGCCGAGTTTCGCATAGAATCGGTCGACAATGGCGTCCTTCCCCCTGAGGTTGACGAATCGGGTGTCCTTTACCGAGGGGGTATCGACGGCTGAGGTCACGCAGAGGTAACCGTTTCGGGGGATGTAATCTTCCCACGGGATCTGGGCCGTCTTTTTGTAGAGTTCGTCGGGGGTTCTTGCGGTGAATCTCCGGAGGAGATAGAGGACGCGCTGACCGGTGCGCACCGAGAGGTTGATTCTCATGGCGTCTTCGAGGGTGCCGCTTGTCTCGACCCCCGCGGGACGCTCGGATCGCACGGGCAGTCCCATGGCTGCGATCTCTTCCCTCAGAAAGGGGGGGATTCCCTTCGAACAGGTGACGAGGATGTTACTGTTGTGTGTGAAGATGGACATGGAGCGCCTTTTCGAAAAACCGACAGGGGAGGGAAAATTGTCAGTTATGGTTTTGCTGAGATCTCATGCCCCGCTGCTTGCGGCGGGCCGGTTTATTCGATATCGGCAAACTTGTATCCGAACCCCCGGACGGTGAGAATATACTGCGGGTGTGTCTCCTTCTCCTCTATCTGCGCCCTGAGTCGCTTGATGTGGACATCGACGGTCCTCGGTTCCACGAAGGTCTCCTCTCCCCATACCCGGTCCAGAAGCTGATCCCGTGTATAGACCCTTCCCGGGTTCAGGGCAAGGAATTTCAGGAGCCTGAACTCGGTGGGACTCAGCTCGATTCGCCTGCCTTTGACCGTCACCAGGTGGGAAACATAGTTTATGTGGAGATCCTTGTAATCGAAGGTGTTTTCCGCATCGGTCTCTTGACGCATTGCAGCTCTCCGGAGGAGGGAGCGCACGCGGGCCGTCAGTTCCTTCACGCTGAAGGGTTTCGTCACGTAGTCGTCCGCCCCCACCTCGAGCCCCAGGACCCTGTCCACCTCCGCCCCCTTTGCCGTGAGCATGATGATGGGGAGGGAGGCATGTTGTGGATCGCTGCGTATCCGTTTGCAGACCTCTATTCCCTGGATGCCGGGGAGCATCAGGTCGAGGATCAGCAGGTGCGGATTGTGAGCCCTGATCTGCTTCAGGGCGGTCTCGCCGTCGTAAGCCTTGAGAATATCGAACCCGTCCTTCTCGAGGTTGTAGGCGACCAACTCCACCAGGTCTTTTTCATCGTCTACGACCAGGATCTTCTCAGACATACGCGTTCACTTTTCATGCGGTGATATCTTCTAAAAAAACGGGGAAGATCAGGGAGACCGTCGTCCCTCTCCCCACCTGGCTCTCGATCGCCATCCTGCCGTTGTGGGCCGCCATCAGGTGCCTGACGATCGACAGCCCCAGACCGGTACCTCCCAGTTCTCTGGAGCGGGTCTTGTCAACCCGGTAGAAGCGCTCTCCCAGGCGGGGGATCTCCTCTCTCGGGATGCCGATTCCGGTATCGCTGATCCTGACGGAGATCGTGCCGTCTTTCCCGTCGACCCCTTCTATCGAAACTGTTCCCGCCTCGGGTGTGAACTTGACGGCGTTATCGAGGACATTCAGCACGATCTGGTGCAACCGGTCCCGATCGCCCCGGATCGATGGGAAATCTTCCGGCATGTTGTTCTCTATGCGGATGCCCTTTTTTAATGCCTCCGGTTCAATGACGGGCAGAACATCCTCGATGATATCGCCGAGAGATACGGATTCGAAGGAAAAACGCATCTCTCCCAGCTCGGCGTCGGAGATGACCAGCAGGTCATCCACCAGGCGATTGAGCCGTTCGGCATGGTCCTGGATGGTCTTGAGAAAGCCCTTTGCCGTCTCCTTCTCGTCGATGGCCCCCTCCCGGAGCGTCTCGATGAAACCGAGAATGGCAGTCAGGGGCGTCTTGATCTCATGGGTTACGTTCGCCACAAAATCGACGCGGATCTGTTCCAACTGTTTGAGGCGGGTCACATCGCGCAGGACGATCATCGTCTTTTCTTCACCCCGGGGGAGTCCCTGGACCGGTGAGATGGTGACATCCAGGACCCTCGGCCCCTGTTCTCCCACTGTGATTTCCCGGGAGAGAGAAATGCCGCCCTGTTTGAACCGGTCGAGGGCCTGCTGGAGGGAGATGTTCCTGAACGCCTCGAGGGGGGTCTTGCCGACCATCCCTTCGAAGTCGAGATCGAAAATCGTGCGGGCGGCGTCGTTCGTTGTCTCTATCCTGTCCTCGGTATCGAGCACCAGGATACCGTCTTCCATGCTCGAAAAGACCGCCTCCAGCTTTCCCTTCTCCTCATCGGCAAACTGGATCTTCTCCTTCAGCTCCGCTACCAGGTAGTTGATGTTCCGGGCCAGTCGCCCCGTCTCGTCTCCCGAAGCGATCATCAGGCTTCCCGTCTCCTCTCCGTTCCGCAGGCGTTTGGTGAAGAGCTCCATCTCCTGGATGGGGGATACCAGCCGGGATGTAAAGATAAAGGCGATCAGGAACGACAGGGCCCCGACGATAAGAAATGACTGCAGGACCAGGATATTGATATCCCGTGCGAATTGCCTGACCTCGACAAGGGGTCGTGCGAGCCGGATGTATCCCCGTATCTCGGGGCCCTCTCTGATGGGGAGCGCGAGGTATAAGGTATCGATTCCAAGGGTCGTGCTGAACCGTACCGATCTGCCCTGGCCCCTGACGCGCGCCTCCTGGATCTCCGGGCGGTTCAGGTGATTGTCCATGTTGGAGACCTCTTCCCTCGAATCGGCTAGGGCGACTCCTTCCGCATCGATCAATGTGATCCGGGTATTGGAGAGAGTGGATAATCTCTCTATGGTGTCCTTGACCTCAGATTCCGAGAAGCCCAGAGAGATGATCCGGGCGTAGGAGGTGAGCTCTCCTTCGATCCGTTCCATGAGCCTGATCTTGATCTGCCTGGTCGCGTATAAACCCACGGCCACCATCGCCACCAGGGTGATGATGATATACGTTCCGAAGACCTTGTAAAATAAGTTGTTTTTCATGGATTCACCAGCCGATCAGAGCCCCTCGCCGGGGCTTCGGTGTCGTACGTTCTTCCCCGTAACCATGTAGATCACCATCTTGGCGATGCTTTCCGCGTGGTCGGAGATCCTCTCCAGGTTCTTCGATATCTGGGTGATCAGGAGGGCCCGATGAATGGTCCTGGGGTCCTCGATCATGAAGGTGAGCAGTTCCCTGAATATCTGTTCGTTGAGGTTATCCACCACCTCGTCCTTCTCCCGTACCGCGTGGGCCCGGTCGCAATCCTCGTTGACCAGAGAGTCGAGGCTTTCCCTCACCATCTCGCGCGTGATGTCGGCCATCCGGGGGAGATCGACGTAGGGCTTGACGGGGGGAACCTCATTCAGGTCCACGGCCCGTTTGGCGATATTGACCGCGAGATCCCCGATCCGTTCCAGGTGGCCGTTGACCTTGATCGTGGTGGTGATGAATCGCAGGTCCTTGGCGGCGGGCTGCCTGAGGGCGAGGAGACGGATGCAGGCCCCTTCGATCTTCTCGTCGAGGGCATTGATCTGATCGTCGTCGGCGATGACGGCGCGTGCCAGGTCCGAGTCCCGCTCCAGAAGAGAACGAACTGCGCGTTCTATCGCCTGTTCGACGAGAGCCCCCTCGTAGAGGAGATCCTTCTTGATGCCATGCAGTTCTTTCTCGTATTGTATGCTGGTGTGTGTCTTCTCTTCCATCCTCTCCTCCCGTATCCTTCCTCAGCCGAATCTCCCGGTGATGTAATCTTCGGTCTGTTTGACCGCCGGCGTCGTGAAGAGTTTCTCCGTGGGGCTGTATTCGATGAGCTTTCCGAGGTAAAAGAACCCCGTATAATCGGAGATCCGCGCGGCCTGCTGCATATTATGGGTCACGATGATGATCGTGTACACCTGTTTCAGCTCCTCGATCAGCTCCTCGATCTTCGCCGTGGAGATGGGATCCAGGGCCGAGGTCGGCTCGTCCATCAGGAGGACCTCCGGCTTCATGGCGAGGGCCCGGGCGATGCAGAGGCGCTGCTGCTGGCCTCCCGAGAGCGCCATGGCGGACTGGCCCAGGATATCCTTGACCTCATCCCACAGGGATGCCTGCCTGAGACTCTGTTCGGCCAGCGCCTCGAGCGCGGCCTTGCCCCGTATCCCCGACAACCGGGGACCGTAGATGATGTTGTTGAAGATCGATTTCGGAAAGGGGTTCGGTTTCTGGAAAACCATCCCGACCCTTCTCCGTATGTCGACCGGGTCGATCTCCGGATCATAGATGTTGTTGCCGTCGAAGATGATCTCTCCTTCAACGCGCGTCCCGGCGATCAGGTCGTTCATCCGGTTGAGCAGCCTCAGGAGGGTCGATTTGCCGCATCCCGACGGTCCGATCAGCGCGGTCACCCGGTTGCGCTCGAAATCCATCGTGAC
>ENA-ORXD01002210-ORXD01002210.1-sediment-metagenome-genome-assembly--contig:-NODE-2210-length-13510-cov-2.755527_pt1 | contig 13510 bp, 10 predicted proteins | sample MGYA00237862_ERZ511471 | MGnify/ENA metagenome assembly ERZ511471 | reverse complement strand
TCAACGGAACGACGTTCGTGAAGGTCTGTGATGTCGCGAGCGGAAGCCTGACCGGTGCCGGGGCTTTCATCTACAGCGGAAACCTCTACATCAGTGCGGCGGGCAGCCTTTCCCTCTTCGACCCGGGCACAGACACCCTGAGTTCTGCAAGCGCTATCGGCGACGCCATGGGACAATACAAGTTTGCAGCAGTCGGCAATGCCATGGTATCCGTCGGCAACATCTACGGCATGTCCATCTACAACTGGGGGGGAAGTGGCCAGACGGTGAGGTTGCTGACCTCCAACACCGTGGAGGCCCTGATCTCGGACCGGGCCTGGTCGATCTACGCGGCGGCCAAAGACCGGGTGTTCATCGGCTTCCAGGCGTCAGGGTTCAATCTCTACAACGGCTCCACCTTCCAGGTTTACAGCGTGCCCCATGAGGGCAGTATCGTGGGATTCTTCGAATACGGCGGGAGGACCTATGTGCAGGGGACTTCAAACCTGTACTACCTCGACGGTGACACCCTCGTGAACCACCTCACCTTCGCGACCAACGGGGAGAAGGGTTACTACGACAACGGCCGGCTCTGGGCGTTTCCGAACTGGGGGGCGGGTTACGGCGGGATCGGCATGCTGAAGATGGCCGACTCGACCATCCAGGGGATGAAAGACGCGCAGGGAAACGACTACTGGGACACCTCGGAGACGTGGGTGCTGGATCGTCAATATCACTTTTACGACGTCATCGCCGTGCCCGGCGAGGATGCCGTCCTGATCGCCGTGGGCGACAGCGAAATCGCATCCCCTTACGAGAAGATGCCCTACGTGTTGAAATACAGTTACGCGAGCAACACCTTCACCAGGGTTTACCTGCCCGATGGCGACTGTGAAGGCATACGCAGCTTCGCCTCCGACGGGTCCGCGATTTACGGGGCCGCCCGTCAGAAACTCTTCAAGTATGCCGGCGGCGAATGGAGCGAGTTCTGCTCCCTGGAAATGAGCGGCGACTTCCGGGGGATGAAGATCGGCCAGCACCACCTGTTCATCATCGCCGGTTGGAACTCGGCTGGAGGTCTGGAAGTCGTCGACCTGATCCACAAGACGACGCAGTATTACAACTCGAGCACGATCGCGATCCCCACGGACTCCCTGACGTCGATCGAGATCGTGAGCCACGGCAACAACAACTACCGCCTCTGGCTGGGCACCACCAACGGCCTCGCATACTGCAACCTGAAGCTGTAGGCGTCGCTTCGTGTCTGCCGCAGATGATTTCAACTTGTCCTTCCCGAAGGCCCGGGCGAAGGGGTTGTTGAAGGGGGCGGGCTCGGGTTTTCTCCTGCTGCGGTGTCTCCGGCCTGCTCATCTTTCTCTTGCCATCGTCCGAAGGGGCGACGATAATCGGCACAAGGAGACGGAGGCTTCGGAAAGATGGCAGGGAACGAATCGCCCCCGCGGGCATCCCGGGTCCCCGAACACGCCCGCGACGAAAAAACCGACCCCGGCCGGAGGGATCACCCCCTGGCGCCCTTCCTGGCCATCGTGGGAGCGAGCCTGCCCTGGCTCGTCTACGACGCCCTCATCAAGAGCCCCGCGGAATTCTGGACATTCAAGGGATTGATCGTACTGGCCGCCGTAGCCCTGGGGGTCGTCCTCTTCGGACTCTCCTGGCACTTCAGCCGCGGCCTGTCGGATCGGGACGGGTAAGCGCGGCGCCCGAATCCGGGTTGCCGTAAAAACGGGCGGTATCCCTGTGCAGGAGAAGAAGGGTCGCGGATGAAAAGAGGATGAGCTGGACGATCTGAATCGACAGAAGGCTCATGGACGCCGGGCTTCCGGTCAGATGATCAACCAGGGCGAACAACTGGGCGCCGATAAACAGGATCAGGTACAGGACACAGGCAATCCTGCCCCACTTTTTCAGCGAATAGACCAGCACGCAGCACAGCATCCCCATCGTGACCTGGAACAGGGAAAGCGCTCCATAGTAGAGTACGTGGGAGGCGACATAGAATCCCCAGGCGGAAAGAACAGAAACAATGGCCATTTTTGCCGTGAAGGGAAGCGCGGGGAATGGAATTCGTCGGGTCATGGATCTCAGTTCCTGCCGATGAATGTTGCCGTCATGCAGCACGGCGTGCCGCATGAAAAGGTGTCATCATGCCTCAGGCGTACCTGCTCTTGATAAAATATGCGAAACTCCGGACAAGGTCCAGGCCGAGCACCTCTTTTTCGCCGCGCGTGATCAGCTCATGCAGTCCGGAGAGACTGGCAATGGAAATTCCCTTGAACTCTTTCATCTCCACGGATCCTGCCTCCGGAGAAACCAGGATGGGCTTCGGCAGGAGATCCACCTTGTACCCCTTCTGGAATACGATATGGATCAGGTGGCAGATTCTCCAGAGATTCGAGGTGCTTTTTTCCAGGCACCGATCCCCGGAAAAAAGCATGTCGTCCCTTACGATGAGGGGTTCGCCATGGCTGATTTTGTGGACCACAAAGATTCCCCTGGGCGAGATCACGAGATGTTCGACATGGAACAATTCGAATCTGAAATCGTGGATGACAAAGTGATGATCGTCGAGTTCTGCCAGGTCGTCGGCAATCATCCGGTCCAGGCGAAGCAGTCGTTCAACCTCGGATCTCTTGAAAATCGACTTCCAGGCCATCGGGTTTGCCTTGACGGAGGCACCGACTATGAATAGAGCCATGACCGCCAGGATGGCGGCCATGGTGCGGATGTCCTCCAGCCATCCTTCGGAGAAATAGAGAACGATCCCGATGACGGTCACGAGCACGAGGGCCAGAAAGGCCGCGTGCCTCAGGGTAAGATCCTTGATGTTCTTGCCCGGATATCCTTCTACGTAGGCCATTCACTCTATCCTTTCCAGCCGTCCCACTCCTCGCAGAATATAGAAGAAAAATCAAACCCCCTCAACCGATTTTTGAGGGGGTTTGATGGGGATCTCTCTTAGTCCGTCTCAGATTTCTCTAATGAAGCTTCGACATCCGTTCTACCTCGGCCCTGATCTTCTCGGGCGTGTTGCCCGGGAATATGGGTTCTTCCTTCATGTAGGCGTGATCCTTGCTCGTCCCGAGATAGATCAGCAGGGTAAGAAGAATCGCCGCCCCGAGCCCCCAGGCCGCACCGCGCGTGGCGAGGATCGCGCCGGCCACGCCGGCGATTCCCAGATCGTTGAACGACCGCGCCTTCAGGATCCCGACTCGCACGCTGACGTAGCCCTGGATGAGCATCGTGGAAACCAGGCCGATCCCCAGGATCGGTTTCACCGTGGCCAGCACCGGGGCCAGGAAATACCCGACCCACGTGCCCCATCGGAACGAACCCGCCCCGCCGTTGATGGATTCCATCGCAGCGGGCCCGTGCTTGTATCTCTCGCAGACCACGACCTGCATGGCAGCCCAGAGGGGACCGCACATCGAAATGTCGGGGCCAAAGATGCTCATGATGATATTGCGTCCGCCGAAGATGATGTGCGACCGGTTCGGGTTGTAGTTGACGTTCTCATCGGGCCGATACTTCTGGGCATCCTCCAGGAGGGCCTGAGTCTGGATGACGTCGCCGAAAACGACGATGTAGGCGCTGATGACCATCGGGATGCCCGTGATGAACATTTTGAAGGGCGGCACGGGAATGGCGCCCAGCATGGTCCAGTCGCGGATCAGGCCGCCGAAATCGGGCTTCGTGAAGATATCGGACGTGTAAACCGGCCAGGGGATTTCGCCGGCGAGCGGTCCGACGAAGATGGCCAGGGCCAGAGCGGGCATCATGCCGAGGTTGGCCAGATACCACAGCACCTTGTTGTTGTGGCTGATCTTCTTGAAATGATCCGAGAAAAGAAGATAGTAGGCAAGCCCGATGCAGATGATGATGGTGATCTCGTACGAGTCGAAGCTCTTGAGGCCCTCTCCCGGCTTGAAGATCAGCATGATCGCCGAGAATCCGGCGCCCAGCAGAATGGCCGACTGGACCGCGTTGGGAATCAGGTTGATGAATTTTCTCGCCAACCCGGTGACACCCAGGAAAAGGCAGAAAAGACCAAAGGTCAGTTCGAAGGCGATCAGCGCCTGGATGCGCTCCACGCCCGGAGCGAAGGTTCCGCAATAGGCAATGAGAAGCGGAATCGCCGGGGTGACCCAGCCGGGAACGACCGGGTCTCCGAAAAAGACATGCGCACAATACAGGGTCCCGTTGAGGATGACGATGGCGAGGGCCACCTCGAACGACATCCCCAATTTGCCGGTCAACACCGGGATGATGGAAAGACAGACCGTGCACATCAGCAGACCCTGGATGAAGTCCGCCCATTCGAACCGGTAGTGAATCCCGGGAATGCGAATCGTCAACGGTCCCAATGGAATACCGGGTTGTATTCCTCCATATTCTCGTTTCATGCTCATTGCAGGAAGCCTCCTTGATGAATATGTATTTGAATAACATTAACGCCACCGCGTTCGCGGCGATCTCTGACAACCGCCCCCGGGGCACCTGCCGATACAGGCTCGTATCCGGGTATCAGGCCTTCTCGAACTCGTGTTTCAACTGCTCCCGAAAGTCCGGATGCGCGATGCCGATGAGGGCCTGCGCCCGCTCGCGGATGCTCTTGCCGCGCAGATCCGCCGCCCCGAACTCGGTGACGATGTAGTGCACGTCGTTTCGCGAGGTGGTCACGGCCGCGCCAGCGTCAAGAGCCGGGGCGATCCGCGACACGGTGCCCCTGGCCGCCGTGGAAGGAAGCGCAATGATGGACTTGCCGCCCTTCGAGCGGCTCGCCCCGCGGACGAAGTCGACCTGGCCGCCCACGCCGCTGAACTGGTTGCGGCCGATCATTTCGGCGTTGACCTGGCCCATGAAGTCGACCTGCAGGGCCGAGTTGATGGAGACCATGTTCTCGTGCTGACCGATGACGGCCGGGTCGTTCGTATAGTCGACGGGCCTCATGACGACATCGGGGTTGCCGTCGACGAAGTCGTAGAGTTTCCGCGTGCCCATGAGGAACGTTGCGACGAACTTGCCCGTATTGATCGTCTTCTTTTTGTTCGTGACGACTCCTGCCTCGGCCAGGGCCACCACCCCGTCGGAGAACATCTCGGTGTGGATGCCCAGGTCCTTCTTGCCCTTGAGAAAGAGAAGGACGGCGTCGGGAATGGCGCCGATGCCCAGTTGCAGCGTCGAGCCGTCCTCGATGAGCTTCGCCACGTTCTCGCCGATGGCTTTTTCGAGATCGCCGATGACGGGCGGCTTGAGCTCGATGAGGGGCTCGTCCTTCTCGACGATGCAGTCGATCTCGTCGAGGTGGATCTTCTCGCCCAGGGTGCGGGGCATGAGCGTGTTCATCTGGGCGATGGTCACCCGGTCCGAGCGGGCCGCGGCCAGTGTGTAGTCCACGGAAACCCCGAGGCTGCAGAAGCCCTCGGCGTCGGGCGGGGTGACCTGCATCAGCGTCACGTCGACGGGCAGGATCCGCCAGCTGAACAGGCGCGGGATCTCGGAGAAGAAGCAGGGGGTGTGCAGCCCGCGGCCCTCCGAGACGGCCTTGCGCGTCGAGGCCCCGACGAACAGCGAGTTGTGCCGAAAGCTCCCCTCCATACCGGGCTGGGCATACCTGGCGGGCCCCATGGCCACCATGTGGACGACTTCCACACCCTTGAGCTCGGGGCCGCGGGCCACGAGGGCCTCAACCAGCGTGGGCGGCTCGCCGCAGGCATGACCCAGGACGACGCGGTCGCCGTCCCTAACCTGCTTGACTGCCTCGGAGGCCGTCATGATCTTCTTTGCGTACTTCTCTTTCCAGTCGCTCATCGTATTGTCTCACCTTTCTCAACGCTTCCGGTACGATCCGGGCCTCGCCCACTTCCTCGCCGTCCAGCGTGGCCGCTGCCACCGTGACGTAGGGCGGATTCCGGGGGTTGAACTTGAAGGCACAGCCCGACATGCAGCCGCTCAAAAAGATCACGAAGTCGGCATCGGGGCTGTTGAAAACCACCCGGTGCCCCATGCTCTCGAGGGCCTGCTGGAGTTCCAGGGCGATGCGGCCCCGATCGATCCGCGGGTTGCAGCCCCCGCAGAACTGAATGCCCACGGTCGTGCAACTCATCGCCGGTCCTTTTTCAGGAATCGGAGGGCCTCGGCGAGCAGTTCGTCGCTGACGCCCGTCTCGACACGGACATCGCCGACCCAGGGGCAGGCCTCGCGGATGCGGGCCACGATGACGTCGCTGACCGTGTGCTCGGCACCCATGCACGTGGCACAGGCCCCGAGGAGGCGCAGCCGGACGATGCGTCCTTCGTCAATCCCCGTAAGCTCGATGTCGCCGTTGTGGGCGTGAAGCAGGGGCCTCACCTCCAAATCGAGTACGGATTGAATGTCTTGTTCCAACAGCTGAGGCATGGTTCTTTACATCCCGGATCGTTGCGGTTTCATCGTTTGGGGACCATCCTGATCCCCCTTCATCCCCCTTTACAAAAGGGGGAAAGAGGGGGATTTATCTTCGGGAAATGAGGTGCCGCTACGCGGGGATCCCGGCGATCTTCTTCGCGAGCGCCTTCTTCTGATCGAGGTTGCCCTGGCGCGCGATCATGATCCTCTGCGCCTGGGGCGAGCCGGCGCCGTGCATCGACTCCGTGCGGTACCCGACGGCCGCCGTCCCGAGCGTGATGTTCTCGATGAGGCGCAGGATGCGCATGCGATACTCCGTGGGGACCGCCGCGACGCCGCGCAGGTACTTCTCGATGTACTTGCCGGCCACGGGGTGCTTCAGATCCTTCTCGGAGGGCATGGTCACCATGAGACCGCCCGCGATGTCCTCGGCAAGCCGCGCGATCTCGTAGGGGAACCTCGTCACGTTCTGCTTGCAGACGTTGGCAAGCAGCAGGTCGATGAGATAGTTGCCCGAGGCCGTCTTGTGGCCCTCGGCCGAGCAGGCGATGCCGCAGGAGTACAGGGTCTCGTTGAGGTGCATCATCTCGATGAGCTTGTCTTTCACGTGGGAGGCCTTGTTGGCCCCGTTGTAGTCGGCCGCCAGGGCTGCCGCGCCGATCAGCACGTCGCCCACGCCCACCTTGCAGCCGCCGTAGCTCTGGCGGTGATAGCCGGCGAAGCGCTCCACCAGGGCGCCGCTGAACTCGTATTCTCCGGCCATGAAGACGTTCTCCCAGGGCACGAAGAGGTCGTCGAAAATCATCATGGCCTCGTGGCCGCCGAACTCCCTGTTGCCCATGTCGAACTGGCCGCCCTCGAGCTTGCGGGTATCGCAGGACTGGCGTCCGTAGATGTAGAAGATGCCCTTGGCGTCGGCCGGCGCCACAAAGGACAGTGCGAAATCGGCGTCCTCTTTCGACATCGTGAGGGTGGGCATCACGAGGATCCAGTGGGAGTTGACGGCGCCCGTCTGGTGGGCCTTGCATCCCCGCACGACGATGCCGTCCTTGCGCCTCTCCACGATACGGCAGAACAGGTCGGCGTCGGCTTGCTTGCCGGGGTTGAGGCCGCGGTCGCCCTTGACGTCCGTCATGGCGCCGTCGACGGTCCAGTCCTCCTCCTGCATCTTGAGCAGGAAGTTCCGGAAGCGCTTGTGGTACTCGGTGCCGAGCTTCTTGTCCATCTCGAAGGTCGTGCTGTCCACGGCGTTGATGGCGTCCATACCCACGCAGCGCTGGAAACAGGCGGCCGTCTTCTGGCCCATCAGGCGCTGCATCTTCACCTTCTTCACCAGGTCCTCGGGGCTCTGGTGCAGGTGGCAGAAGCGGTTGATCGTATTGCCCGTCAGGGACGACTTTGCCGTCATCAGCTCCGCGTGCTGCGGGTCCTGAGCGAGCGTGTAGGTCATCTTGACGGAGTTCATCGAGGGGCGGATGATGGGGTGGTCGACGACATTCTTGACCTCTTCGCCCATCAGGTAGACCTTGAAGTTCATCTTGCGCAGACTCTCTTCGTACTGTTCGGGTGTTTTCAACGGCATAATCCAAAACCTCCTTAAAATGTTTCGCGATCCCCTTCACCGACTCGCTGTTCGCCGATGAGGATCGCCCTTGCCTCAGAGCGGTCCGGCGTCAGAGAACCATGCTCGCGACGGCCATTCCAGCGTAGGATCGTGAGAGGCGCACTCCGGGAGTGAGGTGTGGAACCGGCTCCAGGGTTCGGCCCCTGCCCCCACCCGGTTTGCGCAGGGCGGCGGGGAGGGTTCTGTCTTTGTTCAGAAAACGGGCTGCGACGGTCGACGGTTTCTTCTTTTTCGCCGACATCAACCGGACGTTCCGGATTTACCAGCCCCTGTCGGTGCGGCGTAAAATCAGCACCACCGGGTTTGTCCTGACCGGCCCCTATTACACGGGTCGTGCCAGCAAAAAAAGGGGCTGTGCAATGCTGCACAAGGCCCCTTTAATATTGAGGAAACCGTTAATGATGCTGCAGTGAAGCAAAAGATCTGCCCGGCCGGCAGCGTTGCATGGCTGCACGGCACGGGACCGCGTTTCACAATCAAACATATTGAATCATTAGATAATTGCAGAAATGCAACATGTGCATAACCGCAACTACCGTTCCATTAAGCGGTATTTCGTTGCTTTTCTGAAGATCGTAGTGCGGTCGACGCCCAGCAATTCTGCCACTTTTTTCCAGGATCGAAGCTCCCGGTAGGCCTCCTCGATGAGGTAGCGCTCCGTCTCCTCGACGGCATCCTTCAGGTGCGTCCCCTTCGCGGGCAGGTGTCGCTTCGCATGGATCGAGTCGGGCAGGCTCTCCATGCCGATCCCGCTTCCCGGCGACATGACGATCATCCGCTCGATGACGTTTTTCAGCTCCCGGACATTGCCGGGCCAGGAGTAGTTGACGAGCTTGTCCAGGACCTCCGGCGAGAGCGTTTTCTGATAACCGAAATGCCGGTTGAACTCGTCGAGGAAGTGCCGGACGAGCAGCGGGATGTCGTCCTTGCGGTCGCGCAGCGGGTGCACGTGAAGGGGCACCACCATGAGCCTGTAATAGAGGTCCTCGCGGAAGGTGCCCTCGCGGAGCATCTTCGCGAGGTCGCGGTTCGTGGCGGCAATGATCCGGACGTTGACGGGGATGGCCTTCGTGGCGCCCACCCGGGTGATCTCCCTTTCCTGGATCGACCGCAGGAGCTTCACCTGGAGGGTGAGCGGCAGCTCCGCCACCTCGTCGAGAAAGAGCGTGCCGTTGTGCGCCAGCTCGAAGAGGCCCGGCTTGCCCTCCTTCTTGGCCCCCGTGAAGGCGCCCCCCTCGTAGCCGAAAAGCTCGCTCTCGAGGAGCTGCTCCGGGATGGCGGCGCAGTTGATGCTGATGAAGGGGCTCGCGTCGCCCAGGCCCTGCCGGTGGATGAGCTTGGCGACGAGTTCCTTTCCCGTGCCGGACTCGCCCGTGATCAGCAGCGTGGAGTCCACCTCGGCCATCTTCCCCGCAAGCTCGACGATCTGCGTCATCGGCTTGCTGCGGAACACGAGGCACGAGTCCCGGACCTGCAGGGAGCGCAGGTGCGTCAGCTCCGTCTTGTACTTCAGGGTCTGCGCCTTCTCCTCTCTGAGCTGTTCCTGGAGACTCACCAGCTCCGTGATGTCGCGGACATTGGTGACGACCCGAAAGAGCTTGCCGTCCTCGTCGAAAATGGGGTTGCCGGTGACGAGGATCTGCTTCTTGCCCTTGACGGTCTGGTTGATGGTGATGCTCCTGAGCTCCTTCATGACCAGGACCGTCACGGACTGGTCGAAGTAGCCCTCCTCGACGAGTTCGTGCATCGTGCGGCCGATGACCTCTTTGGTCCGGATCCCCGTGATCCGCTCGTAGGCCTCGTTGATATCGAGCACGCGGCCCTCGGCGTCGGTGATCCAGATGCCGTCATAGGAGGAGTGGATGACGGACTCGAGCTCGCGGTTGAGGCCCTTGACGACACCCAACTCGTGGGAGATCTCCTCGACGCGGGAGAAATCCTGAAAGACGCTCACGGCCCCTACGACCCTGCCGTCGCGGATGACGGGCGCGTAGTTGACAAGCAGGGGCGCACTGTGCCCCTGGAATTTCTGGCCTGTCAGGGGTTTGCAAGACTTCATGATTTCCATCAGCCGCGTGTGGGGGATGACGTCCAGGATGTGGCGGCCGATGGACTCGATCGAACGGATGCCGAGCAGGTCCCCCGCCAACCGGTTGGCCACGACAATGATCCCGTCCTCGTCGATGGCGATAATACCGCTCTCGGCGGAGTTCATGATCGAGGAGACCTGCTCGCGGAACTCCGTGATGCAGTCCTGAAGCGCCACCGCATAGGCATCCTGGGAGACGACACCGGCGAGTGCTCCGTTTTCGTCCAGAACAAGGGCGGGTATGGCCGAACCGGGAATCCCCGCAACTTCGTCGTCGGGCAACAGGCGGGAAACGCGGCCCTCCGTGAGGCCGTCAATTGCCCCGCTGACGGGGCCCCCGTTGACGAGCGCCGACAGCAGCCCCCTGCGGGTGACCGCGCCGAAAGGTCCGTTTCGTCGAACGACGACTGGGGCGATGTCCACGTTGTTTGCGTGCATGACCTTAAGGGCTGTGCCGATCGTGTCATTCGGGGACAGGAACGGAACGGAAACGACAATATTCGATACTTTCATGAGAAAACCTCGCGATGCTGCCGGGCAATAAAAAAACGCCTCCCTCCGGAAGCGCCTCTCCCCTCATGCATACATTGATATGGCCGAAGCAGCCGGAAACCGGAACGTCCGGGGCACGGAATCCGCACCCGCCCCGGTCATAAAAGGATCCGGAACCCGGCAATCTCTCTGCCAGAATGAAGTACCCGAAAACGCACGCGCTGTCAAGCCGTTACAAAATCGAAACGCCGCTCACTTCCGGTCTTTCTCGGCCCTGCCCTTCTCGAAGGCCCGGGCGAAGGGGTTGTTGAAGGGGGCGGGCTCGGGCTTCTTGTTGTCCTGCTTTTGCTTGTCCTGCCGCGGTTTGTCCGGCCTGCGAGGACCCTGTGGGCCCTTTGCCGCCGGGGGCCTGGACGCCGCTTCCCTCTTCTCCCTTGTTGCGCCCTGTTTCATGGAAAGCGAGATCCGCTTCCGATCCAGATCCACCTCGAGGACGGTCACCTCGACTCTCTGGGCGACCTTCACGACCTGGTTGGGGTCGGAGACGAAGCGATCGGCAAGCTGGCTCACGTGAACGAGGCCGTCCTGGTGGACGCCGATGTCCACGAAGGCCCCGAAGGCCGTCACGTTGGTGACAATGCCGGGAAGTTTCATCCCTGGCCTCAGATCCTCGAGTTTCTCGATGCCATCGGTGAAGGTGACGGACTCGAACTGCTCGCGGGGGTCGCGGCCGGGCTTGGCGAGTTCGTCCATGATGTCCTTCAGCGTGGGGATGCCCACCTTCTCGGTCACGTACTTCGTGATGTCGATGAGCTCTCGCCTGGACTCGTCCTTCATCAGCTCGACGACGGAACAGGATAGGTCTTTGGCCATGGCCTCGACGATGGGGTAGCTCTCAGGGTGGACGGCGCTTGCGTCGAGCGGGTTTGCCCCGTCGCGGATGCGCAGAAAGCCCGCCGCCTGTTCGAAGGCCTTCGGGCCCAGGCGCGGGACCTTCCGGAGCCCCTCCCTGGCGGCAAAGGGACCGTGCTCGTTGCGGTACACCACGATGTTTGCGGCAAGCTGTGGCCCCAGGCCCGAGACGTAGGTCAGAAGCTGGGGGCTTGCCGTGTTGACCTCGACTCCGACGGCATTGACACAGCTCGAGACGACGTCGTCGAGGCTTCGCTTGAGGGCCCCCTGGTCGACGTCGTGCTGGTACTGCCCCACGCCGATCGCCTTGGGGTCGATCTTGACGAGCTCGGCCAGCGGGTCCACGAGCCTGCGGCCGATGGAGACGGAGCCGCGCACGGTCACGTCATGATCCGGGAACTCGTCGCGGGCGACCTGCGAGGCGGAGTAGACGGAGGCACCGCTTTCGTTCACCATAATGACCTGGATGTTCTGAAGGCCGAGTGCCCGGACAAAGGCCTCCGTCTCGCGGCCCGCCGTGCCGTTGCCCACGGCGATGGCCTCGACGTGGAACCGTTCGGCAAGAACGCGAAGCGTCTCTGCGGCCTTGACCTTTCCCTCCTCGGAGAAGTGGGGGAAGATCGTGTCGTTGTGAAGGAGCTTTCCCTGCCGGTCGAGGCAGACCACCTTGCAGCCCGTGCGGAACCCGGGGTCGATGGCCATGACGCTCTTCTGCCCCAGAGGCGGCGCGAGCATCAGCTGCCGCACGTTGTCGGCAAAAACCCGGATCGCCGCCTCGTCGGCGCGCTTCTTCGTCTCGAGCCGGGTCTCCGTCTCCATGGACCAGCACAGCAGCCGCTTGTAGCTGTCATGAACGGCTTCCCGGACCTGATCGGAGGCGGGGCCCTTCCCCTGGATGAACTGCGCCTCGAGGAGCTTGAGGGCCTCTTCTTCCGGCGGCGCGATGAGCAGGGTGAGGACCTTCTCGTTCTCGCCGCGGCGCATGGCGAGCACCCGGTGCGAAGGCGCCGAGGCAACGGGCTCCTCCCACTCGAAGTAGTCGCGGAACTTCGCCCCCTCGGCCTCCTTGTCGGCAATAACCTTCGATCTGAACACGCCTTTTGCGGCAAAGAGATCGCGCATCTTCGCGCGGGCTTCCTGATTTTCGTTGACCCACTCGGCAATGATGTCCCGGGCGCCGGCCAGGGCGTCCTCGGCCGTCTCGACGCCTTTTTCGGCATCGACGAAGCCGGCGGCCTCGGCGGCGGGGTCCGTATTTTCATCCTGGGCAAAGAGAAGTACGGCCAGGGGCTCGAGCCCCTTCTCTTTGGCGATGGTGGCCCGGGTGCGGCGTTTGGGCCGGAAGGGCAGATAGATGTCCTCGAGGACCGCCATCGTCTCGGCGGCGCGGATCTTTTCGTTCAATTCCTCCGTCAGGAGCTGTCTCTCGTCGAGAGATTTCAGAATCGCCTCGCGGCGCTTGTCGAGCTCGGCGAGCTGCTCGAGGCGGTCACGGATCTCGGTGATGGCCACCTCATCGAGCGAGCCCGTGGCCTCTTTTCGATAGCGGGCGATGAAGGGCACCGTGCCCCCCTCGTCGAGTAGGCCGGCCACGGCCTTCACCTGGCCGGAAGCCAGGCTCAGTTCAGCTGCGATCTTTGCGACATGGGTATCCTGCATAATAACCTCGTAAAATAAAATCAAAAGGCAAGGCCCCCTTTTGCCGAGCGGAGACTTGCCGCGCAGAAGAGTAACAGAAGTGATTTTGCGGGTCAACAGATTTGCTTCAGCACGTACATCCGTGAAATCCGACTCCCGCGTCCACTGTTCATGCTGCGGCGGATGGGGTACTGCGGATGTGCGATTCAGAAGAAAAGGGTTAGCCGGGACCGGCTAACCCTTCGGGATTTCTGGCGGAAGTGCATGGGAATCGAACCCACCTGGGAGGGTATCAGCCCCCCACACTGGATTTGAAGTCCAGGAGGCCCACCAGTGACCTGCGCACTTCCAAGGAAGTTAACATAGCGAAG
>ENA-ORXD01002209-ORXD01002209.1-sediment-metagenome-genome-assembly--contig:-NODE-2209-length-13525-cov-12.247323_pt1 | contig 13525 bp, 11 predicted proteins | sample MGYA00237862_ERZ511471 | MGnify/ENA metagenome assembly ERZ511471 | reverse complement strand
GAAACCGAAATTGAGAGGTGCACTACCCTGATTGCTGATGGAATGATACGGAATGGACCATCCCGGAATGAAACGGATATACCAGGAAATCCTGACAGAGATGGTGTACAGGACACGCTTTCCCAAAAGGTTCTGGACATACCAGGAAACCTCTCTCCAGCGGCTTTTGGATAAAAAGTGAGATGGTATTTAAACCCGTCACCACACGTATACTTCTGGATATTTGCACATGAGACTTTTCCCGGTGTATCCCTTCCTCTCCCTCCTCCTCCTGGTATCGGTCATTGCTGCAGCCGGCTGCTCTGGCATCCGGAGCACAGGTACGAACGATGTACCCGCGGGCAGTACCCCTGAGAGTGCATGGAGGATTGACCACGCGGTCATCGTTGTGCAGAATCTTTCGGCATCAATGGAGAGATTCAGCGAAGCGGGATTCAATGTCGTTATGGGAGGCGAGCATGCGGATAGCCTCACCCGGAACGCACTTATCCCGTTCAGAGACGGGAGTTACCTGGAACTCTTCGCCCCGACCGACCCGGCCACGGCTGCCGAAATGCACCATCTTATAGCCACGGATACGTTCGACACTGCCATGGCGGGATCAGACGCGATGCAGAAGCGGTTCATGCTGCACCTCGCACAGGGGACCGGGCTGGAAGACTTTGCCGTCTCCGCCCCCGGGCTCAACATCTCTGAAGAACAGGTGCTGGCCGAACGCGGAGGGTTTGTCCTTGCAGGCCCGATTCCCATGTCACGGACGCGACCCGACGGGATCGTGGTGCGATGGCATGTTGCGGTGCCCGTGTTCCCGTATGCGACATGTGTGCCGTTCCTCATCATGGACGACACGCCACGAACCCTCCGGGTTCCGGACGGAAACCTGACCAATCATCCCAACGGAGTGACCGGTATCAGGAGCATCGAGGTAGCAACCCACGATCCCGTCGCAGTTGCCCACTGGTATGATACCGTGTTGTCCGCATCACCGGAGAGCACATCCACCACTCTGACCACCTACGCGCTGAATGGATCGGTCATTATCGTACGGGGAATCGCCGGAAACGAGCGTGAAGGGCCGGGTGGGATAACCCTGAAGAGAGATACCGGCGATGTGTTCCAACTTGAGAATTTCATGTCCGAATAATATCAGTATTGCAGATCATTTAAGTGCCTTACACCTTTTCAACCGTATTCCTGTGCGAGCACAAAAATACCTGATTTATGGATTCCTTTGCCTTCCCGGCCGGGGCTTGAGGTCATGAGATATTATCTTTTGGAATATATCATGGATTCAACAATCAGGGTAAAAATGGGAAATAAAACACTTACAACAATAGTGGTATCTCTTCCGATGTTTGTTGTCTGCAACAGAAAAAAGATGATTAATCCCAATGTAACTGCCTGTAAAAATCCAAAGATATAAAATATGTATTTGCTCGTCATTTTTTCAACTTCTCCACTATATAAAGGAAGTCTATTTTCCGCGTAACCCCATAAATTTGAAAAATAGATGTATTTGCAATGTTTGGGATAATTGCTATGACCTCTCCTTCCAGATTGTTTAAAAATTGCTCTAATCTCTGTTGATCAGCAGACATTTTGATATCGAATCGGTGTACCCTGTATTTCATTCGAATCCACAGTTTAGGTTTCTTTTTAAACTATACGTACCTTGTCTTAAAGAAATATTTCGTATTTTTCCATGTATCTTTATTTTTCCGCCGATGAACATGCGTAAGGCCGGCAATGGGTTCGAACGTGAGAATTTCACGATCGAATAATGTAAGATACAGGGGCATTCCAGTATACAACATGCCGTGCATATTTTCAACCGCATTTCTGCGCGAAAACACAAAAATGCCTGATCTACGGGCTCAATTTCTCCCCCGGCCGGGGCTTCTTCACCAGTCAATTTGAAAAACGCTATTTAAAAAAGAATTCTCTCAAAATAAAAGGAGATTTGGAGATTTTTCTCAGGGAACGATACCGTGCTTTATCAGCTCAGGCAACCAAGTAGTATATACAGTTTTTCGAACTGTTTGAGTAACAAACATGTATAAATCAAATTTTAGCGGCCCGAGAAATTTCGGACCCCGTGAAATGACAAAAGTAGTCTGTGCAGACTGTGGTAAGGATTGTGAAGTACCGTTTAAGCCTACTGAGGGAAGACCTGTCTATTGCCAGGATTGCCTCCCGAACCACAGGCGTCCCCGGTTCTAATTCTCTTTTTTCCGTCGTAACGCCCGATCTTGCGGCAGACTGGTATTCAGATATTCCTGCTGATTTCTTGCACGTATGTGTTTGAGAGAGTTCACCGGTAAATTGATCCATGAAGAGCAGGGTCCCCGTATGATCACAAGAAGAACAGGAGTTCTTTTCCAGAGAGCAGGGTCGGCAGTTATGAGCGGAACGGAAGGCATAGGCAGAACCGGACTCCCACCTGTCCCCGGTCACGCAGGTACTGGTGTGAACCGCCAGTGAATTCTGGAAAAAAGAACCAGGAGGTAGATCCTGGTTATGTTCAGGTTTACCTGACCAGCCCCGATTCGTAGTGCATCAGCTTCTCGAAGAGGGTGATGGTACCGTCGGCGGTGGTCTCCTCGGTAAACTCGATGCGTTCGGCCAGCGGTGAGGGAACCGGTACTGCCGTTCCACCGAGCGCTTCCTGGATCAGGACATCCATGTACGCGGATGCCATGCCGACCGAGGGCACGTCAGTGACAAGTTCGCTCACGCGGATGTCATGGTTCAGCTCTACCGGGTGATCAGCAGAGGACATCACGAACCTGTCGGTGGTGGTAGTCCGCACGTTGGCAACAGTCATATCGATGGTGGACCCGGCTTCGGCACGGTTGCAGTAGCTCGGGAATACATAGGTGACATCTGCAGCAAACGGGCAGATGACCACATCATAGGTATCCTCAGGAGTTCCCGCTCCGTCAACCATGATCGCGTCGCTCGAGACGATGGCTGCTCCATCGATGCCGATAAAGGCGATCTGCTTGGTGGCCTCGATGTTCCACTGTCCGCTGATCTGGTTGCTGGTCTCGACATCCATCTCCTTGTCGTAGAGGGCCAGTCCGACTCCCTGGGTCTGGGTGTCCTCGGTGTAGGTGGATTCGTAGATGACCGCCTCGATGTTCTGCAGCGGCGGAATCGAGGGCAATCCATTAACGGCGTTCGTTATCCGCCACTGGAGCTCGGTAGCGGAAGCCATGTTTCCGACAATATTGATACTCGTCGACGTGACAATCCCCTGCGTTTCGGGAACAGCGGGGACCCCGCGGTCTGCCATGGCAAACCCGGTAAGAAGTATCAGTACACAAGCCAGAATGAGGAGTTTCTTCATTACATCCCTCCCATGCATGCTGAGATTATCAGCAATATACTACCTCACCAATAGTCGGTATATATACATATCGCAATTCTTCTCCGGAAAAGATCACATCCATGCGGGGATATCCTCACCGAAGCGGATGGTGCCATTGAGCATCATTACTCCACTCGGGATCGTCCATTCCTCACTTCAACGACCCGGAACTCACCCTCCGACCACTACCCTTAACAGCCTCCATTACAGACACGAATAAATGGACAATTCATTCCCATCCCGGGAACCGGCCAGTCCCCGGATAACCGTGCTTACCTTCGTCATCCTCACCTTCCTCTTCTCCTCGGTCTTCTGGTACCTGATCGCCACCACGGCTCCCGTTGCGGAGAACGCAACCCGGCTGCTCATCTACACCATCGCCAACATGTGGTGCCCGGCACTGGCAGCCATCGTGACCCGCCTGTACTTCCAGCGGAACCTGAAAGGATTCGGGCTGTATCCCGGAGAACCGAAGTGGCTCCTCCTCAGCATGCTGCTCCCTGTGGCGGTGGGGCTGGCAATGTTCGGCACGGCATGGGTCGCCGGGATCGCACCCTTCAGCGATGCCGGTGCAGCACGGGTATTCTCGGTCACCTTCGTGCCCCTGTTCCTGTACCTGATCCTGTTCAACTGTTTTGCCGCCGCCGGAGAAGAGATCGGCTGGCGGGGGTTCCTGGTGCCGGAGCTCGACCGGTTCATGGGATTCACCGAGCTGGCGCTGCTCTCAGGCGCTATCTGGACCTCGTGGCACTTCCCGCTGATATTCTTTGGCACCTACCACGGGACAGGCTCGATCGGGTACTCGCTGGCGGTCTTCATCCCCTCGGTGATGGGCGCAGCGGTGGTCCTGGCCTGGCTGCGGCTGGTATCGGGGAGTGTCTGGACCGCCGTCCTGTTCCACGGGTTCTGGAACTTCTTCATCCAGCAGTTCTACCCGCTGCTCACCACCCCGACAGAGGCGGGGAGCATGATGCTCGGTGAGTTCGGGTGGTTCGTGGCCGGAGCATACGTAGCGCTCGCTCTCGTCTTCTGGATGTTCCGGGACCGCCTGCCGGGGAACAGAACCCCGGCCTGAACCGGCCCGCTGGTTCAGATCACGCCCCGGTAGTACGCCAGCCTCCTGGCAGCCGGGCGGACACGCTCCACGAGCCGGCCCTGCTCCTCCTCGTCCATCAGCTCTAACGCACCCAGCCGGGCCAGGAGCCGGGCCTCGTCCGGAGTCGAGCACCCCACAATGACCAGGTCGTTATCCTGGGCGAGTGCGAAACGAATCAGGAGCTCCGCCGTGATACCGGCCTCCGGGGAGATGTAGGTCCCGGCACCGAGCACCTTCATCCCGATCACCCCGATCCCCCGGTCCCGTGCCGCCGGGATCACCCGGTCGGAGAATCCACCGAGAGTGGTCTCCACCGGGTTGACCGGCAGGAGCACCGTATCGACATCCCAGGAGGTAACGGCATGGAGGAGGACAGCCGGATCGTGGTGCCCGGTCACCCCGATCCCCCGGACCACCCCGCTCTCGCGGGCTTCCCGGAATGCCTGGAGGGCACCCCCGGGACCCTCGATCCGGCGGATATCGTTCCAGTCGCGGACATCATGGATCTGCCAGAGATCGAGCGTCTCCCGCCCGAGCACGGTGAGTGTCCGGGCGAGATCACCCGACGCCCCGTCCGCATCGCGAGCCGCTGACTTGCTCGTCTGAAAAACCTCCGCTTTCCGTCCCGGGTGCTGACCGAAAAAGAGACCCAGGTAACGCTCGCTTCCCGCGTATGCCGGTGCGGTATCATAGTACCGGATCCCGCTGTCCCAGGCGGCAGAGAGCATGGCGAGCGCCGCCTCTGTGCGCCCCCCGGTCCTGAGCACACCTTCCCCGCCGAGCCCGATCCGGGACCCGTCACCGGGCAATGACCTGAGTCTGCTGATTGCAGCCATTGATGATCATCCATGACCCAACGCCGCTCATAAACCCTGCGGGACCTGACAGGCGCCTTGCGGACGCGGACAAAAGTATCATAACCGACTGCCCACCACAGAGAAGTAAGGGGACCATCACGGGAGAATGAGACAGCAGTTACTCAGGAACTATCCGTTTTCATACTATCTCGTCGCCGCAATATTTGCTATCATGATGGTTGCGGTGATCAGCCTGATCGGAATAAGCTACCTCTCCACGGAGCAGACGCTCCGGGAGAACGCGAGGACACTGGAACTCCAGACCGAGGACAGTCTCGTCGCGGTGTTCAAGACCAAGGAGGAAGGTCTCCGGATCTTCGATGACAGCCTGAATGTCCGCATGGAGGAATCCTTTCCCCTGTTCCTCGCCGAGTACGAACGGGCAGGAGGAGAGCCTGCAAAGATGGATCTCGAAGCGGTGAAAGAGGTCATCGGGCAGGATATGGAGCTCTACGTCATTGACGGGAATGCAACCATCATCGCAACCACCTATGGGCCGGACCTGGGCCTGCACTTCCGGGATTACGCCCCCTACTTCGCCGACTACCTGGACCGGATCCGCAGCTCGGACGGCTTACACCCGGACCGGGTGGTCGCTGCCAGAACCACGGGGGAGATGATGAAATATGCCTATTATCCGACGCCGGATCACCAGTACATCCTCGAACTGGGTCTCACCGTCGAGAAGGTCCCGGTTGCCAGTTTCGGGTACCTGGACCAGGAGCTCATCGGGCAGGTGGAGCGTATTAACCCCTACCTCGTGAAAGCCCGGGTCTTTGACACCACGATCCGGGAGCGGATCAATGATACCTCGGTGGAGATTGCCGATCCGGCCCTCAAGGCCTTCCTGGCGGGCGTGCTCGCCAACCGGACCTCGGTGACCATTATCGATGAGACCCCGGGTATAACCACCAGGTACCTGTTCGTGGATCTCGGGAATGACAACTACGGGTCGGATCTCTCCCGCATCATCGAGCTCACGTATTCCGATCAGCCGATCCGCGAGGCGCTCGCCTCGAGCACCTCCTTCTACCTCTCCCTCGGGGTGATGGCCCTGGTCGCTTGTGTGTTCCTCGCCGTAGTCTCCATGCGCAGCCTCACCCGGCCTATCGGGAAGATGGTCGAGGATGTAAACACGATTGCCGGAGGGGATCTCGACCACCCCCTCACCCCGCCCTTCGGGGAAGAGATGCTTGTGCTCGAAAAGAGCATCTCCGAGATGGTCGCCCGGCTGAAGACGATGATCACCGAGCTCCGGAACAGCGAGGAGAACTACCGCACCCTGGTCCAGAGTGCGAACAGCATCATTCTCCGGTTCAATACCGCGGGCAATGTCACCTTTATCAACGAATATGCCCAGAGATTCTTCGGCTACACCGCAGCGGAGATCATCGGGAAAAACGTGGTCGGCACGATCGTTCCTGCCTTCGAGAGCACCGGGAAGGATCTTGCATCCAAGATCCACGACCTTACCATCCATCCTGAGAACTACGAGGTGAGCGAGAACGAAAATACACGGAAAGACGGGAGCCGGGTCTGGATCGCCTGGGCCAACCAGCCGCTCTACGACCAGCAGGGCACGCTCGTTGAGATCCTCTCCATCGGCAACGATATCACCCGCCTCATCGAGGCGGAAAACGAGATCCAGGCCCTCAACAGCGAACTCGAGCAGCGGGTGGCCGACCGGACCTGCCAGCTGCTTGAAGTCAACCGGAACCTGGAGTCGTTCACCTACTCGGTCTCCCACGACCTCCGTGCACCGCTCCGGGCAATTTCCGGATATTCGACCATCCTGCTGCAGGATCTCCCCGGAATCTCGGATAAAGATCGGCGATACCTGGAACTGATGCGCCAGAACGCCCACGAGATGGGCCGGCTCATCGACGATCTCCTGAACTTCTCCAAGCTGGGGCAGCGGTCGCTCCAGATAACCGCGGTGGATCCTGCGGCGATTGCACGGGAGCTCATCCAGAGTTTCAGGAATGAAGCGGGCAACCGGGAGGTGGAATTCATCATCGAGAGTCTTCCTGCCTGCCAGGCAGATCCCATCCTGTTCAAGCAGGTGCTGGCAAATCTCCTCTCCAATTCGATCAAGTTCTCCCGGACCCGTGACCATCCGATAGTGGAGATCGGATCGGTGATGAAATCCGGCCGGCAGGTCTATTTCGTGCGGGACAACGGGGTCGGGTTCGACATGCGCTACGCCGACAAGATCTTCGGGGTGTTCCAGCGGTTGCATGACGCCGATGAATATGAGGGCACCGGGGTCGGACTGGCCATCGTCCACCGGATAATCGAGCTGCACGGCGGCAGCATCTGGGTGGAATCAGAAGTGGACCGGGGGACCACGTTCTACTTCACCTGCGGGTGATTAGGCTCTCCCCCAAAACGCCGTTGCAGGGATACGTCGTAAGGAGAGCGCCATGTCTGCCGGAGATTGTATCGCTCCTCTCCAAAACCGAACCTGGGCAGAACCATAGACGATTTTTCATGAATACTACCTGAAATACCGGGCAAAACCTTATCACGACCCCCGTCGTGATATTTTATTTGATGCTTGAGATATCAGCATCACCTGCAGGAGAGATGTAATGAAAAAATTCGCACTTTTGATCATCATACTCATGTTTCTGACCGGACTCAGTATGGCAGATATCGGGCTAAAGCCGGTCCCCGAGACGCAGGGGATTGTCACCTCTACGTCCACGAACGCGGTCGGGAACTTCGCCTCTTCCACCGAACTCCAGTGGAGAATCACCGACCAGGCGAAGGGTCTTCCGTCAGTTCCGTGGCTGATGGAAGATAACGGTATCTATGAGTCGGTATATACCGAGGACACCCAGAGCCATGGCGTAGGCCTGATGCTCTACGACAAGGAACTGGATGTGGAGACCAGCGGCCAGATCAGCGGCCAGTGGAACATCGAGGCCACCAAGCAGATCGCGTTCATCGGCATTGACGGAGCCTCGGTTGTCTCGAGCGATGCCATCATGGTCGATGGAGCGGTCAATGCGCGGGCATATGCCAGTGAAGAATTCATCTGTCCGTTCGCCTCCAGCATGTTTTCGCCTTCCTTCCCGGCATACTGCAACCGGGCCGAGGCCGGATCGACGGTTGATATGACGGTAGCAAACGTCAGGACGACCACGACCGACCGGTTCGTGATGCCATCAGCCGACCACCCGGTCGAGCTCAACCACGACCTCCGGGTCACGGAGCTGGTTACCGATGTTCCGTCGGTCGGCTCAGCATCGGCGTACCTGGATGTCCTGGTCCAGGAAGCATCACTGGAAGGGGAAGGGCCGTTGACGTACCCTGAGTTCGAGCTGAAGGAGCGGATCGAGTTTACCGAAGAGACCTCCGCAGACGGTGCAATCACCCTCTTTGAGAAGCTGATGCACTACGAGTCGGGTGTGGTCAGGTAACAGAGAACATCCAGGACGAACCTCCTGGTTCTTTTTTTTCCAAATCTTCCAACGGGCCGCACCCTCATCGTGCGGTGGACCCGGCATCGCGATGAAGATTCTTCATCGTGCTCTGGTAAAACAGATCCGGACCAGTACGGTCGTTGGGAGCACAGGGACCCGGGACGGCAGGTACCAGGACGAGAAAATCGTTCCCGAATGAGGGTATCAGATCTGAATCCCCTCTCCTTCCTCCAGCTTCACCACCGAGTCAAACTTCTCCGCAAACCACTCCCTCCCCATTGTATGCACGGGAATCAGGAAATCGGGGTCCACTTCTCCGATCACCCACTCCAGGTCCTCCCGTGACGCATGACCGGAGGCATGGTAGCCGGGATCGAACTCCGGTTTGCCGTTCGCACCTATGCAGAACCCTGAGGACTGGATCCCGAACCGCTTCAGCCAGTTCCCCAGCCGCACGAAATCGATCTCCATCTCCTCATTGAAGGCCTCGCATGACGAGTAGATGTAGGTCCCACCTTCCGGCTTGATATCGAGGAGGTGCTTCATGTCGAAGAACGAGAAGCAGAGGATGTACTGGTCGGGATGGTCCCGGATGTCGAGGTGGGACACGTACTGCTCGCCTGCCGTTGCCTCGACCACCTCGCTCTCCCACTTCCGCCGGCTCTGGTCGGTCAGCTCCCGGTAAATCCCGACCGGCCGGTACCGGCACACGCCGTCGGCGCACTCCATGGCATGGAGGAGGTAGGCATCTTTCGCCATCACCACCAGCTTCCGCCCGGTCTTCTCCGCAATGGCAAGGAATGTCTCCAGGCGCTCGAAGTTCCGCGGTGAGAAATCGGCGATGATGAGCCCCTTCGTTGATTCTGCCGTCGAACGACAGGTCCGGGAGACCGTCGCCTCGGTGGAAGGCTCCCGCTCGTCACCCTCCCCCTCCGGTCCGGTCTGCCGGCTCACCCGGGTCCCTTCGATAATCAGGACTGATGCGTCTTTTGCCTGGTGAACGAAGTTCCGGGTTTTTTCACCCTGCTTTCCGTGGAGCCGGAAATCCCCCGTGTAGGCGATGGAGGTGTCTCCTTCGAGAATGTATCCGAGAGCCCCGTAGATAGAGTGGTCCACGTCGTACGCCCTGACCTGAAAGGGGAGGGCGGCTGTGTCGAGCGGCATGCAGGTGCCCGGCTCAAACTTTTTGGCACCCTTGCCGTCCTGGCCCGGCCGGTGGGAAAGGAGGCCGAGGAGTCCGTCTCCCGGGGTGGCGGTGCAGTAGAAGTCCCGTCCCTTGTGGGGGGATCCCTTGTCAGAACCGAGGAAAAGGCCGCCCTCTTTCGGCACCTTCGGGGAGATGTAGGCAACATCGCTGTCGACAGAGGACATGCCGGAGTCCTGCATGCCCTTGAGGATGGCAATGGAGAGGGGCGAGGCGATCACAGGGATGCGCATATCAAGCAGGCCGATATTGCCGGAATGGTCGACGTGGGCATGGGAGAGGAGGACGGCGGCGACCTCAGGTCGCGGATACGGTGAGAGATTGACATCCGAAGGGACGAGGTCCGGGCGGTAGATATTGAGTTTCGGGATGAGGTCGAGGTGGATGAGATCGTGGATGCCCCGGGAATCGCGGTTCTTCAGGAATTCTTCGTAGAACAACCCATATTTTCCGAAGTTCTTCCCGAAATCGAGGAAGACTCCTTTTCCCTTCTCCCCGACGTATATCTTATTCCCGCCGATACCGTCAGCCCCGTCATAGACCGTGATTGAAACCATACCCATCCCCCTTATTCTCTGCAGTATGCTGTTGCTGTCGTGAGTTCCAAATAAAGTTTCCTTGTCGTGGCAGTTTTCCCGGACGTCCCGGTGACCCTCACATAACCCGCCGGTTCGAAATTAATTTAAGGCAGGTCAGGCATGTAATGTCCATGAAAGTCATCATCGCCCTTCTCGTCTCGTGCATTGCGATCATGATGGTCGCCGGGTGCACGAGCCCGGTCTCCCCGCCGGCAACGCCGACCACGGAGGCGACCCCGGTGCCGACCGCGCCCCCGGACCTGGAACCCCGGCCGACCAGTGTGGTCCCTCCCATCTACGCGGTGAGCATCCAGGTCCAGAAGAACCCCATCTCCACCAACCCGTGGATCTCGGTGGTGTTTGAGGGCGGATCCGGGCTCGGCTATGCCACCCTGATGGAGGCAACCGTGATCCGCTCCGATGGGGAAATCGAACAGAAATCGGCGTTCAAGCCGGCAAAGGGAACGCAGATCCTCTTCAACGGGACCACGAGGACCGACCGGGTTATCGTGAATGTCTCGTACGTGGACGGCTCGACCTATACCGTGACGGATGTGCAGGTGCCGTTCCAGAATATCAACCCCACGTAATCCTTTTTTCCTGACAATTGAGGGAGGCCGGACAGCTCCCGTCACGGGAGGGACCGGAAATCCGTGAAGCTGATATTTCCCGGGAGCATGAGGTGCCGGTGAACGGTATAGTACGAATGAATCGCGATCCCGGCTATGCCCGATCGAGAACCGGGTTTGCCGGTTGGTGAGAGAGCAGGTTGGGTTTGGTGAGCGATCCGGCTAAAAAGGGAAGGGATGGTCTCATGCACGCTTCCGGACACGATTCGTCAGACCTCTTGCAGGTGGAAGACGGTTCCCCACATCGCATTCTGATGAGGTTACCCGGCCGGGTGTACCGGATACCGACAGGTTAAAATAACCTTGAATTTGATTACGGATATACCCTATGGAGGTATGTGTGCTATGCGCGTGTACATCATTTTCGTCGCAATCCTCGCTATCGCCCTTGCCGTCCCGGTGAGCGGCAGCGTGACCATCGGTGCCGAACCGTTACCAGCGGACGGCGCTGTTACCCTTCCGGCTCCCCCGGGAGGGGAGAAGGGATACTTCTTCATCCAGTCGATCCCCTCAGGCGCTGATGTCTACTTCGACAACATCTTCTGGGGTGAGACCCCGATATCCATCCCGGTCTCAACTACCGGGAGTCCCAGCCATTCTATCCGGATCACCATGCCGGGATACGAGACCTGGACCTCATCGTACCAGGGCAACCCGGGTCCTGAACAGACCATCCCCATCACCGCCACCCTGACCCCGAGCCAGCAGGTGGGGAACATCCAGGTGGTCTCCTCGCCCTCCGGGGCAACAGTGACCCTGGACCGTTCCCAGTCTGCCATCACCCCCTACACCTTCACCTACATTCCGGTTGGCTCCCACGAGGTCTCCGTGTACCTCTCAGGATACCAGACCTTCTACACCAACGTGAACGTGAACAAGGGCCAGACCGCGTACATCAACGCCGTCCTGACTCCCACGGTGACCAGCGGATCGCTCCGGGTGGACTCGAACCCCAGCGGGGCTGCGGTGTATGTCGACAGCATCTACCGGGGGGTAACCTCGACCATCGTCGGCAACCTTGCCCCGGGGAGCCATTCCGTGCGGCTGACCAAGGCCGGGTACCAGGACTGGACCGGAACGGTCAGCATCTCGGCCGGGGCCACGACCACTCTCAACCCGACCCTGGCCCCGGACCAGCAGCCAATATACGCGACGGTGAGCATCACGTCGAACCCGCCGGGGGCAAATGTCTACGGTGACGGGGTCTACGTGGGCCAGACCCGTGCTTCGGGTCCGCTGGTCTTCACCCAGGTGATACCCGGTGTCCACACCATCCTCATCTCCAAGGCCGGGTACCAGGACTATACCGCCACCCGGACTGTTGTGGCCGGGCAGAACTACGACATCGATGTCACCCTGACTGCGGTGCCAAACCCGACTATCGGGGCCATCTCGGTGACCTCATCGCCCAGCGGCGCAGAAGTCTACCTGAACAACGTCTTCAAGGGCCTGACCCCGATTACCCTGGACAGCCTGACCCCCGGCTCATACACCGTGCTCCTGAAACTCTCGGGATACAGTGACTGGAGCTCGACCGCCCAGGTCACCGCGGGCCAGACCACCCAGCTGACGGCCACCCTCAACCCGTCGCCAACCCCGACACCCACGGTGACCGGGCTCCTTCCGGTGACCATCCTTGCCGCTCTCGGAGTTCTCTTCCTCGCGGTGCGCAGACGGTCAGGATAACCCACTTTTTTTTCTGCCGGATGGTTGCCGTACCGGTGATAAACGTTTTCATTTCCGGAGTGCTCGCACCGGAAGGATGGCGGAGATCAGGATACCCCGTTTTTTCTGCCGATGACCTCGGAACGGGTGATAATCATGGTCACCACCGGAGGTGTGCGGAGATCAGGACACCGCCGTGTGTCCCTGCGGGTTTCTCCGGTGCGGGCGATCAGCCCCGGCGAACCGGAATACCCATTCTGTCAGCAATGGCTGGAACACCTCACCTCTTCCTGGTGGGATTTACTGGTGACGATTCAGGAAGAGACTGGAGAAAATGGCAGGTGTCCGGGAAGAGCGATGGGAGTACCGGGAAAGCCCCCGCTGGTTGGAGATGACGGTGCCCGGAACAGGGATGAGCGGAGAAAAAAGAATCAGAGATTGAGGTGACCGTTCCGCTGCAGCCAGTCGACCTGCGGGCGGGTGTAGCGGTAGTATATATCGCACTTTTCGTCCTGGAAGCTCCAGGGAATGACAATCAGGAGGTCCCCTTCACGGATCCACAGCCGTTTCTTGATCTTCCCCTTGATCCTGCCCAGACGGGTGATCCCGTCAGCGCACCTGACCGAGATATGATTGGCACCGAGCATGGACTCAGCACGGGCAAACTGTTCCTGGAATCTCTTTTTCGGCAGCCGTAC
>ENA-ORXD01002204-ORXD01002204.1-sediment-metagenome-genome-assembly--contig:-NODE-2204-length-13545-cov-2.999257_pt1 | contig 13545 bp, 14 predicted proteins | sample MGYA00237862_ERZ511471 | MGnify/ENA metagenome assembly ERZ511471 | reverse complement strand
TGATTTTTCCATGGTGCTAAACTTGTTAATGTCGCAAACTCCAGCCGATATTCAGGCCATATTTGAAAGGTCGCTGGCTGCCTACCAGCAAAATAAATCCCAACTTAATAGAGGGCAGACGTCGGCAAAAAAGCTTTGGCTGGATTTTTGCCGGCACATGGAGTTTCTTAAGGCTGAGGGATTTGTCACACCTGAGGGACGGCTGACAGACGACGGTTTTTGGGCGGCCAAATTGCGGCTTGATTATCCGTTGCTCATCGCAGAATGTCTGCGTAAGCACGCATTGCCTATGGAAAATGAATCACTGCTGGCGGCGGTTGTTTCCATTTTTGCTTATGATCGGGATACAGAAATCAATATGGAGATAAAAAATATCGCACCGAAATTAATGCTAGCCTTGAAAAACGCACTGACAACTATACGACCTCTGACCAGAAAACTGACAGCCGCCGGATTTACCGTTGCGCCTCTTTATCCCGCGGCTGCTGCGGCAATATATGCTTGGGCGCAGGGACGCCATTGGGAAAATGTAATTAAAATGACCGGATTTACGGACGGCGATATGGCAATGCTTGTTTTGCGGACGGCTGATAATTTACGGCAAATTGCCGCTTTAAAAGCCACCTATCCGGATATCGCCGCTTGCGCGGGCAGGGCGAGGGAGGAGATACTGCGGGAACCAGTCCTCTTCCTGTGAGCGGGCCGTTGAAAACAACTCATCTACTTTGTTGCGCTAAGGCCTTCTGTCGCTGCGGCTTGTGCTAAAACCACCTCAGAGACGTTTTACGATGACAAGAAAGTTGAAATGAGATTTATGGAAAAATTTAAAATGGTAACCGATTTCGTCCCCCGCGGTGATCAGCCGCAGGCGATTGAACAGCTGGTGCTCGGAGTCCATGATGGCCAAGCTCATCAGGTACTGCTCGGTGTTACAGGCTCGGGTAAAACTTTCACTGTTGCAAATGTGATTTGCGCCGTCCAGAGACCGACCCTGGTGATAGCGCATAACAAGACCCTGTCGGCACAATTATATGAAGAATTCAAAGGGCTCTTTCCGGACAATGCCGTAGAGTATTTTGTCAGCTATTATGATTACTATCAGCCCGAAGCATATCTGCCCACCACAGATACTTATATTGAAAAAGATTCAGCTATTAACGAAGAAATTGACAAATTGCGGCATGCAGCAACCCATTCGCTATTAACCAGAAGGGATGTCCTGATTGTGGCCAGCGTTTCCTGCATCTATGGTTTGGGGTCGCCGGAAGCTTATTTGGGAATGCTGGTGCAGCTGGAGGCAGGGATGGAAATTGCCCGGGAAGATTTGTTGCACCGGCTGGTGGAAATTCAATATGAGCGCAATGATCTTGACTTTCATCGAGGTACATTTCGCGTTCGGGGTGATGTCGTCGAAATATTTCCGCCCTATGAAGAAGATCGGGCTTTGCGCATTGAGTTTTTTGGAGATACGATAGAGAATATTTCCTTCATGGATCCCCTGCGGGGCCGAAAACTGAGCGCCATAAAAAAAACCGCAGTTTATCCGGGGAGCCATTACGTTACCACGAAAGATAATTTAAAGAGAGCCATGGCTGACATTCGGGCGGAACTTTCTTTACGGCTAAACGAACTTAAAGGACAAAATAAATTATTGGAAAGGCAGCGCTTAGAGCAGCGGACCAATTTTGACCTGGAGATGATGGAAGAGATGGGCTACTGCCAGGGCATAGAAAATTATTCCCGCCATCTGACTGGACGCAAACCAGGTGAACCGCCGCCCACCCTGATGGAATATTTGCCCCAAGATGCCTTGGTTGTTATTGACGAAAGTCATGCCACAATCCCCCAGTTGGGCGGAATGTTTCGCGGTGATCGCTCTCGTAAGGAAACTCTCGTTGCCTATGGTTTTCGCCTCCCTTCGGCCCTCGATAACAGGCCGTTGCGTTTTGAAGAATATGAGGCTCTGAATAATCAGAGAATATACATCTCAGCAACTCCAGCAAACTATGAGCTGCAAAAAGCCCACGGAAAGCGTGTAGAACAAATTATCCGGCCGACGGGTCTTATTGATCCAGAAATAGAAGTCAGACCGGTCAAACAGCAGGTAGATGATTTACTTGAGGAAATCAGGATACGCGCCAAGAAAAACGAAAGGGTCTTAGTGACAACCCTGACCAAACGCATGGCAGAAAATCTGACTGATTATTACACCGGACTTGGTGTTCGTGTCCGCTATCTGCATTCCGACATCCATACGCTGGAGCGGGTGGAAATAATCCGCGCTTTGCGGCTGGGCGAATTTGACGCCTTAATCGGCGTCAACCTTTTGCGGGAAGGGTTGGACATTCCGGAAGTTTCGCTCGTGGCTATTTTGGACGCAGACAAGGAAGGTTTCCTCCGTTCCGAGCGTTCGTTGATTCAAACCAGCGGACGCGCCGCCCGCAACGTGGCGGGCAAGGTCATAATGTATGCGGATGTCATTACCCGATCCATTCAGGCCTGTCTGGACGAAACAAACCGCCGTCGCCTTCTTCAGCACCAATACAACCAGCAAAATAATATCACACCGGAAACTATCCAAAAAATAATCAGCAATGTTCTCAGTTCAATTTATGAAGCTGATTATGTCACTGTACCACTTAGGCCGAAGGGTAAAGTTATATCCACGGAAGAAGACTTGCCGGCGCTGATAGCCAAGCTGACAAAAGAAATGAAGCAGGCTGCAGACAACATGGAATTTGAAAAAGCAGCTGAGTTACGCGATGAAATAAAAGAGCTGAACAAAATTCTCCTTGAGATGGGATAGCGTCATCAAATTTTATCCATGCCGACAGGCAAAATACTGCTCTTTGCCTTGATCAAAATTGGGGAGATGGAAAACGGCTGTAAAGAAAACAGCCCCGCAGCTGACTGCGGGGCTGTTTAAATTGCTTCGGGTTGTATATCAGAAATTTTATTTTTTCTTGGTTTTTTTAGCTTTTTTAGCTTTTTCAATTTTATAGTCAACGGCCGCTTCGACGCGTCGGTTCTTATCACGTCCTTCCTTCGTGGCGTTGGAAGCAATCGGATTTTCTTCTCCGTATCCTATGGCCTTCAGCCGTTTTGCCTCAATGCCGCCCTTTTCCACCAGATATTTTTTGACGGCTTCCGCCCTCTTTTGAGAAAGCCTCTTATTGTAAGCATTGCTGCCCACACTGTCCGTATGACCTTCAATTATGATCGCGTCTAATTCAGTGTGCTTTTTCATTACTGCGGCAAAGTGATCGATTTCGTCATAGCACTCCTTCTTGACTACTGCTTTATCGAAATCAAAGAGCACCATCAGGGTTGTTCTCCCCTTTTCCACGATCTCCTTTTCCATCTGCGCTTCCCGCTTCATTTCCTGAACCGGTGCAGGAGGCGGAGGAGGACACCCTTCAATGTCAACTTTTACGCCAACAGGGGTGTCCGGACATTTATCCAGGTAATCGGGCACGCCGTCCTTGTCTGAATCCACCGGACAGCCATCCTTGTCAACTTTGATATTGACAGGGTCGCCAGGACATTTATCCAGGTAATCCGGCACACCGTCACTGTCCGAATCCAGCGGACAACCATTACGATCAACCTTCACTCCCAGGGGGGTATCGGGGCACTTATCTTTATTGTCGGGTACACCGTCTTTGTCCGAATCTATTACTACTTCCGCCGGGGCGGCTGCCTGCCGGACAGCTGCTCCTTCGGTCACAACCGGCTTTTTCGCGCCGCCGAAAGCAAAGCTGACACCTACGGTATAAAGCAGATTGTTGTGCACATCATCGAAGGGGATAACATGGCGCACATCGGCCCGCAGGGCAATATTTTCCGTCAGGAAATACTTCACGCCGGCGCCGTAATCCGCAATGAATTTATCTTTATTGTTTTCCGTTGAGCGCTGATGAGCTGAACTGTAATGAATGCCTCCGCCGCCAACCGCAAGGAAAGGAACAAGCGCGCGATCAGGCAGGATGTTGAAAATGGCTTCCACGCCATAGCCGACAACATGCAGATCCGTATCACCGATATAACGGCTTCTTCTCTCTGTGGGAACCCAGTAGCCAAATCCTTCAATGCCAAAGTATTTGGTAAAATTATAGCCGGCCCGCAAACCGACAGCAAGCGAGTTGCTCATATCTTCGTTGCCTTCAAACATATAGCCGCCGACGGTCGGCGATATCGTAAATGAACCCGCTCTTACTTGGGCATGGCCGGTTGTTGTTAAAAACATCAACATCAGCATTATGACCACGGATAGAACAATTTTTCTCTTCATTGCCTTCACCTCAAATTTAAATTTTTTCTAAGCCGATTTTTTGCCAAAAACAGCTTTTATTTTAATATTGATTTATACATAAAGGTAAAAGGTTGTCTTGTCAAATATTTTATTTAATAATTTCTTAAAGCCAAGATGCCTGATAATTACCTGATTGAACAATATCTGTAAATAAATTATAAGTATAAGCAATTATGCAGGTAAATATCCTCTTCCAAGACAAAATAAATGCCGCTCCCCGCGCTTCCGGTGTTTATCTGATGAAAGATACACGGGGGAATATCATCTATATAGGCAAAGCAAATGATCTGAAAAATCGCGTCTCCGCTTACATAACAGGCAAAGATACACGCCCGATGGCGCCGTTTTTGCTTTCCCGTATTTCCGATATTGAATTTATCACCACGTCCACGGAAAAAGAAGCACTGATTCTGGAGAATAATTTAATCAAGCAGCACCATCCACGCTACAATGTGGTCATGCGTGATGACAAAACGTATTATCATCTGAGTCTTGATCCGCACGTTTCCTTCCCCCGTCTGGAACTTGTGCGTCGGATCAAAAATAAAAGCGCACGAAATTTCGGACCTTACCCCTCCGGTATGTCGGCCAGAGAAACGCTGCGATTCGTTTTGTCCATTTTCCCTTTGCGTACCTGCCGGGACCATGATTTCAAGATCCGCCGTCGTCCCTGTCTGGAATATCAAATCGGTCGCTGTCCGGCGCCTTGCATCAAGTTGGTTGACGAAAAAGATTATCATAAACTGGTGGAGGGAGCTCTTTTGTTTCTGAGTGGTCAGGGGCGATCTCTGATTAAGGAATTGAGAAATCAAATGGTTGAGGCTGCCGACAGTTTGAATTATGAGGAGGCGGCCCGCCTGCGCGATCGCATTGCTGCGCTGGAGCATACGCTGGAAAAGCAAAATGTGAATTGGACATTGGGCCGCGATCAGGATGTTTTTGGCGTTTATCAATCGGCGGCTGATTATCTGGTTTGTATTCTGTTTGTGAGGGCAGGGAAACTGCTCGGCAAAAAATCGTTTACGCCCTTGAAAACCAGAGAAACGGTAACGGAAGTGCTATCCGCCAGCCTTAAACAATACTACGATATGAGTGCCGATATTCCTCCGGAGGTAATTATCCCTTGTTCCTTATCCGATTCCATGGTGATCGAAGAATGGCTTACTGATAAAAAAGGGAAAAAAGTTGCCATAACCGTGCCGGCAAGGGGAGATAAGAAAAAACTGTTGGAATTGGCGCAAAACAACGCCCGGAGCATCTGGGAACAGGAACAGGCCAAGGAAGAACAAAAAATAGGTGCGCTGAAAATATTACAGGAAAAATTATTGCTGAAAAATCCTCCCCGCCGCATTGAATGCTATGACATTTCCAATATCAGCGGTAGCCATGCCGTCGGCTCTTTGGTTGTTTTACAGGATGGCGAACCGGATTATGCCTCTTACCGCCGCTATCGGATAAAAACGGTTGCCGGCGCCGATGATTATGCGATGATGAACGAAATCCTCCGGCGGCGTTTTGAAGGTGGAGAACATTTACCCGATTTAATTGTTGTGGACGGCGGTAAAGGGCAGTTGAATATTGCTCTTTTAGTCTTGAAGGATTTGCAGATCAACATAGATGCGGTTGCTCTGGCCAAGGAAGACCGCCGGTTACACGGGCGTAAAAGTTCCATGAATAAAGCTGCGGTCAGGTCGGAAGATCGCGTGTTTTTACCCCGGCGCAAAGATGCCGTTTCCCTGGCTGCTTGGCCGCCGGCATTGGCGTTGCTACAGAGAGTGCGGGATGAAGCACATCGATTTGCCGTCAATTATCATCGGTTGCTGAAAGAAAAAGAAAGTTTCATTTCTGTGCTGGATGGCATTGCCGATATTGGCGCCCAGCGTAAAAGAACACTGCTGAAACATTTCGGTTCACTAAGCGGCATTCAGCAGGCATCGGCTGACCAATTACAGAAAGTTCCGGGAATTGGTAAGGAACTGGCCCGGAAGATACATGAATATTTTTCCCAAGCGGATAATTGATGTTTTATGGATTTGTTGACGATCGCTTTTATTGCCGTGGGCTTGGGTGTTGATGCTTTTGCGGTGGCTATCGGCCTCGGAGCGGCGCATACAAAAAAAACATGGTCGCCTATTTTGCGTCTGGCGACATCCTTTGGGGTATTTCAGTTTATCATGCCGATTGCCGGGTGGGTGGCCGGTTTGACTGTCGTCAATATCATTTCTGATTATGATCATTGGGTAGCCTTTGCTCTTTTGGCTTTTGTCGGAGTCAAAATGATTAGAGAGGCTTTTGGGGAAAATAAGGCTCAGGAGAAGATGGACAGGACAAAAGGCGCTCCTTTGTTATTCCTGTCTATAGCTACCAGTATTGATGCATTGGCTGTCGGCTTCAGCTTTTCGTTGCTCAAGGAGGCGATTGTTTTCCCCGCGGCTATTATCGGTCTGGTCTGTTTTCTGATGACCGTCATCGGGATGTTCTTCGGTCAGACGCTGGCCCGGCTGTTCGGTAAAAAAGTGGAGATATTCGGCGGTCTGGTTCTGATTGCCATCGGCGTTAAGATTTTGATTGACCATTTGTCATAGCCAACTGAAAAGCTAAAAGTCCCAGACGGTTATTACACGTGTCCTTCAAGGCCTGTTTTTGGAATTTATGGTCAGTCATTACATAAGGGGTTACTTCAGAAAATACGGGGGAGAATAAACAGAATGAAAGAAGAATGTAAAATAAATTACCAAATGATGACTGCAGACAAGAAGTATATGGCCATCGTTTGGGAAGACAGGGGGGAAAAGCCGATGATCATTCACATTTACCTGCCTGAGCGTTACGACAGTCTTTCCGCTGAGATTAAGAAAGAATTCCCTATTCTAAAGCGGAAAACGCAAAAAAAATTCCCGACAACAATAACGGAAAAAATTGCAGAATTATATGCGGGCAAAGATGTTGGATTTGATCTGTCTTGTCTCGATTTATCAGAACTGACTGAATTTTCCGCAAAGGTGTTAAAGCAGACTTTTAAGATACCACGGGGAAAAGTAGCCACATATTCCGGGCTGGCTGCCCGAATCGGCCACCCCGGCGCGGCGCGCGCTGTAGGAACGGCTTTGGCGAACAACCCTTTCCCTTTGGTTATTCCCTGCCATCGCGTTGTCCGCTCTGATGGAGCATTGGGCGGTTTTGGCGGCGGCCTTAAAATGAAAAAAGAACTGTTGACGAAGGAAGAAGTGATTTTCCAAGACGGCGAAAAAGTATCCGAAGCATGTATCTTCTGGAAATCATAAAAAATCTGGAGGTAGTGAGATGCCCAAAATCCAGTGCCGGCAAAAGAATATCTATTACGAAATATATGGAGAAGGAGAACCTCTGCTAATCGTTAACGGCATTATGATGAGTACGGCCAGTTGGCTGCCCTTTAAAGATGTTTTTGCCGCCAGATATAGGCTTATTCTTTTTGATATGGTTGACCAGGGCCAATCCGACAAAATGGCGGAGGAGCCTTCGTACACACAGGACTACCATGTGGAAACAATAAAAGAATTAGTTGAAAGGTTGCATTTGGGTAAAATTCACCTGTTCGGCATTTCTTACGGCGGCGAGGTAGCCATTAAATTTGCTCTGGCACATCAGGAAATGCTTTTGTCTTTGATTTTATCTAATGTGCCCTTCAAAACAACTGCGCAACTCCGGTATATAGCCAAAAGATGGGCGGACGTTTTTAAAACGTACGACGGTATTGCCTTTTTTCGGGAAGTCAATCAAAACCTGTATGCGGAAAATTTTTATGAGGCGAATGCCGCCTGGCTGGCCGAGAGGGAGGAATTCTTCAATAAAGCTTTGCCTAGGGAATGGTATGACGGCATGATTCGGCTGCTTCAGAGCGGCGATAATTATGATCCTGAAAATGATTTGCCCCAAATTAATATTCCCACACTGATTATCGGCGGCAGTGAAGATATCATCACCCCCATGAAATATCAAAAGCAGATTGCGGCCAAAATAAAAAATTCCACTTTAATTATTATCGACGGCGCCGCTCATGTGCTTCCCTATGAAAAACCTCAGGCCTTTTGCGCTTCTGTTTTGGGATTTCTCGAGGTCTTTAATAAAGAAATTAAGACCTTTTCATGAAGCGGGCAGGACTTTTATCTGCCATGAAATTAGATTTTGTTTGGAGAATGATGAGAAGTAACGGCCAGGTTGTCGCGATGAATGACCTCGTCGTAGTCTTTATGGCCGAGAACCTGGACAATTTTTGATGTTTTCAATCCCATGATTTTGCGTATTTCCACCGCGCTGAAGTTGACCAGACCCTTGGCGACGGCGATTCCCTCCCGATCATAGCAGCTTACCGGATCACCGACAGCAAAGTCTCCTTCCACATCGACAATGCCCGAAGGTAGCAGGCTTTTTCCTTTTTCCAACAGGGCTTTTTTGGCGCCGTCGTCGATGGTCAGTCTGCCGCGGGAACGCAAGGTAAAGGCAATCCAGTATTTCTTGCTGTTCAAGCGATCAGCCATCGGCAGGAAAATGGTGCCGACTTCTTTCCCCGCCATTATTTCCTTTAAGACATCTTTCTTTTTGCCGGGAGCAATGATGCAGGGGATGCCGATGGCCGTAACTTTTTTCGCGGCTAATATTTTGCTTTTCATGCCGCCGGTGCCGACTGCTGAAGTTTCTGCCGTGGCAATAGCTTCAATTTCGTCGCTGAATTCTGCCACTACAGGGATGAGTTTGGCCTTTTTGAATTCGGCGGGATTAGCGTCATAGAGCCCGGCCGTATTGGTCAGGTTGATAAACAGATCAGCTTCAATGATATTGGCGATCATGGCGGCGAGGTTGTCATTGTCGCCGAACTTTATTTCGTCAACGGCCACGGTGTCATTTTCATTGATCACGGGAGTGACACTCCATTCCATCAGTGTCGAAAGAGTATTGCGGATGTTTAAATATCTCTGACGATCCGTTAAATCGCTGAGTGTCAAAAGAATCTGCGCAACATAAAGGCCGTTTTTTTCAAACGATTTGGAGTATATCCGCATTAATCTTCCCTGTCCGATGGCAGCCGCGGCCTGCTTTTCGGGGATGCTTTTCAGCTTGCCGGTTATCTGCATGCGATGTTTTCCGGAAGCAATGGCACCAGATGTTACCAGCACGACAGCATAACCTTGACGGACCAGTTCGGACATCTCGGCAACCAGAGAATCGATGATTTTGAGATCGAGGCCATCTGTGCCGGTAAGCACCGCCGATCCTACCTTGATCAGAATATTTTTAACGTTGGCCAGTGTTTCCAGCCGAATGTTTTTCATTGCTCCAGAATTTCTCATTTTTGCTCAGTTTCTCGATTATTTTATTTAATATTTCCTTGATGCCTTCGCCGGTCACCGCCGAGAAAGAATATAATATTATGCCGTTTTTTTTGAATAGCGCAATGTGTTTTTTGAGCTGAGCGCGGACATCAGGGAGATCAATTTTATTGAGCGCAACTATTTGCGGTTTGGCTGAAAGTTGTGCATTATAATAGTGCAATTCTTTATTGATCGCTTCGTAGTTTGACCAGGCATCGGTGAATGGCTCCGCGGAGATATCAATGATGTGGAGCAAGAGAGAAGTCCTCTCCACATGCTTTAGGAATTTATCGCCCATTCCCTGGCCCGTGTGCGCTCCGGCGATCAATCCCGGAATATCGGCCAGGACAAAGCTTCTGCTGTCGGAATATTTGACGACGCCTAAATGCGGGGTAAGTGTGGTAAAAGGATAATCGGCGATTTTTGGTTTGGCGGCCGAAACACGGGAAATAAAAGTTGACTTGCCGGCATTGGGAAAGCCGATAATGCCGACGTCAGCCAGCAACTTGAGCTCCAGTTTAAGCCAGTGTTCCTCGCCGGGCATTCCTTCCTGGGCAAACCGCGGTGTCTGGTGGGTGGAAGTGGCAAAGTGGGCATTGCCTTTGCCGCCAATGCCTCCCTGCGCTGCCAGATAAGTCTGTCCGGCTTCCGATAAATCGGCCAGAACCTCGAGTGTCTCGGCGTCTTTGACCACCGTTCCCACCGGTACAACAATTTCCAGATCTTTAGCGCTTTTGCCGCTCCGGTTGTTGCCCGACCCGGGTGTGCCGTTTTTCGCCAGATACTGCTGCTGATATTTCAATTCCAGCAAAGTGTGATGGCTTTCGGCAGCGCGGAAAATTACAGAACCTCCTTTGCCGCCTTCACCGCCATCCGGACCGCCGCGCGGCACATATTTTTCCCGACGGAAGCTTACGCAACCGGGACCGCCGTGACCCGCCCGGATAAAAATTTTCGCCTCATCGACAAATTTCATGCTGCTGCAAAGAAAAAAGGCGCTTAATTCAGCGCCTCTTCTCGTCTCCGTATGATTAATAAAACTTAAGCTGCGTATACGCTTACTTTCTTTCGTGTTTTATCGAGGCGTTCAAATTTTACAATGCCGTTGATCAGGGAAAAAAGAGTAAAATCTTTCCCCATCCCGACGTTGTTGCCCGGATGAATTTTTGTTCCCACCTGGCGCACGATAATTGATCCCGCGTTAATCTTTTCCCCGCCGAACACCTTGACACCACGCCGTTGAGAATTACTGTCTCGGCCGTTGCGGGAGCTTCCTTGTCCTTTTTTATGTGCCATGACCTTCTCCTTTTAGACCGAAATCTTAGTTATTTTCATGCTGGTTAAGTTCTGGCGATGCCCTGTTTTCTTTTTGAATCCCTTGCGGCGTATCATTTTAAAGACATGAATCTTCGGGCCTTTTTTTTGTCCTACGATCTCACCTGTAACAGTGGCGCCAGCCACGAAAGGTCTGCCGATTTTGACATTTTCATTATCGGCAATCATCAGGACTTCCTTAAAAATCACCTGCGTACCGTTTTCACCTTCCAGCTTTTCCAGCGATAAAACATCGCCCTCAGTTACTTTGTGCTGTTTCCCGCCTGTTTTTATTACTGCGTACATATGTTTACCCTTTTTTAGAATTAAGGCTGTTGCTTATATTGAAATTGTCTTCATTTGTCAATAAAATTTAATTTAAGCAGTTATAACTTTATTATGGGCCTGTTTCCGGGTATCTATATCATTGAAATGACGATTAAAAATAAAAACTTAATTCGCCCTTACAGCACTGCCCAATCTGCAATATTAATATGCCTTATTCCGTTTTCAGGGAGAAAGCAATTCTGTTTCGTGCTTTTTCAGTGTGGCGATGAGATCGGACAATGATTTAGAGGTGACATGAACGATCTGCTTTCCCTGCCGAATCTCGAGGCCAAAGCCGCCCTCCGTCTTTACCTTACGGACTTCCAATGGTTCCCCCGTTGCCGCAACCTTATCCGGCGCGACGAACTCCCAATAAGAAGGTGGAACAGGCCCCGGTTTAATCCAGTCCAGTGGGTTGAATTCCGCAAATTGGATAAGTGTTCCGAAAGCATGCCGGGGATGAATATAGAATTCCTTCCACCCCGGCAGGGCCTCAGAATAGCCGAAGATGGGAACGCCTTTTTCTTCCATATGTTTCTTTGCGGCGGCGATGTCATCTACCTGTAAGGTTATGTGATGAGGCCCCTGTCCTCTGCCGTCGAGAAAGCGCTGGACAAATCCCTCCCCATCGATGGGATCAATCAACTCGAGAAAACAAGAAGTGCCGAGTTCGATGGTTGTCCAACGGTATTTCTGATCCGGAACCGGCAAACAGAAAAGCTCCCGTCCACCCAAGATATCGAGAAAAAAGGCGCGCGCCTTTTCCAGGTCACTCACAGCAATAGATACATGGTCAATTCTTCTGATCATAAATTTCCTCCTCCATGATTTATTAAGGTACTGAAAAACAGGACAGGAAACAAAAACGTTTCCTGTCATCGAATAATTAACTTTTTCTCATCAACATCGCGGGAATAGTCAAGACAAATCCGAACTTTTGCCGATTTGTCTTGAAGATAGCCCAAACTTTCTCCTGATATGAAGCCGGTGATCGGTATAAAGATCCGCTTTAGGGACGAAATTAAATTTGTCTGCAGATATTGCTCAGTCAGGGGATCATTTATATTTTTTTTGCGCACCTTACATGCCTGGATCAGAACGGCAGAATTCAGCGGAGGCGTCTCTGGTGCCGCCGCTGAATTCATCATTTTAAACGTAGATTAAATTTTTGCCTTTGTCTCGGGTATGACAAGAGTACGTCCGGTTATCTTTCCTTTAAGAATTGCCTGGATTTTTTCTCCCAGGTCGTCGAGGGTGATAGCCGTTGCCAGACGTTCCAGATTGGCCGGTTTATATTCGCTGCTCAGTTTTTCCCAAACTTTGAGCCGAATATCCATTGGACACTGGACCGTATCAGTGCCGAGGAGCTTTACCCCCCTCATTATAAAAGGATAAACCGATGTAGAAAAATCACCGCCGCCGACCATTCCGCAGGCGCCAATTACCCCTTCGCGACGCATGGATTTGATGACATTGGCCAAAGTTTTTCCACCCACCGTATCGAAAACACCGGCCCACTGTTCTTTCAGCATCGGCCGCGGGGAGTCCTCATTGAGTGATTCCCAGGCAATCACCTCTGCTGCTCCCAAGCCCTTAAGGTAGTCTGTTTGAGCCAGATCGCTTGCTGCCGTCACTTTATAGCCAAGCGTAGCCAGGATCGAAACGGCTATGCTCCCCGCACCACCCGCGGCTCCGGTAACAAGGACAGGTCCTTTTTCCGGCGAAAGGCGATTATGAAGCATTTGATAAATGCCCAGCCCGGCGGCTAAACCGGCCGTGCCGATAATCATTGCTTCACGGAGACTCAAGCCCTTCGGCAGCGGCACCACCCATGCTGCCGGGACACGACAATACTCGGCATACCCCCCATCCGTGTCCATTCCCAAGTCATAGCTCGTGACAATAACTTCATCACCCGGCTTAAATGGACCGGCTGCGGCTTCCACGACTGTGCCGGCCGCATCGATGCCCGGGATATGAGGATACTTCTTAGTTACAGCGGGATTGCCGGTCGCCGAGAGTGCATCCTTGTAGTTAAGTGACGAATAGGCGACCCGAATTAGGACATCATTGGGCGGCAGCGCTTCCATCGGCAACCGAGAGATCTTTGCCGTCACGCCGTTTTCTTCCTTGAGCACCTGATAGCCATAAAATGTTTCTTTCATTTAATGCCTCCTTTAGATGTATATAATTGAAAGTAGAATTGGCGGGTATAATTTGTCGGCTAACATGCGACTTTCT
>ENA-ORXD01002203-ORXD01002203.1-sediment-metagenome-genome-assembly--contig:-NODE-2203-length-13546-cov-4.160146_pt1 | contig 13546 bp, 6 predicted proteins | sample MGYA00237862_ERZ511471 | MGnify/ENA metagenome assembly ERZ511471 | reverse complement strand
TGCATCTTCAATATCCCCAAGCTGCATGTCGATTACTATTTCATCTTTGTTTTGAGTGGTCCATTTAACCCATTCTTTTATTGTGTCATCAATTTTCTTTTTATCGCTTGGATCATTAACATCTTCAAACAATCTTCTTCTGATAATGCGGGAAATCTCATTGCCTGTTGCTGTTTCTATTGATTCATCCACTCTTCCTGCTACGTTCAATAAGAGTTCCAAGTCCTCTTCGTCTTTTTCGCTAATATTCCCCACACTTTTACTGAAACTGTTAATGATTGAAACCCTGGGCATACTTGATGCCACGTTGGTTAGATTCATGTAAAACTGTCTGAACTGATGATTTAACGTGGTCTCCCCCACTTCCTCTGCTCTTAGGACCTCCATTGCACTAAGAATTTCATCAAACAAGAATAAGGTGGGTTCCCCACTGTTCAACAATTTCCTTATCGTATCTGTATCCGGACGAATTTTATCTTTATCGAACGGTTTTACTTTCTTTATCGCCTCGGGACCGAGTTGCCCTAAAATCTGACCCCAGGGGGTTGTCATTCCATTAACATCGGGGTTCTTCGGACTATAATTAGTACCAACCCAGGTTATTACTCTGGCCTTTGGTATTTCAGTATCTTGTAATTGATAAATGACCCGTTCCAAGCTTTCCTTGGGTAGCCATTTTCTCACTTTTTCCCCATTCTGGAACATGTGGTATAAAAGAACAAGTGTGTGTGTCTTCCCACCTCCAAATGCGGTGTTCAGGTTGATGACGCTTCCACTGTCCATGTTTCCTGAAAGACGATTGTGAACGTGGCGAACCACACTCATCATGCCATTGGTGAACACTGTGTTTTGAAAGAACAATTTCGGGTCCAGATAGATATTAGGAGCATTCTTTTCCCCACTAGCGATCTGATCGAGGTGTATTGCGTATAAACCTAGATCTACGCTCTCCCCATCAATGATGTCCTGCTTCGGCCTTACCAGTTTCCACCATGGTAGCATCATAATCACCTCTTCCTAAATATCGATTTATAACGGTCAATAACACCTTCGATCTTACTACGCTCCCAGCTCCCCTCTGGGTACAATGTATCAAGGGTTTGGGCTAGTTGCCAAGCAGTCTGGTTATCCCCTATTACATCTTTTATTAGACGGTCTAAAGCATTCGTATTTCCATCAGCGAATAAGAGCATTGCTTGATGAAGTCGATCCAGCGTACTATCTCGTTTTGGAATGTCAACAACATTTTTGTGGGTGTTTTCAGCTTTCTGCCTTAATTGGGCAGAATCGATGCTCTCTCCAATTTTTAATTGAATGCTTTTTTCGATGGTGGCTTCATTGTTCATCTTACCGTTAGTTACATTTAAAAGATAATGTCGACGATCAAAAGGCGATAGAAGAGAAACATACTTGGAGTTTTGTTTTTTACTCATGACAATTACATTTTGATCAACTAGTTTTTCAATACTGGCACCAATACCTCTGGCCAATAAACTTGCAGTATCGAACGGTAAGTCTGATGAACTTGGTTTTTGCTCCTTTCGTGAGGTTTCTCCTTCATCGGTTGTATCCCCATTGGGATTTTCTCGAGATTGTCTGAGTGTCCATAGGACTACCATTGAAAATCTTGCATCGTCTTCTAAATTGCTGTTGCTTGCCGATGGATCGATAATTTTGATAGCTTCCGTTGCTACGGTATCCCAAACGATTTTTAAAAAGTCGTCAATTAAAACTCGTGTACCATCTGCTTTTTCTACGCTGTCCCATTTTGAAAATAATTCCATTGATGGACCAATGCAAGCAAATATCGCATCAGCACCATAGATTCCTTCTGATGTGAGACGTTGAAGCCAATTATTAATTCTAATAGGCAACTCACCTAAAATATCGGCCCAATCACCTATACCGGCATTTTTCTCTCTAGGACGCATTACGATGTGAATACTCGTTTCAAGAGCTGCAGATCGTTGGGCTCTTAACCTCATTGCTCTTTCTGTTGATATAGGCCAGCTCCCAGTCACCTTCCAACCTGCATTGATAATTCCTCTCAATACAGAAGACCACCCTTGCGTGGATTTGTGTGCGTATACCCAGTAAGCAATGCCAGTACTTTTTGTTACTCTGATTCCTTCTCGAAGCACCTTCTCCACGTTATTATCATACCATTCCTCATTTTTTTCTTCACCAGAATTCGTTAATGAACCATCCATCACCACTTCGTCCTTTTTTGGCGATAGCCCATTTTCTAAGTTCAAATCATTAATTATTCTTTTTAACCAAATTATGAAGTAATCACTAATCCCAGAATAGGGTACAGAATCGTAATACGGTGGATCTGTTGCCCAGATATCGATATAACCGTCCAACATGGGATGGTTTTTTGCGTCAGCATACAATGCATGTCCTGGAGGACTACCGGATGGTATCTTTGCGGCTTCAATTCCTCTTTGAATATTGAGATAAGTTGTTTTCCAGTTGTATCCACCATTTCCATAAGGATATGCCTCAAAGAAATCCCATGTCATTTGTACAGTGTGGATTGCGAAGCACCCTAAAAATTTCTCTTTTCCAGGATTCCATATGCTCAAACTTGTATTTTTATTAGTGAATTTACTTGCCACAAGAGCCAAAATTAACTTAATGTCTTTTTCCTTAACCTTTAAAATTTCACGTTCAATAATTATTTGGGTTAACAACTGTCTGGGTGTGTATATTTCCTTCCAATACCTCATTCCATATCCCTGAATTCGGAACCCGAGAGAACCTTTCGGTGGCAATTCATCATTAGGAACAAGGTTTGGATTTTTTAACAATAATTTATCCAAGTAGAGAGCAGCATTATCTCTTGCAACGATTTCTTCCTGAGTAGGTAAACGAAATATTCGACCAGAACCGACAATGGGAGTTGAGATGACTGCCAATATTTTGCTATAACGTGCTCCACCTTCGTTGTTTTGGATTTGACGGCGCACTGATGCGACTGCAGTTTTATGACCACAAATCGGACAGGTGGCATTTCCATCATCTACTGTCCTATCTGGAATTTCATCTTTATTGGGATTTGCCTTTAACCCTATTGCAACTTCCTTATGACCGGAATCGGAAAAAGTATAGCAAATCTTGTGATTATCTGAATTTACGACCCATGGCGAGGACACGAGAGGATACCGGAGACCACAACCAACCCCTTCGCATTGAATAGTTCGTGCACATAAATAACCAATTATTTCCTCGTTGCTTTTATTAATATCTGGAACAGGATAAAACTTATTTAATTCGTTTTTTAAAATTTGATTAATATTATCTACTTCTCTCTCAACTTTTTCTAATGTCTTCTCACTCATATAAGGTATGAATTCTAGTTGAAGACGATTAAGTAAAATCGGAATTGGATTGATATCGGTCGCATAGCTTTCGGCACCGATTCTAATTCCTTCGAGCGGTATTGACCCTCCACCTGCGAATGGATCCAGTAATATTGGATTTCCATCATTACATCCAACGACCATCTCTCTTGCACAATTTGTCCAGTGGATATTATTTCTTAAATTCCAATTTGCATATTCACCGATAAATTTCATTAATCGTTTTTTTAAATTATATGGTTTATTCCTTTGTTCTGATAATTTACCATCATCTTTACTTCCCCAACCAACCCCTTCAACACCTAACCTCGATTGGGTTTCTGATGGTTGCCTATCAAATTTATCTAGTGAAGTAGCAATAATTTTTCTAAGCTCGGTTGGGCAATTAGAATCCGACGGATCGGGCAACAAACAAGCCAAATTCATTGCTCTACACGCAGACAATGGTCTTCGTGCCCACCAAATATGAATAGAGGCAAAGCTACCTGTTTTTATCTCCTTTTCAATTCTGCTATATTTCGAAACCATTACGAGCGGGAAATCCACCTCTGCAAGCCGTTTACATTCCTTAGGAATTGACATTAAACGCCCCCTGATGATTGAAGGGGTGTCCCCTCTAGTACTGCCAGAGCATGTTGACGAGCGTCTTCCATCTTAAAGAAATACCTCTGGACCTGAACCTGCGGTTCGGGATGTAATTTAAAGAAGGGATCTTGGATGCGGAGGAGTTTTGGGGCAGTCATGGCATTTTCAACAACGTAGAGCCAATAGTCTTCTCTAAGTCTTTCTGCTGCGCTCCATTCGTTAGTGGTAAGGATTCCATCGTCATCGGTGGTCTTTCCTTTGACTTCTATGAATCGAAGTAAATTGCTCTCTTTGTCATAGCTTTCCAAATCGTATCCTACGCCATCCAATTCACGACTTTCGACCCTATTAGCGCCGTGAGCGAGTTCCCATTTTATTACAAAATCAACCGCTGCTCGCTCTACTTCAGTGTCCTTTTTTAGACGTTGAGCCGTTGTCCGACTGTCCAATTGTTTATTTGTAAACGACTCGGGCAATGGCGTTACATATGCTAGGGCGATTGGTATGTTCTGCGCTATTACCACTTCACCTTGTTTTAATAATTCTTTTTCCCTGATATCAAGGCGATTCTCGATATCATGCACTCTGTCCGAGCACCGCCTTTTATCCTGTTCCCGGTCATACATCTCAAACTTTTTTGTTTCTTTTTTGATAAGTGCGTTCAAACTGGTAACGATGTGTTCCCTCACAATGTCAGCTTTGCCTTTTCGTTCAATCGCTAATGTCGGAGCCATACCACCTGGCAAGCTGAGATGATCGTCAGCACACCTCTGAGCTTTTTGAAGTAAAAGAGATTTCGGAAGAACGGGTATGGGGTCCTTCGTTGAATGATTGGGAACCAGGTCAATGAATAGGGTTGATGGTTTTACCTGATATTGGAATTGATCTTCATCGCCCTTGGTTATCTCGACGAGTAGAAGCTGTTCATCAACGGGAACTCCGTTTCCGTCTACCAACTTATATTTAAACACCTGAATCCAACGTTCAGGCCCTCCATCGGGATCGTAGAACCTTGCGCCGCTGGCCAGATGCGGCTCTCCTGTTTTTAATGTCTGTCTTCGAACTCCTTCATAAAGCGGGTGTCCTGGAGTGACCCATTCGAGAGTGGCTTCATTGTCAAGGTCCTCCTTGTAAAAAGTAAAGGCATCATACTCTTTACCTAGGTCACCAATATTTCTTAGATCACCTCGCATAGCGAGTAGTGATTTCGGCGTTTTCCAGCTATAACCGATTTTTCTTTGTTTTAAGGGCTGTTTGAATACAATATTGGCGCTCTCCACAAAGAAATCTCTCAACACCTCGGGAACCAATCTTCTTACCTTTGCCTCAGCGTTGTATTGTTTTACTATTCCCATGTTGAGTTCTTTACTTGCCAGACTTTCAAGAGTGTTGTTGATGATTTCCTCGAACTTTTGTTGTGTTACTTCTTCCTTGACCAGTTCTTGAGCTTCTTCTTTAGAAATGTCCCCGTCGTAGACCTTTTTCATCACGTTCTCTATCATATTTGGGGAGATTACTGATCCTACAACGTCGAATATGCGTCCTTCATTATCTGGATCAAGAGCTTTTCGAATCTCTTCTATCTTGTCCTGTAATGTTTCGAGGACCGCCCCCTCCCGTGTATTCACAGCAATCAGATTGAAAGCGATGACGTCCCTCTTCTGTTTATAACGATGAATACGTCCAATGCGCTGTTCTAGTCTCGCTGGATTCCAAGGCACGTCCCAGTTCACCATTCTCCAGCAGAATTGAAGATTGATACCTTCCCCGGCAGCTTCGGTTGCCACCATGATCTGGGCACCACCTTCCTCTCGGAAGTAGTTCTCCGCCCAGAGTCGAGTATTGACCTCATCACGTGATCCTGGTTTCATATCTCCGTAGATATTAACGGTCTTGAAACCTAATTCGTTGATTTTGCGAGTTAACCATACCAACGTATCTTTGTGTTCTGTGAATATCAGGAGCTTTTTATCGCTCTCTTTATCGAAAGCTTCTCCCTTTTCCAACATCTCCTTTAGTTTAATCCATTTGGCTGTGACGCCGGTTTCGACCAAGACTCGAGTCTTTTCGATCAGAGGTAATAAAAACTCCAGTTCTCGTTGAGCTTGTTCCCGATCATAAACTGAAATCTGCTCATCCTCTTCTTCCTCGATTTGAGTCTGCAGTGTTTCATCGTCTAGCTCCTCAACGATGTCTGCATCCAGGTTTCTTACCTTGCGTTTAGATGGCACAAACTTACCATCCCTTATGCTGACCAGCCGTTCTTTCCTTCTTTCAAGACTTTTTAATAAAGCATGCGGGCTGGAGGCAAATCTTCGTTGGTACAAGGCCATCATGAAACCGATGGCATATGCCCTTGGCCCCTTGAGCCTTTGAGCCAATTGACCTATGAAACGCAGATAATTGGTAAGTTCTTGGTAAAGTGCATATTCTTCTCCAGAAATGTCAAAAGGAACAGTTGATACTGTTCTACGAGTGAACAAGGGTTGTCCATGAGGGAACCCTTCACTTGGGAATGATCGCATTGATTCTTTTAGTCTTCGAAGATAGAATGGAGCGTTTTTATTACGGATGGCTAGCTCAAGGCTATCCGAATCGCTGTACACATCATCATCCAGTAAAGAAAGGAAATTGCGGAACCTCTCCTTATCTCCATTGTGAGGAGTTGCTGTCATCATTAACAAATGGTCCGTATGCGAGCTGATCATCTTAGCGAGTTCAAAACGTTGACTAGGGTTCTTATCTGGCTGTGATGCTGCCATACCATGTGCTTCATCGATGATGACCAGATCCCATGGATCGGCCTCGGCCAATGATTCTAAAACCTGATCCCTTTTTGCCCAATCTCGGCTGGTGATCACCCGGTTGTTTTTTATCCAGGGATTTGAGGCATATGAGTCTGTAACATCTTGGCCTCTTATGATATCAAATTGTTCTCCGAACAGATCCTTGAGCTCTCTGCGCCATTGGTAACTCAGATTGGCTGGTGTAAGGATCAATATCCTATCAATGAGACCCCTTAGTCTCAGTTCTCTGATCAGTAGTCCTGCCATTATGGTTTTTCCAGCCCCGGCATCATCCCCTAAGAGGAACCTGATCCTGGGCTGTTTGATCATATGAAGATAGACCGCTTCCAATTGATGTGGCAGAGGATCGACCCGACTTACACTGAGGGCAAAATATGGATCATAGCTGTGTGCATAACCCAGTCTAAGGGCTTCTATTGATAATTTAAATAGAGAAGGATCACCACAAATGGTGTTTCCAGATGAGTCCTTGGATAGGACCTCAATAATAGTCTGTAATTGTTCTTTTGTGGGGGTGAATACTTCAGTAATTCCTTTTGATTCGACAACGACCACAAGATTAACGTTGTCTTCATTCGAAAAAGTTCCTTGAATTATGCAGGTACCGGGCAACCAAGGTGCTGTGATCCTCTTTCCTTTTAACAGTTCACTGTCTTTCATTACGAGGTCAAGTAATGGGGGTTTAGAATTAAAGGTATACTGAACTTTTTATTAATTTCGATAATAATATGTGCATATGGTTGCTAAGAATAACATACGGTTTTAATTAAAAAAGATGTCAGAAAGCCTATTATGGATAAAAATTATAACAATCACTAATAAATATATACAGAACACTGATTGGGGTTGTTATTAAGTAATAAACGTAATTACTGAAGATCCCCATTCTCCTTTAAAATCTGTATATACGCCTCTTTGCTAATTTGGCATTTTACAAAGTCTAAGAATTGTTGTTTTGATAACATCATCTGTTTTGCCATAAGTGCTATCAGGGGATTGCCTAAATCCGCATAGCCGCTTCCGTGACTAATCTTGGTCCAGATTGGATATTCCTTTCCCTCGTAAACGAAATGGAAATACAGATGGTCCTTATTACTACTATACTCCTTGAATCCCTTCCTGGTCAGAGCGGAGATTACATTATTTTTTTTAACTTGGCTCAGGGGAATCACTCCAAGATATCGAACATTTTCTTCTTTAATTCGATCGAGCTCTGACTTAATTGCCAATCTCCCATCTGGCCATAGTGGTGAACTAAATAACTGAACTCATCATAGAATTCCCGGATAGCATCGTTCCAATCCTTCCCAATAACAAAAATCCGGAATTCATCATTATCTATGTGCCAGGTCTTAGAAACGATGTCCATTTCAAGTGTGATGGACAAAGGCCTTTTCAATAGCACGAACTCACCATCCAGCTCTACTCTATCTAACAACATGTCGCTCTTTGGTTCGATGATTGAGATGTCCCTAATCGATTTAAGATTCCCCTCCATGTCGAATTCAGCGGGACCTTTGACCTCGACGACGACTCCCACGTTGTTTTTTATCTGGTCAATCATATCTGGCTCGAATTGACAATTTATCTTCCCATTAGGAGTCCATACCTGAATTGAGCCACGCCTATCTTTTCTACCAACGTCGATTTTCACAACAGGTCCTTGAATCTTTCCTTCATGACCGTCCTCTATGTGTTTAAACAGCGGGACAATTTTTTCTCTGTTTTTAGGGTCGAGTTTGAGCGTAGGTTTTTCTCCCAGTCGTAATCGAACACCGGAATCTTCGTTGGGAGGCCAAATATCATATAGAGCCCTGGAGATTTTTTTACGATATTGAATGTCGGATATCAATTCGGTGGCTTGTGTTAATAGATCTCCATCATTTTGGATCGATTCAACGAGTTGGCCTACCACATTAATTGTGCGTTCCCCAACTGATGATTCGTCCTCTATCAATGAGTTCGTACAATCTGAAATCTTTAGTTCGGCTACGGTACTGCCCTTGCTTAATCCAGTAAGTACTAGTGTGCAATGTTTTTGAATGTCGGAATGATATCTTCCCGTATCCACGTACGGTTTGTTCATCAGATATCTTCCAGAATAATACACGATTTCCTGGATTTTAGATAGTTTATCTATTAATTTCGGTACTTGAATTGTTCCGGGCTTTTCTTGATTCTCAAATATAAAATCAAGAGATCTCGCCTTACCATCATCGCCGGAAACCATTCCTATCCCCACCAGATATATAGATAAACGTTAACAAATTCGGATTATATCTAAGTAAGCGAAGCGAGTGATTAAATTAATAACTATCCTGACATTTTTTTAAACAATTTATTGAAAAATCGAATTTGTTGATTTAAGTACGTGCTTCACGTGTATGTATGTGTACTAAATTGTCCAGCATCATTTTATATTTAAAATGTCAGGCATAAATCGCCCATAGGGCACCTTTTTTTATTCTTCATACGATTTTGCTGATTCCGTAGTTCATGGTGAAGGTCCGTTTAAGAGCTCCGTTCGGATGTCGACAGAACCAACACACGTGTGGACAAGCAAGCCAGTATTATTGTTTTTAGTGTTTTGTCCATGATGTACGTGTAATCAATCCTAGAAAACAATCAGTGAAAAGGGTTAAATGAGCATTAATAACCCGTACCAATTATGTAGAAGGGAAGGTAGCCACCTATTTGTGGACAAAATGGCGAAATGTTCATACCCAGATGTTTGGTGGATTTGTCTACGGACATATTCCATCCGCAGACCGGAGATCGGGGCACAGGCTTCTAAATCCAGCCTTGGACACCGAGGATTTTCTGGGTTTAACCTTTTGATAAGTTTTAGCCACGTACTGATCGGTTATTCCAATCCCAACGTAACATATTGGTCTCTCCGTGTCGGTTAGTACCTTTAGTTTGTTCCTTGACATATCATTCGGTGTCGCCTTAACGCCGACAGAAATGTCGGGGAGGTGCTCCCTGAGTTTCTTTTTAAATACCGACTCTTTAACCGGGTTGGTGCGTTGTTCCTCACAATATTTTTGATATACATCATACAAGACATTTTGAGGGACCATCTTCCTATCTCTTGATGAATGACCTTCATCATCGAGGTTATCAGCTTCGTATTCTGTCTGAATATCAACGATTCCAGTTGACTCATCTAAGAAACCCAGGACCGAATCTGTTTTACTTTGCCACCAGGATCTTACCTCTTCAGCTGTCATATCATTCGTGAACCTACCCTTTTTAATAAGCTGCTGACCCGCTTTTAGGGCTTTGTTCAAAAGTCCGCTTAGCTCGTCCTCGGTCGTTAACCGATCTATTATGTTAGGATCCATCCTCCTTTCCGCCTCGAAATTGTGTAAAAACTCAATTGGCAGGAATCTGGCAAAGAACCCGATGCTATCATCGTTGGTCCGTGGGACGTTGTTGGTGGAGAAGATCATCTTAGCTTCATTTCGGTATTCAAATGAATGTTCCCCCTTGCGCTGGACGGTTAATAGATCGTTACCGGTTAGACCTTTAAATGCTGCTGTGTCTTTCAATCCGTCCGCAGATAATTCCCCGGCGATATTGAGCCGCTTGTTTACCAGATTCGCACCTTGGAATTTGTCTCCACCAGATAAGGCATGCAATGATGCAGCGGAAATGTTGTTCCTACCATAGAATGCGGTCAGCACCCGCTCGAATGTTCCCTTCCCACTTCGGCCAGGGCTGGTAAGAAGGGGGACCTTTTGTATCGGGTATCCACCGAATAGACCATACCCCACGATCTCAAACATTGTTTGGACGTATTCAGGCCCTACTACTTCCGACAGGAATTTTTCTATCTCTGGGCATGTAGCATTCGGGTCATATCGGACCGGAAGTGGGTTCATCATTACATCGTCCGGACTAAAACCTTCCTTGAACTCACCTGTGGATGGGTTTAATCTGCCATTTCTAACTAACAACCAATCCCCGAACGGGTTAATGTCGATGACCTCGCTTGAAGCGGTCAGGGCAATATCCTTGATCTGGTCAATGATCTCATTCTTATGATGGATGGACGTGTGCTCGTGTAAGAGACTTCCGATCGATTTCCTAAGTATCGTCTCTGCTCCGATATGATATGCACCGTCAATTGGATCGTAAACGACCAGTAAAGGACTCCTGCAAGAATCTTTCCAGATGATGTATTTAATATTCAGATGATTGACAATATACTCGGCACAGGCCCGATGGTGTACGCTCACAGTATTATTTTTATTGAACTCGATTAAACCATGCTCAATGGCTTGAGAATGATCATCCCAAACCGGGGATGTTGAATCGATGAAATCCGAATTTTCTGTGCTTATCACTGCTTCTACAGGGCATTTGGTACAATCGCAGAAATTGTCACCCATCTCCTTTCTAATTTTGTAACAGGATATTCTCACATCCTCTGGTCCAAGCTCTTTTCGGTATCTTCCTGATAATGTAGACCGGTTATTGGCAGCATTCTGAATATCTGCGTTGATGCAATGCTCGGAATATTCGTTCATAATTTGTGTCGCCTGGTCCTCTGACATCCCAGACGCCTTAAGAAGAACCGACAATGATAACGCCACATTATTCCTGCATCCTTCTGGTGCCCCGTGCTGTCTGAGCTTCGTAATACAGTCGAGACCTTCGAGACTTGATAGTTGGATGGGGACCATTTGCTGCTGTTCCAACATATTGAAATGATTATCGATATGGGACTCAATATCGCCAATCCAATTCGACAAATTCACCAGGTTTGGCACTTTATTGGGGATCGGTAATGCAATGCCATTCCGACCCAATAACTCCTTAGTCCTACCATTGTCTCTGATACATCCAACCATTCTGATCTGACTGCCTTTGTTATTAATGCTGAAGGAATACTTCTGACGGTCAATCCAGTGCTCGGTATTTCCCTCATGGTCGACATGATTGATCACAAGCCCCGCATCATTACAGATTCTGTCTCCGACATATGTCCTTAACACCCTAGAAACATCAACATTCTTGCCAGTTTCTTTTAAATGATTCATTCTTTGAATAATCGTTTCAGAAACGACGATATCTGAAAGATCGAGGAATAGGTGAACATGAATTCCTTTACCACCAGTATTTGCGACATAGAATGGCCAATCCATTTTGTCTAAGTAATCCCTGAGTTTTTTAAATTCGTGATCTCTTATTTGAGTATCCGGATGGTCAAAATCCAGCACTATCTCGTTTCTTAAGATTCCCCTTGTTGTATAAGGATCGTCGCCACCAATGGGGCGCTTCATCCAAGGACCTTGAATATTTGTTTGCACCAGTATCGGTCGATCTTTGTCGAGTGTTTGCAATCTATCCAGCAAATCATCTTGCTGTTCTCTTATTGATTTTTCATTTTCTTCTTTCATTCTTACTACTCCTAGTTAATAAAAACACAGGAACGGGTCGGAGTAGTAATGCGATAAAATTACACCCGTCCTGTATGTTCACAATTACCTTAGTTCGCATTCTTATTACTCCATATATTATATATGTACATGAACGGTCCAGAATTTTTATTTACATATCTATATTCCAGGCTAATTTTATACATACTAATATATTTTGATGATGACGGTCTATATAAAAATTGTTGTCATATAGGAATCATAATGCTCTTGTGAACAGTAGTAAACGGCCTGCAAGATGGTTTAGAAAACCTTGCCGAGGCCAATAAATGAATAATGAAGGGTTTAGAACTTAGGAACACCCCTTAAATATGCGATTTTTCTCGATTCACAGCAAGCATGGAAATACCGACGGGTCATCGATATATCTGTATGACCAAGTACTCCTTGCAAATGAAATATATCGGCATCATTAGAGACCCAAGCTGTTGCAAACGAATGGCGTAACATATGGGGATGCACTTTAATTCCAACCCTATCCCCAGCTTTATTCACCATAGTGCATACTGATCTTCGATTCAGCCTTTGACCGTTCCTTGAGACAAAAAGAGGGGACCTTGGACTCGGTTTAAACATCCCAATATAAGTTCTGAGCACTCTTTCGGTCTGTGTGTCGAAATCTACCTTCCGTGATTTGTCTCGTTTACTATGTTTGATGGATATCTCTCGACGGGTGAAGTCGATATCCTCAATGTTTAGTCCACAAAGCTCGGAGACCCGCATTCCTGTTTTGCAGAATAGGACCAGTATCGTGAAATCCCTCTGAGTTGTTGCTGCATGGATCAGCTTGCTCATTTCCTCATTCGTAAGGTAATTGATCTCTTGTTGTGTTTGTCGAGGTTTCTTGAACTTGACACCTTCGATCTGCAGGAACACCGCATATCGTTCTATTGCGATGAGGCATTTCCTCTGGTATGATTTGCTATAATCGGAATCCAGCACCTGCATTGCCAATTGTCGTAACCTGTTGGCGTTTGGAAAATCAATCGGCCATTGTCTAAGTATGCTGCCTAAACAATAGGCCATGTCCAATGCTCCATCTGAACTGTATCCGAAGTTCAGTCGTATGAACGCAATGAAATCGTGATCAACGTTCCTTTGAGGTGGTTTATTAACTTGCTCTTGATCCTGTCCCGTTAAACATCCCATTTGCACTTTTTCCTTCATGTCCATACTTCCTGTGAACATGACAGTACCAAGATTCTGTCGGGTAGCCAAGCTTGGAAATTCGAATGAAATTCGAATTGTCCGTAGGCAATGGCGCTATTGCCAGCACTTTTAGAATTGAGTGCGGGGGAAGGGATTCGAACCCTTGAACCACTAAGGACAGAATCTTAAGTCCTGC
>ENA-ORXD01002202-ORXD01002202.1-sediment-metagenome-genome-assembly--contig:-NODE-2202-length-13563-cov-3.823521_pt1 | contig 13563 bp, 14 predicted proteins | sample MGYA00237862_ERZ511471 | MGnify/ENA metagenome assembly ERZ511471 | reverse complement strand
AGCTGTTTTTTCGTGACCGCGGCCAGGATGGCGGGCTTGGGATGGAGTTCCACAGTCCAGCTCATGCATCGTTCGAGCAGCCGGATGAAGACCGGGTCTTTTGCGAGCCGTGCCGCTGCCCTGGACCCCCCTGCGGACGAACCCTCGGAGAAGAGCCGGTGCACGTACGCGGCAAGCACCCGGCTCCCCTGCGACTCGGCGAGCGAGACGGCATGCCGCAGTTTCATCACCTCGGCATGGAGCGATGCTGCCGTGTAGCCTGCCGGATCCTGCTCCCGGATCCGCTCCTGGATCAGGGCGTTGAGGGTATTGAGCCCTTTCATCGAGAGCTGCTCCCGTCGGGGTGCCGGGAACCCGAGGTTCCGGATGGCTGCCAGCCGGTTTTCCAGCAGCGTGTTCAGGTCATCAACTGCATGCCTGAGCGGGTCCGGGAGCGCCACCTCGATCACCTCAATTGCCCGCTCATGGATGTACGGTACGACATCAGGGTCCTGTTCATTCCTCGTCTCCACGATCCCGATACCGAGGTTATGGCAGACCTCCTCCACCTTCTCGTTCCGCCCTCCCGGGGACGCGGTCATGGCAAGGACCAGGGGGGACCGGGCAGTTTCCCGGTACAGGGATGCTATGAAGACGTAGGCATAGTTTCCCACCGCACGGTGGCATTCATCCACAATCAGGAGCGTGACATCTTCGAGGGTGTACGCTCCCGAAAGGGTATCGTTCTTGATCACCTGGGGCGTGGCAAAGACCACGGTCGCACGCGAGAATTCCTCCCGCCGCTCCGCGGGTGGGCTTTCCCCGGTAAAGAGTGCGAGTGGCGGTTCCCTTCCCTCGATGACCAGGAACTGCTGGAAGAACCGGTAGTGCTGCTCCACCAGCGGTTTCGTGGGGGCAAGCATCAGCACCTTCCCCTTCTCGTTGAAGAGGCGGGAGGCTGCGACCAGCAGGGCGACTGCAGTCTTCCCGAGGCCTGTCGGGAGCACCACCAGGGTATTACCCTCGAGCGCCCGCATCGCGATCGCGAGCTGGTACTCCCGCGATTCGAGGCTGGCAGGGCGGATGAACGGGTGGGTGATCCAGGCCATGGGTTCAGAGCTCGGTAAAACTCCGGGAGCCTTCGATGAGAGAACGGATGAGCCCGGGAATCCCCTCCATGGGTATCCTGACCTGGCGCATGCTGTCCCGCTCCCTGAGCGTGACGGTCTGGTCCTCTATGGTCTCGTAGTCGACCGTGATGGCAAATGGCGTCCCGATCTCGTCCTGCCGCCGGTATCTCCTGCCGATCGCTCCGCCGTCATCGAACTCTGCGAGGATGCCCTGTTCACGAATCCCGGAAACAATCTGCCGGGCAATTTCCGGGAGGCCGTCCCGGTTCATCAGCGGGAAGACAGCGACCGGGATCGGTGCAACACCGGCATGGAGGCGGAGCACTTTTCGCTCTTCTTCGTCTACGATCTCTTCGTGGTACGCATGCTCAAGGACTGCGTAGATCATCCGGTCAATCCCGTAGGACGGCTCTATCACGTGCGGGGTGACGAGGACGCCGGGCACCTCGGTAACCACCTCGCGGACTTCGTACAGGTCAGGGGTGATCGCGATCTTCTCCCCCCCGATATCCACCGTGATGCCGTCCGGGCCTGGTTCTGAGGCCGCGATCGCATCGGCGATTGCCTGTGCTATTCCCCGGAACCGCGGGCCGAGCGCACCCATGTTGGGGACGACACAGGTCCGGTGCTCGCGCCGCGGCGTCTCGTAGGGGAGGAAGACGGAGAACCGCTCGCCGCTCTGGCGTTCGTGGGCACGGAGGTCATAATCGGTCCTGTCCGCGATGCCAACGGTCTCGACCCAGCCGAACCTCCCGGAGAAGATCTCGGCATCCCAGCAGTCCTCGGCATAGTGGGCCCGCTCATCCGTGAGGTGCTGCCTGAACCGCAGCCTGGCAGGGTCAACTCCTATCGTCACCAGGAGCTCGTGGGTGAGCGCAAGGTAGTACGCAACGTACTCGTTGGCAACAACACCGGTCCTGACCGCTTCCTCCATGGAGAGGGTGACCGCCGGGAGGTTTCCGGTCTGCTGCTCGATGCCGAGGAGCGGCATCCTGTATCCGGCATACCGGGAGAAACGGGGATGCTCCTTCTCATCCGGATGGACAAAGATCTCGGCCTCGGCCTGGGTGAACTCACGGAGCCGGATCATCCCCTGCCGGGGAGAGATCTCGTTTCTGTAGGATTTCCCGATCTGTACGGTCCCGAAGGGGAGCTTGTCGCGGTAGAACCGCAGCAGCCGCGAGAAATCGGTGAAGATACCCTGAGCAGTCTCCGGCCGCAAATACCCGGTCCTCTGGGAACCGGGGCCGATGGTGGTCTGAAACATCAGGTTGAAGGAGAAGACCTCGACGGGACCGAGCACCTCGCTGCAGACCGGGCAGGGGAGCGTGCTGATAAGGTCCGCAAGTGCCTCGCCCGCCATCGCTGCTGCACCGGTGACGCCATTACCCTCTGCCACGTGGTCGGCGCGTAAGTACTCCCTGCAGTGGGGGCACTGGCACATCTTGTCAGAAAATCCCTTCACATGCCCTGATGCGATATAGATATCTTCCTGCCCGATGGTCGGGCACTCTATCTCATAGTACCCCTCACCGATGACGTAGAACCTGCGCCAGATGTTCTCGATGGTGCGTTTCATCATCGACCCGAGCGGGCCGTAGTCAATAAAACCGGCTACCGACCCGTAACATTCAGAGGTGGGCCAGATGAACCCCCGCCTTTTTGCCAGGTCCAGTACGTTCTCGTAGATATCACTCATGGCGATCACGGCTCCTGTATGCATTCATCCCCCGGAATCAAAAAGCTGTATGGGGGCATCCGGACCCGGATGGTCTCTGAGAGGGATTGACCGGCTCGCCGCCCCGGTGGACCGGGGGTCCTCTGGTGTTCCGGGGAGCTCGTCCATGCTGCAGAAAAAAACCCACTATCACGTGCTTTTTTAGTTTAAAATGTTTTTTATGCATCGTTCCGGTAAAGAGAGATAGTGTTATATACATTGCATTGTATGTATTTCGGTAATTCACCATGCAGGCAGATACCAAGAAGACGCAACTCCTCCAGCTCTTCAGCAATATTTCAGGCAAAACCAAGATCGTCGAACCGATGAAGAAGATTCACGGGACCCTGCGTGACCGGGAAGCTGTCGAGCGTGAGATCGCCCTCGTGATGCGGGAAGTTCTCGAACAGGGCCTGTTCAAGACAAAACTCCGCCCGATCCAGCTTGCAAAGCTCGTATCAGCATATTATGCCGGGAAGAACGACACCGAGATAGCCCGTGAACTGGGTGATGAGAAACTCTCAAAAACGGTCGCAAGGGCCCGGGTCCGGATGAAGCTGTTCCGTGACCTCGACTTCAGGATGCCCTTCGACCGCGAGAAGATGGAAGAGCTGCTGGAATCCGGGAAGACCATGAAGGAGATCAGTGACGAACTTGGCGTGAGCCCGTCAACGCTGCGTGAATACCGGCACGTGATCGAGCAGCGTGACGACGTGACTATCGATGCATACCTTGAGCGTATCAAAGACGTGATGGAGGATCGCGACCTGTCCGAGCAGATGACCCGGAGCGCGATAAAGAACGGGCTCGAAGACTCGATCGATACCACCGAAGCCGAGATGATCGACGTCTCCTGATCCATCTCCGCGGCAGCCGGCAGTGGGGGATGGCAGCCTGCTCTGCTCCCTGCTGGTATGGACCTGATGCAAGCTGGTTGATTGCCTCCGTTCACCTCGGACCACCCCCGCCTCTTTCCGGGAACATGGTCCGGCGACCCGGATCATGCAGTTTTTAGCGTAGTGTACCAGATACTAGCCCATGGAGCTCACGTATCTCGGGCACGCATGTGTGCTTCTGAGAGGAGAAAAGACGGTTCTCATCGACCCGTTTGTCCCGGGCGGTGATGTGCCGCAAGACCCGGATATCGTCGCAGTTACCCATGGCCATGCCGATCATATGGGGACGACCGTATCGCTGAACCGGCCGACCGTGGCCATCAACGAGGTGGCGAAGTACCTGATCGCGAAAGGAGTCCCGGCCGAAGGGATGAACTACGGGGGGGTTGTCTGTATCGACGGGGTGCGGTTCCGGATGGTGCCCGCGGTCCACTCATCGTGGATCGAGGAGGCCGGCATCGGGTGCAATGGCGGGGGCAGTGCCGGGTTTGTGATAGGCATGGAGGGAAAAGAGATCTACCATGCCGGTGATACGGCTCTCTTTTCAGACATGAAGCTGATCGGGGAGCTCTACCATCCGGATATCGCGCTGCTCCCGATCGGAGGGCGCTTCACCATGGACCCCCATGAGGCGATGATTGCAGCCCGGTATATCGGTGCGCCGCTCGTCATTCCCATCCACTACAACACCTGGCCGGTCATTGCCCAGGATCCCGGCCCGTTCAGGGCCGCCCTCGAACGGACCACCGATATAAGGGTCAGGATCCTTGCACCCGGGGAGACGGTCACGGTCTGAAACGGCGTTCCCGGATCTCCCCCCTGGTCAGCCCTTGCGATGGCTCCTTCCCGGGAGACCCGGCGATCAGAGCAGGCCGATCCAGGCTACGTAACTGATGATGACCATCACAATCAGGAGTGCGATTCCGATCCTGTACCAGCAACCCCGGCATACCCTCACGCTCCCCTGACTGGCGGAAGCATGGCTGGCGCTTCCACAGACCCGGCAGGAACGGGTGTGGGTATCTGGTCCGGTATGATGCGACGTATGGTGTGGTGCTGCCATAGTGAGCTCTCTCTCCCACAACAGATTTTAATCTTGGGGACTGCTCCGGCCTGCATTCTCCGTTTTGCCCCGGAGGATGGGGTGCCGCGGAACCGGCCGGGAAAACGTCCCCGTCCACTGTTCATGGGAGGCACACCAGCACCAGGTACGGCCAGGAATCGCAGAAACACTCCCGAAAATGCGATGCAGGCGTCCTCTGTTCGAGAAGAATGGTACAGCGTCGGGGTTTCTCCAGGATACCCGGTATTCGGCCGGTTGTATGAGGGGGCGTCCAAGCCATGGTGATGAGGGGGATGCAACCTGCTCCCCTGATTAACACCCGGGAGGGACCAACGGCCTGCTGGCCTCATCCGGGTTTCTTCACCAGCGAGGGTGGTGCCCGGGCGGGAACGGGGTATATTTGACCGGGAAGAAAAAAAGAGGGGATCTCACCCTTCCTGCCGCCCCTTCGGGCTGCCCCGTGCAGGTGCCTGCTGGCCCTGCAGGAGGTGGAGGCGCACGATCCCATTGCAGGAGTTGCAGATGTAGTACTCCCCGGTCCAGCAGGACGGGCAGGCCCATCGCCCGCAGAGGGTGCACTGCTTCAGCCCGGTGACCGGAAAACTGTCGTTACAAAGGTCGCAGTGGTACCGTGAGAAACTGGAAGCATCTTTCACGGGGGGTTCCCCCTGCTTGCGGATGACGGGGATATCCCCCCGCACACGGGAGAAGAGATCGCCCCCTCCCCGTGCCCTGTCCGTGTTACTTCTGCCCGGCCTGCTTTTCCAGAGCATTCAGCCGCTCCTCGAGCTGGTCCAGGTTCTCTGCCATCATCTTCCGGAACTCCCAGAGCGATTCCATCTTCGCTTCATCCTTCGCAAGGCTGCCCTCCTTGGAGTTCTTGAATGACTGGAGCCTGGCACGGGAGATGAGGGACCACTCCTCAATCATCAGCTCGAACCTGCGGTCAAGGTACTCGTCAACCCTGCTCTCTACCGGTCGCGAGAGTGAAATATCTCCCTTTGCACCCCGCGCATAGTAGTAGATGACGAAGGCGATGAGCGCGATGATGATGATGACCAAAACCCCTTCGAGCGGTGTCATCGGGACACCCCCTTCAGTGCGGTGAGCCGCCGTTCCAGCTCATCCAGTTTCGCGCCTGCAGCATCTTCAAAGCCCGCGATCTCCTTTGTATCCTCCTCGATAGCATGGATCCGTGTCTCAAAGTCATGCAGCTCGTTCCGGGTTGCGAGATCCCATTCCTGGATCAGGTACTTCATCCTCCTGTCCAGGTAGGTGTCCATGTAGCTGTTCATCCCGGCCATCAGCGACCCTCCTGTTCGCGCAACGCCGCATCAAGGGCTGCTGCACGCTTCGTGATCTCGTCCCTGCCCCGCTCGAGCTGCCTGATCTCAGTTGAGATCGCGGTCAGCCGGTGCTCGAGGTTGTCGAGGTGGTGGGTGGAGAGGAGCCCCCACTCGCTGATGATCATCGACATGTGGGAATCAAAGTACCGGTCAAGGCTCTTATCCATGCTCGGGAGCATTGCATCAAACCGGGCTGGCAGGGCTGAGAGCGATTCCCTGAACGAGGATTTATTTGCTGTCCTTTCTTTCACATTCTCAAACATGGCCGTCACCCGATCCGCTTTTCCTCATCTTTTATCTTCTCGATCATCCGGTCGAGCTTGGTGACCTTCAGCTTGTTCTCGAGCCGCTCGATACGCTTGTCCACGGCGCTGTGCTTTGCAAAGATATCGGTCTGCAGCGCGGTGTTCTCCTCATCGATCACCCGGATCTCCTCCAGCTGCTCGGGAGAGACGCGGAAGAAGGGGTTCCCCCGCTGGGTCATCTCGAGTTTCATGAGCGAGAGTTTCTCCTTCTCGAGTTCGATCTCTGCAAGCCGCCGGGTATTTCTCATCAGCCGGATCTCCTTGATGATGAAGTACAGGATGATCAGGACGATGACGAGGACGATCACCCAGAAGACCGACTCAAACCACTGCAGGCCAGCCGGGATAATGGGCACCGCTGTTGTATTTGCCACAGCTCACTCCCTCCCGGGCCTCAGAGATCCTTCCCGCCCTTCTTGGGGGTGACTTTCTCGGCAACGTCCTTTGCGGTCTCTCCTGCCTTGGCGGCCCCTTCCTTGATCGTGGTCCCCGCTTTCGCGGCACCTTCCCGGATAGCCTCTCCGGTCTTCTCTGCAGTCTCGGCTACCTTCTTTGGGGTGACTTTCCCGGCAACGTCTTTTGCGGTCTCTCCCGCCTTGACGGCACCCTCCTTGATCGTGGTCCCTGCTCTCGATGCTCCCTTCGCGATCTTCTCTGCCAGGGTGACCCTGCGTATCACGGAGACCGTGTCGCCTTCGGCAACACCGAGGCTGGCCATGTCTTCGGGGCTGAGCATGATGACCGATTTGTCGACCATCGCATCCCCGTAGCCGGTGACGGCAACGGTCTTTGTCTTCTCGTCCCAGACAGTCGGGTACCTGGCGAGGAGGAGATCTTCTCCTTCTTTGGCCTCAAGCATCGGGAGTACGGTCTCATGTACCCGGGCACGACCATGGCTCGGGAAACTCCGAACTTTTACCTTAAGGGTTACAGATCCTTCCATAGCACAGAGAAATTGCACGTCCTATTATTAATGCTTTAAGTAAAACGGCATATTTCCGGATGAAATTGCACCATCTCCCCCCCTCGATCCGGATCGTGCAGGCAGATGCCGTGCCCCCACCGTTCAGCGGTTGCTGTTCACTGCAAGGTGCCCATGGCAGGTGATGCCCCGGCAAATAGGGGCGTATGGCATCCTGGCGGCTGGGAGACCCTCACCGGAACCCTGGGTGGACATGCCCGCGGCAGCCAGAGGAGTCAGGTGATCTGAGCGGGCTCTTCCAGGGAGGTCCCATCCTCTTCAGCCTGCCGTATGATATCCCGTACCCGGTCATCAAACACGCCCTTCTCCGCAAGGGCGAGCGCAATTTCACGGACGACGGTGGTTTTATCATCGAGCATCCCGGAATACTTCTTTGCCAGGGTATCGAAGAGACCGGTGTTTGCCCAGTTCCGTGCAATGAGGCGGATCTTACTATCCGTCATGGTGTTGGTCGCCATAGTATCCTCTTCAGTCCTTCCCGGATAAAAAAATGGTGATGCAGGAATGGGAGTACGGGGTCCTCCCTCCCCCGGCATCTGCAGCGGAGATCGCGGCGCCACGGGATACGGTTTCGGGGTTCTCACCTCCTCCCGAACCGGGCAGTCAGCCCGTGAAGAAGGGATGTCCTCAAGGCCAGGGATCTCCCATGGGGTTTCCTCCTTTTCGCAGGCAGGGTTGTTCCAGCACCTCTTCTCTCCCGGAACGTAACAGACTGCCAGGGGGTCATGCCCCCTCGAGCCTGGACCTGCAGAAAGTTCAATTTGGGAAGTGGTGGAGCTGCGGTATCATGGTCCACCGGGGATGCGGTGACAGCCATCCGGCACCGTTATCTCAAAACGGGCACCCTTCCCCGGTTGTCCCGTCTCCCGGATGCTCATGCTGGTTATTGCGAGGATGTCGCGAGCAAGGAAGAGTCCGAGACCGGTGTTCTTCCCGTATCCCTGATCGAAGATCACCTCCTTCTCGCCTGCAGGTATTCCCACCCCGTCATCTTCGCAGATGATGCGGTAGTCCGGACCTGTCCGCTCTCCCGAGAACCTGATGCTCGTGGTAGTCTCACCGTACCGGACAGCGTTCTCGAGCAGGTTGTAGAAGACCCGGACAATCAGCGGGTCGGCAAAGAGCTCACTCCCTTCGGGGAGATCGCAGGTAAGATGGATGTCCATCTTTGCGCAGTCACGTCCCGCGGTTTCCACGAGGAGCCTGATGTCGTGCCACGACGGAGAGCTGATGCCTATCTCCTCGTACGTCGCGGCGAACCGTATCATACCGGCAATCCGGGAACTCGCATCCCGTATCGGGGAGAAGCAGTGCGCTGTTGCAGGATTGGAAACCTCGCTTTCCAGGAGCTCGAGGAATCCGTTCAGCACGCCGAGCTGGTTGCCGATATCATGCCGCGTGATACGGGAGATGAGGTTCAGTTTCTGGTTGGCCGTGCGGAGCGCCTCTTCTGCCCGCTTCCGATTGCTGATATCTTCAGCCACGCTCAGGAGTGCCGGGGTATCGCCCCAGGTGACGACCCGGACATGCACGAGGAGAGGGAGCGTTGTCCCGTCTTTTCGCAGGTGCGTCACCTCAAACGATGCTTCACCGGTTTCGAGGAGGTGCTGCATCCGGGGACGGATCAGCTCTGCCGATGCAGGGGTGTCCAGCTGCCGGAGATTGAGCGCAAGGAACTCCTCCGGTGAATACCCGTGCAGGTCATAGGTGCGCTGGTTTGCGTACAGGAAGTTCCCCTCGAGGTCGTGGACGGTGATCGAGCTCGGTGCAGCTTCCACCATCTGGATCAGGATGTTTCGCTCCTGTTCAGCGCGTTTCCGTTCTTCAATATCGATGAGGGATGCGACTGACTGGTCCGTTTCAGGAATAATGCCGGCGGTCAGGTGTATCTCCCGGACGCTGCCCTGCCGATCGATGAACCTGAATTCGTACTGGCCGGGTGTCTCCGCCGGATCGGTCCGCCGGCTCAGGTGGTAGGCGAGCATCCTGTCACGGTCATCGGGATGGACAAATGCTGTCCACGACATAATACCTTCTATCTCCTCCCTCGTGTATCCTGAGAGTCGTTCGAACGCACTGTTTACGAGGGTGATGGTCGTGTCGTTGTCCATGATGAGCATGCCTGACCCGGTGTTCTCGAAGATTCCCTGGTACCGGTTCCGGGATTCCCGCAACGCCCGCTCTGCAGCAGCAATTTCATCGACCTGGTGGCGGAGTTCCTCCTCGGCTGCGGCCAGCTGCTCGTGTGCTGCGAGGAGTTCCTGGTGACGCTGCTCCAGGTTCCGTTCTGTACGCCTGCGGGAGACGGCATGGCGGACCTTGTGAGCGAGTTCAAGGAACTGGGATTTCGGGTCCCCGCCTTTCTGGATATAGAAATCGGCGCCGTAGTTGAGCGCCTCGATGACCACGTCTTCCCGCCCCCGCCCGGTGAAGATGATGAACGGGGTGGTGTCTCCGCGTTCCCGCAGGTGCCGGAGAAACGAGATGCCATCCATGTCCGGCATCTGGTAGTCGGATACGATGGCATCGTACGGCCGCTCTGCGAGCAGCCGGATCGCCGCAGGGGCGCTCAGTGCCGTGGTAACTGAACAGTCACCCGTGCGCTCCAGGAACCGCCTGGTCATTTCAAGGAGTGCGGGCTCGTCATCGACGTAGAGGAGCGAGACATCCGGGGCCCCCATCCCCGCATCTGGCATACCCACAATATCCTCAGGATGAACGATAACTGTTGTGAAAAGAATTGAACAGAATCACAAGAGGTAAATTTCCAGAGATTAGGTGTATCAAGTACCATGCGGGGAGGAGGATACGTCTGCCGAAGCGGGACCCCAACGAGGCGTCCGAGCGACCCTGCGGCTCAGGGGGAGTCCCGGACACCGGCCCCAGGGCAGGTAGTCGGGCACGTGGCTCTTACAACGTCGTAAGGGCCAATTAAAACGTGATTTTTTCTTTCAATTGTTTCGTGAGGCTGTCTCTCTACCAGGCGTTTACCAGTGTGATTGGCAGGTTGTGCATTTATTTGGATAAACCTATCAACGTATGGACTTCCCCAGTCTTGTCTCCACCTTCGGAACAATATGTTAATATAGTAACATATTGGGACGGGTATGGGAATCTTATTGCATCAGTATCCGCCCATTAACCCTAATTTTTTTATTGAATGAAGAGGGATAACGGCCATATGGAAAGATCCGGTATTAACTCTGTGATGATTGCTGTGATATTTACCGTAGTCCTCGGAACTTTTTTCTGTTTTTTCTATTTCGGGGGCTTCATTCATCCTGCAGGCAGGATAGAAAATGGTTTAATAATGAAGAACACTTCCACTCAAGCCCCCTATGTCATCGATGCAGAGTTTTCGATCTCGGAAGCCAACATCAGTATCATCGATTTCAAGCCCGTCGCTCATGTTTCCAATGAAGATTTAAAAAAATACCCCGAACTCGAGAGATCCATGCACAGTGATATAAATAGTACACGACTATGGTTTGGTGGTACTCGACTGGTCAACATCTTTAAGGGTAATCTCAGCCGGTTTTATGCAGTCGTCGATGATATCTGTGAAGGTAGACCCCTTGCCGAGTGTAACTATGGCATGCTGTTCGAATACCACGGAGACTATTATTTGGTGTCCTTTCAGGAATACAATCCCGATCTTTACCGACTGGCACCTACAATCTGACTGATGGTCAGGGAGACGTTTTTCATATTCCTGTGCATTGAAGGCAGTAGGTTGTCGACTGGCGGCATTTCTGAAATTCTCATGAAGTTCTCGTAACTTCCTCCGAGTTCTCATCTCCTGGACCACAAAGGCGATATCGACAGAGAAGAACATGGCCACCAGGGCAATTTTGATTGCCTGTTCTGCAGATACCACGGGAGTAATACTTTTTTCGAGAGTTCATGTCTGGTTCTGCGGGTTGATATTGCCGATAAGACCTTCTGCAAGAGCAACCATTTTGGATCTTGCGATTCACCTATCAAGGGGGAGTGTATTGTTACACCAAACTTGTATTCCCCTTCGAGTACGATCAATTTTGCGGTTTATTTTCGATTTATTTTGTATTTAGTTTAATAATAATTTGTACTTTTATCCGATCTTTGTGGCCTGTTTTCTGATATTGGAATAAAAGAAAATTCGCTGATTTTCTATGACAGCTTTCTGGAGGGGGTTAAGCTCATTAATTTCGTCCCTTTTGCATTTTAACGGACCTGGTGTTTCCGATCAGTGAGGGGTGCAAAAGTACTAGACCAAACAAAATTTACGATGTACTGATCAGAGATGAAAACTGAGATTGTATGGCTTGAAGATCCTCTCCAGTTTACGTACGTGAGAGAGATGACATATCTTACAACCAAACCAGGACAGTTCCGGATCAATAGTCCGATAGTTCACGACCAGGCAAAATTGGTTGGATATGAAATAATCACCCTTGAGAGAAATGAAAAACCTCCTTCTACGTATCTGAGACGATTCTGGGTCTTGAAGAAACATGATCGAGATATCGATCCCACTGGCGTGTACAAGGACCGATACCCTATTGAAGCGGTAATTCCATCATCGATCAGACCCGATTCTGATAGTGTGGGGTATAGAGGGTGAGGGAGGTCCCTTCGGGGAAAAATGAATGAGATCCTATGTAGGCCTCCCCGGAGTTGCATTCAAGGGCGGTCCTTTTATTACATAATCGTTCTCACGGAGTAGACTGAACAGGTATAAAAAAAGATATAATTTATTAAAAATCTGTCATGATCCGGAACTGGTCGATCTCTTCCCTGTTGAGCTGCTCGAGGAAGAGGTCTGCCGCGGTCTGGGCATCCTTGCTGGCGGTGATCGCCCTTCCCACCACGATGATATCGGCGCCTGCCCGGACCGCGTCCCTGACCACGTCGACCCGGATCCCGCCGGCGGTCGCCACCAGGAGTTTTCCACCGGCCGCTTTCTTCAGGGCGGGGATATCTCCCCAGGCATGGGCCGTGTCATCGGCATCAATGGCCCGGTGGAGTTCCACGATGTCGGGCTTGACCCTGAGGCTCTTGATGACCTTGACCGGGTCATGCACGTTCAGCATGTCCACGACCGAGTAGATGCCGGTTTTCTTCGCCTCGGCGATCGCCTTCTCGAGGGTGGATGCCGGGGCAAGGCCGGAGATGACCACGGCGTCGGCCGACGCGTCCGCTGCCATCCGTGCCTCGAGGTTCCCGGTGTCGAGGATCTTCATGTCCGCGATGATGAAGGCGTTCGGGCGCAGTTTCCGGATCTCGCCGATGACCTCGAGGCCGAACCGCTTGATGAGCGGGGTGCCTGCCTCGATTATCAGGTGGTCGTTCTCAGGGAGCTCGGAGAGGACGGTCGCGACCCGGTTCATGTCCACGAGGTCGAGGGCGACCTGCAGGTAGGGCGGATCCCAGAGCCGCTGGACCCGGAAGCCCATGACCGCGTGGGTCGAACGGTCTTTTTCAAAGAGGAGTGTCTTCCTGTCCGGGAACCCCTCCATCGCCCTCCGCACCGCGAGCTTGACCGCGCCGTAGTTGTACCGGTAGATCCGGTTGTAGTCCGCTGCTTCGGGGTTGAGGTACACGCTCGCGAGGATGACGAGTGATTCGATATCGCAGTCCCCGAACACCTCTTCCTCAACACAGTCCGCGATCGCTTTTGCGACCGCTGCCTGGACCGGCCCAAACATCTCCCGCACCTGCGCATCCTTTCGAAGCGTGACCTTGGGGATGACCAGGGTCACCGGTTTCGTGAGCAGGTTCGGCCGGACGACCGCGAGGAGCGGGGTGTGGCCGGCCGAGAGCTGGGAGAGAGCATTTGCAAACGCAGTCCCAACCGGGCCTTCCTTCTCGCCGATGACGAGGTCAATGTGGGCGAGCTCCGGCCCGTCTCCTACGAGTGCTTCACCGATTACATACATGTGGTACCCTATTCCTGTCTACTAGGTTTGGGATGGCTGCTTAAAAAGCCCGCGGATAAGAGCGGCGAAAACGGGAGGGCGGAGAACCCAAAAAACCGCCGGCTGGCGTGATCTGCATACGCCCCTGTCGGACTGAAGAACGCGGTTGGGAAGAAATGTGGGGTCGGTGAGATTTGAACTCACGATCGACGGGTCTCTCCGACATGCGTCAGTGCTCCAACGGATCA
>ENA-ORXD01002201-ORXD01002201.1-sediment-metagenome-genome-assembly--contig:-NODE-2201-length-13570-cov-3.404135_pt1 | contig 13570 bp, 15 predicted proteins | sample MGYA00237862_ERZ511471 | MGnify/ENA metagenome assembly ERZ511471 | reverse complement strand
TTGGCCACCTCGATCCGGTATCCGCCGACGCTGAGGCCGGAGAGCCCTACGCGGAACCGCTCCGGGTCCGCCCCCGCGGCGATAAGAGCACCCAGCGTCATGTCGCCGCTGATCCCCGCAAAACAGTCGAAATAGGCGATCTTCACCGCTTGACGACCTCCTGAAAAAGTCCAAAAATTCGAAAAAATGGGACGGCTTCGTAAAAAGGCCGCAGGCAAGGCGCGCGAATCCTGAGGAGTGAGGCGTACTGTTGCGTACGCTGCAACGACGAGGGGTGAAGCGCAACGCAGCATCCGGACTTTTTACGAAGCCGTCATTTGTTCACCAGATGCGCGAAATACCCCGCCCCAAAGCCGTTGTCGATGTTCATCACCGCGACGCCCGCGGCGCAGGAGTTGAGCATCGCCAGGAGCGCCGAGAGGCCCCCGAAGCTCGCCCCGTAGCCGACGCTCGTCGGCACGGCGATCACCGGGCAGGAGACCAGCCCGCCGACGACGCTGGGAAGCGCCCCCTCCATCCCGGCCGCGACGACCAGGACATTGGCCTGCAGGATCCTCTCCCGCTGGTCGAGCAGCCGGTGCAGGCCGGCGACGCCGATGTCGTAGGACCGCTCGACCCGGCTTCCCATCGTCTCCGCCGTGACCGCGGCCTCCTCCGCCACCGGGATGTCCGCCGTCCCCGCGCAGAGGACCATCACGTACTTTCCGTCTTCCGGGCGTTTTTCGGCTTCCACCATGGGTTTTTCGACCACTAGGATCCGTGCGAGCGGGTGGTAGGTGCAGCCCCCCACCTCCGCCGCGATCCGCCCGGCGACCTCCGCCTCCACTCGGGTCGCGAGGACCTTCGCATGGTGTCCCGCGAGTCTCCTGACGATCTCCAGGGCCTGGTCGGCGCTCTTCCCCTGGCAGAAGACGACCTCCGGGAAGCCGGTCCGGATAGCGCGGTGCAGATCGAGCTTGGCGCAGCCGACGTCCTCGTAGGGGAGGCCGCGCAGACTCTCGACCGTCTCCTCCACGGTCCGCTTGCCGGATTTCACCTCTTCGAGGAGTCCTTTAAGCCGCTCTGTGTCCATCATTTGGCGGGCGCAAGCGGTTGGATAGACGGGGAAGGGCTGGCAGCGACACGGACGATCCGCTCGTTTCCGCCCACTCTCCATCTTCACCCCTCACCCCCTCCCTCCTTCCTTCCGTTGCCGAGAACGGCGTTCATGCTGCCCGTCCGGTAGCCGTCCAGGTCGAGCGCCGTGTAGAGATAACGCAGTTGCCTGAACTTTTCCGCAACCCGCCGCCGGTTCTCCGCTTCGGCGAGGCGCGGGATCTCCTCCGTTTCGACCTCGATCCGCGCGACATCCCCGTGGTGGCGGACCCGGACCTGCCGGAACCCCAGCCCTTTCAGGAAGGATTCCGCCTCGTCGAGACGCCGGAGGATCTCCGGTTCGATCCGTGTGCCGTAGGGGATGCGGGAGGCGAGGCAGGCCAGCGCCGGCTTGTCCCAGGTCGGAAGCCGCATCCGGCGGGCGAGTTCGCGGATCTCCCGCTTGGAAAGCCCCGTTTCCCGGAGCGGGCTGCGGACCCCGAATTCGGAGGCCGCACGTCCGCCCGGCCGGTAGTCGTCGAGATCGTCCGTGTTCGAGCCGTCGGCTACCCAGCGGCAGCCTCGTTGCCTGGCGATCTCGCTGAGCCGGCCGAAGAGTTCGCGCTTGCAGAAATAGCAGCGTTCCGGGGAGTTGGCGGCAAAGGCGTCGTCCTGCAGCTCGTCGGTGTAAATCCGCATGACAGGGATCCCGAGACTCCCGGCGGTCTCCAGCGCCTCCGCCTCTTCGGATGGGGGATAGGTCGCCGAGGACGCCATCACGCAAAGGGCACGGTCCCCGAGGACCTCCCGAGCCGCGGCTGCCAGGAGCGTGCTGTCGCAGCCGCCCGAGTAGCCGATCACCACCCCGCCCATCTCCATCAACAGGGCATAGAGGCTCTCCCGTTTGGAATCGATCGTATCCATGAATCCTTTCCTGTTCCGTCGGGCGAAGTATGGGATAAACGGCGCCCCCTGTCAAAGGTTTCTTGCGTGTGCAAAAAGGCTTGACAAGGCGGGGGCCGTGCAACAGAATTGCATGAAAATCGGTCGGCAGAGCCGCCTCTCAGGATGAGATTGTCGGAAAGTAGCATGCAGGCCGGGAAGGAGAGCCGCCTTTCTGGATGAGATTCTCAGAAATAAGAATGCAACGGGGGTGCGGGACGGCCCTGCCGCCGCGAAGACCGGTCCCGGAGCCGGGAGGGCGGTTCCGGGGCTCCTGGAGGGACGGTCTCCAGGAACTGTGCGGCAAGACGCCGGGAACAGGAAGAGTGAGCGGGCGGAGGCGGGGAGGTTGGTTTATCCTGGCCTGGTCCATGCTCATGGTTCTTTCCCCTTTTCCGACCGAGGCCGCCGCACTGAAGGTCTTCGTGAGCATCACCCCCCAGAAATATTTTGTCGAAAAAGTCGGAGGGGATCTCGTGGAGGTCTCCGTCCTGGTTCCCGCCGGCGCCAGCCCCCACCACTTCGAGCCGAAGCCGCGACAGATGGCCGTGCTGTCGAAGGCTTCCCTCTTTTTCGCGGTGGGGGTCGATTTTGAAAAAGCCTGGTTGCCCAGGATCGCGGCGGCCCATCCGCGGATGCGCGTGGTCCGGACCGACGAGGGCATTCCCAAGATTCTGACGGCGGATCGTTTGGACGAAACCAAGGGCGATCTGCGGAACCCGAAGAAGGGCGAAGCCCGAGCAGGGCATGATCATGGCCCCACCTCCCCGGATCCCCATGTCTGGCTCTCTCCGCCGCTGGTGAAGATCCAGGCCGCGCACATCCGCGACGCACTCGCTGCGGCGGATCCGGCCCGAAGGAGCCGGTATGAAGCGAACTGCGCGGCCTTTCTCCGGGAGATCGATTCCCTGGACGCCGAACTACGGGGCCTGTTTGCGGGACGGAAGGGGGTGCGTTTCCTGGTGTTTCACCCCTCCTGGGGCCATTTCGCCCGGGCCTACGGACTTGAACAGGTAGCCGTTGAGATCGAAGGCAAGGAGCCCAAACCGGCTCAGCTCCAGAAGCTCATCCGCTACGCCCTAGAGAAGGACATCCGGGCGATTTTCGTCCCGCCGCAATTTTCCGCGAAGAGCGCGGAACAGTTCGCCCGGGAGATCGGCGGACAGGTGGTGGTCGCGGACCCGCTTGCCGAAGACTGGGCGGAAAACCTGCGCGCGGTCGCCAGAGACATCGCGGCAGCGGCCCGCTGAGGGGATGGTTATGGCAAACCCGATCATCCAGGTCAACGACGTCTGGTTTTCCTTCAACGGGCAGCCGGTCCTGCGCGGGGTGAACCTGGCCGTGCCGCAGGGGGATTTCCTGGTCGTCATCGGTCCCAACGGCGGAGGAAAGACGACCCTGCTCAAGCTGATGCTGGGGCTGCTCCGCCCCAGCCGGGGGACAGTGGCCGTTTTCGGCGAGTCCCCGGACCGTGTTTCTCAACGAATCGGCTATGTGCCCCAAAACGTCCAAATCAACCGGCACTTCCCGGTCTCCGTCCTCGACGTCGTCCTGATGGGGCGGCTCCGGAGCGGCCGGGGCTGGTCCCGCCACACCCGGGAGGACCGGGCCGCCGCCCGGGAGGCCCTGGAGAAGATGGGGGTCTGGGGGTGCCGGGAGAAGCGGATCGGGGAGCTCTCCGGCGGCCAGCTCCAGCGGGTATTCATTGCCCGGGCGCTGGTGTCGGGGCCCGAGGTTCTTTTCCTGGACGAGGCGATGGCCAGCATCGACGCGCAGAGCCGCGGCGAATTCTACGACGCGCTCAGCGAGCTGAACCGGACCATGACCATCATCGCGGTGAGCCACGATCTGATGATCCTCTCCAGCCACGTGAAATCGGTGGCCTGCGTCAATCTGGATCTCCACCACCACGATTCCGGCGAGATCACCCAGGAGATGCTGGATCAGGCCTACCACTGTCCTGTGGACCTGGTGGCCCACGGCATTCCCCACCGGGTGCTCGGCCGCCACGGGGAGAGAGGGAAGGACGGGCGGGATGGCTGAAGCGCTGCAGATGGAGTTCGTCCGCAACGCCCTGATCGCGGGGGTGCTGGTCAGCATCATCTGCGGGGTGATCGGGACCCTGGTGGTGGTGAACCGGATCGTCTTTCTCGCCGGCGGCATCGCCCACGCCGCCTACGGCGGGATCGGGCTCGCCTTCTTCCTGGGATGGCCCTATGCCGTCGGAACCGCGGGGGTTTCGCTTCTCGCTGGGGGGGTCATGGCCGCGGTCACGCTCAAGGCCAGGCACCGGGCGGACGCGGTCGTGGGGGTGCTCTGGGCGGTGGGGATGGCGGCCGGGGTGATCCTCCTCGACCTGACCCCGGGCTACCAGACCGATCTGATGAGCTACCTGTTCGGGAGCATCCTGGCGGTGTCGGCCTCGGACCTCTGGCAGATGAGCGCCGTCGGAATCGCCGTCCTAGCTGCCGTCGCCTGGTATTACAACGATTTTCTCGCCATGTCCTACGACGACGAGTTCGCCCGCCTGAGAAGGGTTCCGGTCGCCTTTCTCTACTGCCTGCTGCTGGCACTCGTCGCCCTCTCCGTGGTCATGATCATCCGCGTAGTGGGGCTGATCCTCGTCATCGCCCTCCTCACCATCCCGCCCTTCATCGCCGAGAAATTCACCGGTTCGCTGCGGGCGATGATGGTTCTCTCCTCGCTCTTGAGCGGCCTGTTTACCTTGGCGGGCCTGGCGCTTTCCTATGCCTTGAACCTGACCTCAGGGGCGACGATCATCCTCGTGGCCGCGGCCGGGTTCTTTGCGGCCGTCCTCTGGGAGCGCCTTAAACGGAGACCTCCAGCGGATCCGTCCGCCGGAGCGGAGAGACGAAAATAGGAAGCGGAATCGAGCGGAAAAATCTTGACAGCCCTTGCGGTAAAATATATAGGCAATTTGTCGTTCCAGGGTCTTTGAAGGCATCACCCGCCGTCTTTCCCGCGCATCGCCTGCCGTTTTGGGGAGGACGGACGGCCCCGCCGAAGCAGCAATTCTCCGATCCACCTCTTCTAAAGGGATTTCCATGAAGGGTGGACAATGGGCGCGACTGGAAACGGTTCCGCCTCCCGTGCTTGGAAAGGAGAATGGTTAAAGTATCGAAAAAAAGGATATTTTTACCAACTCTGAGAAAGGAGCACGTTGTCATGGATGTCAGCAGAAGAGGTTTCCTGAAGATCTCCGGCGCTGCGCTCGCAGCGAGCGGCATCGGCATCAATCTGAAGCCGGTGGCCGCCTACGCGCAGCCGCTGAAGATCCAGTACGCCCGGGAGACGACGACCGTCTGTCCTTACTGTTCCGTGGGATGCAGCATCATCGTCTCCACGCGCAACGGGAAGGTCGTCAACACGGAGGGGGATCCGGACAGCCCCATCAACCGCGGATCTCTGTGCAGCAAGGGCGGATCGATCTACCAGATGGCCGTCAACGAGAACCGCCTGGAGAAGCCCCTCTACCGCGCCCCCTACGCCGCGGAGTGGAAGGAGGTCTCCTGGGAGTGGGCGCTCGACAAGATTGCCGAGAACGTCAAGAAGAGCCGCGACAAGAGCTTCAAGGCCAAAAACGCCAAGGGCGAGCTGGTCAACCGGACCGAGGGGATCGCCTCGGTCGGCTCGGCCGCCATGGACAACGAGGAGTGCTTCCTCTACCAAAAATTCCTGCGGGGGTTGGGTCTGGTGTACATCGAACACCAGGCCCGGATCTGACACAGCGCGACTGTGGCGGCTCTGGCAGAGTCGTACGGACGCGGCGCCATGACGAACCACTGGATCGACTTCCGCAACAGTGACGTCATTCTCATCATGGGCAGCAACCCTGCCTCGAACCACCCGATCTCCTTCAAGTGGATCCAGAAGGCGATGGACAAGGGGGCGAAGCTCGTCTGCGTCGACCCCCGTTTCACGCAGTCGGCGGCGAAGGCCCACCTCTACGCCCCGCTCCGCTCGGGGACGGACATCGCCTTCCTGGGCGGGATGATCAAGTACATCCTCGACCACGACCTGATCCAGAAGGAGTACGTCCTGAACTACACGAACGCCTCTTTCCTGGTGAACCCGGCCTTCCGGCTTCCGGCCGATAACAAGGGGGTCTTCTCCGGCCTCAAGGACAACAAGTACGACAAGGCGACCTGGTCCTACCAGACCGACGCCGCAGGGGTGATCAAGAAGGACCCGACCCTCAAGGACCCGAACTGCGTCTTCCAGCTCCTGAGGAGGCAGTACGCGCGCTACACGCCGGAGACCGTTTCGAAGGTGACGGGAACGCCGAAGGAGAAGCTCGATGAGGTGTACAAGCTCTACGCCTCGACCGGCAAGCCGGACAAGGCGGGGAACATCCTCTACGCGATGGGCTGGACCCAGCACACCGTCGGCGTCCAGAACATCCGCGCGATGAGTATCGTCCAGCTCCTCCTGGGGAACGTCGGCGTCGCCGGCGCGGGCGTCCAGGCCCTCCGCGGGGAGTCCAACGTCCAGGGCTCCACGGACTACGGGCTTTTGTTCCACATCCTGCCGGGTTACCTGCCGACGCCCTCGGCCTCGCTGCCGACGGTCAAGGCCTACAACGAAAAATACACGACCGCCACGAAGGAGGCCAAAAGCCTCAACTGGTGGAAGAACCGCCCCAAGTACATCGCCAGCTATGTCCGGTCCGTCTACGGCGCGAACGTCGATCTGGAAGAGGGCTACGCGATGATGCCCAAGGTCGACGACGGGGCGAACTACTCCTGGCTGGTCCTCTTTGACGAGATGTTCAAGGGGAAGTTCAGCGGCTTCTTCGCCTGGGGGATGAACCCGGCCTGCAGCGGCGCCCACTCCAACAAGGTCCGCCAGGGCCTGGGCAAGCTCGACTGGATGGTGAACGTCAACCTGTTCGACAACGAGACCGGCTCCTTCTGGCGCGGCCCCGGCGTCGATCCGGCGAAGATCAAGACCGAGGTCTTCATGCTCCCCTGTGCCTCCTCCGTGGAGAAGGAGGGGAGCATCACCAACAGCGGCCGCTGGATGCAGTGGCGCTACAAGGCGGTCAACCCGCCGGGCGCAGCGGTGCCCGACGCAGAGATCATGACGGAACTCTACTACAAGATCAAGGAGCTATACGAGAAGCAGGGCGGCCCCCTCAAGGAGGCGATCACCGGGATGACCTGGAATTACGGTCCCAAGGGGATGGACGGGAAGGTCAAGCACATCGATCCCCATGCCGTCGCCAAGGAGATCAACGGATTCTTTGTGGCGGACGCGAAGGTCGAGGATCCCGCGAAAAAGGGAGAGTTCCGCGAGTTCAAGAAGGGGGACCCCGTCCCGTCGTTCGCCTGGCTGCAGGACGACGGCTCCACCTCCTCGGGCTGCTGGATCTACTGCGGCTCCTACGGCGCCGCCAACCTGGCCGCCCGCCGTGGGCAGAAGGACCCGGCCGGCATCGGCCTCTACCCCGAGTGGTCCTGGTCCTGGCCGGTGAACCGGCGGATCATCTACAACGGCGCCTCGGTGGATCCCCAGGGAAGGCCCTGGAACCCGAAGGCCCCGGTCCTGCTCTGGGACGGGGAGAAATGGACGGGGGACGTTCCCGACGGGGCCGGTAACCCCGGCGCCGGCCGGCCGCCCTTCATCATGAAGCCCGACGGCGTGGCCTCGCTCTTCGGGCCGGGCCTTGCCGACGGACCCTTCCCCGAGCACTACGAACCGCTGGAGTGTCCGGTGGAGAAGAATCTCTTCTCTCCCCAGATGAACAACCCCGTCATCCGTCGCTTCGACAAGAAGGGGGTGGGGTCGGAGCTCGACAGGGTGGCAAGCTGCGATCCCCGGTTCCCCTTCGTCTGCAGCACCTACCGGGTGAGCGAGCACTGGCAGACCGGGGTGCTCACGAGGTGGTGCCCCTGGCTGGCCGAGATGCAGCCGGGGCTCTTCGTGGAGATGAGCCGGGAGCTGGCCCAGGAGCGGAACATCGCCCCGGGCGAGAAGGTGATCGTCAAGTCCGCCCGCGGCGAGGTGGAGGCGACGGCGGTCGTCACGCCGCGCTTCAAGCCGTTCACGATCGACGGAAACACGATCCACCAGGTCGGCCTCCCCTGGCACTTCGGCTGGATCACCACCGCCGACCGGAAGTACAGCCCGGGAGACAAGAAACCCGAAATCTTCACCACAGGGGATGCGGCGAACCTGCTCACCCCGTCGATCGGTGACGCAAACACCACGATTCCGGAGAGCAAGGCTTTCATGGTGAATGTGGTCAAGAAGGGGGTGAAATAAGATGGCCGAAAAAACCAAACTCATCGACGTTTCGAAATGCACCGGCTGCCGGGGCTGCCAGCTTGCCTGCAAGCAGTGGAACGGGCTTCCCGCGAAGCAGACGGTCGCCTCCGGCACCTATCAGAATCCGCCCGACCTCCAGCCCAACACCTGGACCCTCATCCGCTTCCAGGAGGTCGAGAGCCAGTCTGCGGGGGTGAAGTGGCTCTTCCGGAAGGACGGCTGCATGCACTGCAAGGACGCGGCCTGCGTGAAGGTCTGTCCGAGCGGCGCCCTCTTCTACACCGACCTGGGAACCGTGGGAATCCAGAAGGAGCGCTGCATCGGCTGCAAGGAGTGCGTCGCGGCCTGCCCCTTCCACATCCCCCGCTACGACAGCGCAACCGACAAGGTGTACAAGTGCGACCTCTGCCTCTCGCGGATCCGGGCCGATCTGCCCCCCGCCTGCGTCAAGGCCTGCCCGACCGGGGCGCTGAGCTTCGGGGACAAGGAGGACATGCTGAAGCTCGCCTACAAGAGGGCCAAGGAGCTGGGGGGCGACGCCTCCGTCTACGGCGACAAGTTCGTCGACGGGACCCACGTGCTCTACGTCCTGGCGGAGAAGAAGGAGGTCTACGACGTCCTTCCCGCCCATCCGCGCGTCCCCCTGTCGGTCATCGTCTGGAAGGACCTGCTGAAGCCGCTGAGCCTCTTGGCGGCGGGAGGGGTCCTGGCCGGGTCTTTCCTGCACTACATCACCCATGGCCCGAAGACCCCGGACGAGGACGGCGGCGACAGAAAGGAAGGGGGTGCGTAAGATGAAAAAAGGGTTGATCAAGGCCACCGACGCCTTCGAGAGAATCGTCCATTGGGGTCTGGCGATCTCCTGCCTGATCCTTTGCATCACCGGTCTCGGGATGATGTTCCAGTCGTTCAACTTCATCGGGACGCTGATGGGCGGCCTCAAGTCGCTCAAGTACGTCCACAACTTCACGGGGCTCTTCTTCCTTGTGGCCCTCTTCTTCTCCATCCGGATGTGGTGGCGGGAGGCGGGGATCTTCTCGATGCCCGAGGACCTCGACTGGATGATGTGCGCGGGGGGTTACCTCTGGCACGTGGAGAAGGTCCCCGAGGTCGGGAAGTACAACCCCGGCCAGAAGGCCTTCTTCCTGGCCGTCGCCTTCTTCGGGGTGATCATGGTGATCACGGGGTTCATCATGTGGTTCCCGTTCTACTTCCCCGTGGAGCTGGTGCGCTGGATGTATCCCCTCCACGCGCTCGGCTTCGTGGTGATCTTCGCCTTCTTCTTCGTCCACCTCTACCTGGGGACGATCGGCTCGCCCGGGTCGCTTCCGGCGATGCTCCACGGCTGGGTGACGCGCGCCTGGCTCATCAAGCAGCACCCCAAGTGGCTCCGCGAGATGGAGGAGGCGGGGACGCTGGAGGTTTACGGCGAGGAGAAGAAGGCCGCCCACGGCCATTGACCGGGGCGGAAGGATCTTCCCCCGTCCATCCCGCGGGCTGAGGCCGCCGGGAGGAACGGGCTGGCTGGAAATTGCGTACAAATCGGGGGCCCGCTTCGCGAGGAGCGGGCCCTTTGTTATCGATGACCCACCTTTTCGGGTACAGAATAAAGGCATCCCGGGCCATCCCGGCGATGCATTTTCTGTGACCAGTGGTGTCAATTTATCCCCGGGCCATGGCCACCGCCGGGCGGGTCTCCGGGCTGGTCATCCAGGCGCTGCGCCATCTTGGGCAAAGGCAGGTGGACGATGCCGTTGTGGCCAATCTGCAAAAGCGGCTGTCCGGCAGCGACAAAAAGGTGCTACTTCGAGATCTCCGCTACGCGCCGGCCTGGATCGCCGCCATCCTGCGGCGGGTTGCCGGCCCGGAGGAGAAATGACCGGATGAACGACTTTTTGCGTTTCCCCGCCGACCGTCGCCGGCTGCTACCGGGAAGCCGACTGCGCCTCCGCCTGGGTGGCCTTTGAGAAGCGAAGGATAAAATGACAGAAATCGACCGCTATGATGTATCGGATCTGATCGAAGCTCAATATCAGCCATGTTCCCGTGGACGCGTCCTTCGCAATCTACTGGGGATTTCCGGCAAACGGATGATGGATGAGGTAGAGGCGGAACTTGTTCTCATTCATCCCTTTCGGGAAGGTAACGGGCGTGTGGCCCGTATGCTGGCCATTGTGATGGCGGCGCAGACAGGACTGCCGCCCCTGGATTTCGGCCATCTGAAAGGTCGGGAAAAACAGGAGTATTTCCGGGCAGTGCAGGCGGGGATGGATTACGATTATAAGCCGATGGAAAAGATATTCACCGGTGTGGTCGCGAGAACTTTGAGAGGGCTTTCCCGATCTTAGCCATCTTGACTTTTCCCTTAACGCCCAATGCCCGACACGCCGCGATGTGGATTCCTTCGATGGCGGAGGAGGAGATGACAGCGCGGGTCAACCAAGTGTCGCATTCCGCAGTATCCTGCAAATAGGGATTGGTTTTGATCAGGGTAAGGGATTCTTTTTTCACGTTAAATTCCTACATTGATTTACCGACAGATTAAACAAAATTGCGGGAATTTGCAATAGGTTTGTTTCATTGTAGCACCCGTCGCAGCCCTTCAGGGGGATCCGCCAGTTGCAGCGCTGGCGGCTCCTGGTCAATGACACGGTGGAGTCGGATATTTGATGCCGGGTGGACCGTGGCAAGGCAGAGCGGCGAGGTAGAATCAGGTAATACCAGGATATGCGGCGGCAGAAGGTCATGCGGTCCTATCTGGAGGAGATATTTTAATTTCTGAAACCGGATTTCAATAATCGCTGATATTGCTTATTAAAAGATGATATGTTAAAATATTGATAAAGGGTAATGGAAAGGAATTTGATATGTTAAACGCCATCAAAGTCAATTTATCACGGCAAGAAATCATTGGCGCTGTAAAGTCCATGAAGAAAAAGGACAGGGAAGCCTTCCTGGAGGAGCTACTTGCGACAACCTCCCCCGAGTATCTGGAAAGCATCAAGGAAGCCCGTTTGGACTATAAAGCCGGTCGAGTTAAAACACATGATGAGGTATTCGGGCATTGAGTTATCGGCCCGTATATACCCGGAAAGCCGTCAGGGACATTGGCAGACTTGACGCCGCTGTCAAAAAGCGCATCGGTGCGACCCTCCTTCGCTTCAAAGATAATCCTCTCCAATATGCCGAACATCTGACCGATCCGGAACTCGGCGGTTATCGTTTCCGTATCGGTGATTATCGCGTGATCTTCGACATGGTGGGCGACGATATTGTCGTGCTTCGCGCTGGTCACCGTAAGGAAATTTATAAAAGAAAATAGTGCCTTATATGACTATTTTCTGATGCATCATCATAGCAGAAGACGAACAGCAAATTCTTCCTGTATCAGTCCCGCGGATTCCCGGACCGGAGGAGAAATGACCGGAACCATACCGATATTATGGAAGAGATAACATGAGTGACGAATCCACTTACCAGCCGCCTTACACCATCACCTCAGAGATTCTGACCCGGGTCGCCCAGATCAGCGAGGCCATGGGACGACTGAACGTGCTCACCGACCGGGCCAGAGAACTGAGGCTGCGACGCATCGCCCGCATCCGCACCGTTCGCGGCTCGCTGGCTATCGAGGGCGGCACTTTGAGCGAAGCGCAGATCACCGCGATTCTGGACGGGAAACGTGTGATCGCCCCGCCCCGTGAGGTGCAGGAGGTGCGAAACGTTCTGGCTGCCTACGACCACTTTGAGAACTGGCGGCCGGAAGTGGAAAAGGACCTTTTGGAGGCGCATCGCCTGTTGATGTCGGGATTGATCGACGAGGCCGGAATGTACCGGCACGGCGGCGTGGGCGTGATGGCAGGTACTCAAGTGATCCACATGGCTCCCCCAGCGGATCGGGTGCCACAACTGATGAGCGACCGGTGCCGCTGGCTGGCTGCAACCGATGTCCATCCGCTGATTGCCGGGTCTGTCTTTCACTATGAGTTCGAGTTTATCCACCCCTTTGCCGACGGCAACGGTCGTTTGGGCCGGCTGTGGCAAAGCCTGATTCTGGCCCGCTGGAACCCCCTATTTGCCAACATTCCGGTAGAAAGCCTGGTGTTCGAACATCAGCATGAGTATTACGGGGCGTTACAGGAAAGCACGAACCGGACCGATTCCGCGCCGTTCATCGCCTTCATGCTCCGTATGATCCTGGATGCCGTAACCACCACATCCCTCCAAGTCACCCCCCAAGTCACCCCCCAAGTCGGCGAGCTGGTTCTGGCACTCCAGGGAGAAATGAGCCGCGAGGCGCTGCAAACCAATCTCGGCCTGCAGGACCGCAAATCCTTCCGTGAGCGTTATCTGAGACCGGCCCTGGCGGATGGGTTGATTGAAATGACTATCCCCGACAAGCCCAACAGCCGCCTGCAGAAATACCGCCTGACTGATAAAGGCCGCCAGTGGCTGGCAGAGCAGAATAACAACAAGTAATCCCATTTCTAATTCATTAGCTGCTGAGTGCCACGACATCGTTAACATATATGATTTAGCAATGGTTTCAGATCACCGGCCCCAGCATGTAGATGTCCATGGAGTTGTTGTAGCCGGAGATCTCCGCCTTGGTCAGAGCGCCGGAGGCCGTCCGCGCCAGCTCCTCCAGGATCCTCCTTCCGGCGTCGAGGATCGTGTCCGTCCCTTCGATGACGCCGCTCAGATCCATGTCGATGTGGTCGCTCATCTTCTCCGCCGCGGTCCGGCTGCCGGTGATCTTCAGCACCGGGACGAAGGGGAAGCCCTGGGGGGCCCCCCGGCCGGTGGCGAAGGCGATCACGTTGCAGCCCGCGGCGGCGAGGCCCGTGAGGATCTCCGGCTCGCGGCCCGGGGAGTCCATCACCACCAGCCCCGGCACGGCGGGGCGCTCGCCGTATTCGTACACCGCCCGGATCGGGGCGGTCCCCGCCTTGGCGATGGCGCCCAGGGATTTCTCCTCGATCGTGGTCAGGCCGCCCTTGATGTTGCCGCCGGTCGGCTGGCCGCCCCGGATGTCCTCACCCGCCGCCATCGCCCGCTTTTCCATCCGCGCCACCAGTTCAAAGATCCTCCCGGCGACGGTTTCGTTTTCCGCGTGCCGGGCGAGGAGATGCTCGGCGCCGATGAACTCGGTCACCTCGCCGAGGATGGAGGTCCCGCCCGCCGCGACCAGCAGGTCCGAGGCGACGCCGATCGCCGGGTTGGGAACGAGCCCGGAGGTGGTGTCCGAACTGCCGCACTTCATCCC
>ENA-ORXD01002199-ORXD01002199.1-sediment-metagenome-genome-assembly--contig:-NODE-2199-length-13583-cov-3.451207_pt1 | contig 13583 bp, 12 predicted proteins | sample MGYA00237862_ERZ511471 | MGnify/ENA metagenome assembly ERZ511471 | reverse complement strand
TCAAGTCGCGGCTGTTGCTCCCAGACATCGAGACAACAACCGAGACGGAGCTTACCCCGGAGTTGGCGCGAGAGGAGTTTCTCAACCGTCTCTTCACCTATAGCCAGTTCAAGGCTGCGTCCATGCATCTGCGAGATCGCGGCATAGCCGAGTCGGCGGCCATCACTCGGGCTCCCGAAGCCACGCCGCTTCGGGCCCTCCCGTCTCTCGACAGCCTCGCGGGCACAGCTGATTCCCTGGAGCTGCGTCGGCGTCTCCTGCACTTGCTCGAGATGCGCCGAGAGCCCGACGCCAACCACATTGCGCCGGTCACTGTGGACCTGAGAAGGCAGATCCGCCTGATACGGGATGCCCTCGCGGGTTGCGGTCGTTTCTCTTTTAACACGCTGTTCGGCCAAGAGGAGCCTGCGGTACAGGCGGTCTCGCTGTTCGGGCTTCTCGACATGCTCGGCCGTCGTGAGATTCGCGTTTCCCAGCGCGATCTATTCGCCGACATCATCGTGAGTGTCGGCGATAGAGCGAGGGGAACCTGATGGCCGACGGCAAAGAGATCGGACCGGCTACCGCGGACCTCAGGCGCGACCTCGAAGCCATTCTCTTGGCGAGTGGCGGGCCTTTGCCCATCGAGCTCATGTTGCGCGCGCTTTCGCTCCCCGAGAGTGAGCTCGGCACGGTCGAGGCTCTCCTAAATGACTTGGCCCTGGAGTTTCCCCCCGCGGGCCCTCGTGGCTTCGTGCTGCGCCGGATCGGGGGAGGCTGGGTGTTACAAACCAACCCGGCGTCCGCCGAAGCTCTGGCCGGTCTGTTCAAGCTGCCTGACGACAGCGCCAGGCTCTCTAATGCCGCGATGGAATGTCTGACCATTGTCGCTTATCTACAGCCGGTGACACGCCCCCAGATTGCAGAGGTTCGCGGCGTCAATTCGGATTCGCCCGTTCACACGTTGCTCGACCGCGAGCTGATCACAGAGGTCGGACGCTCGCAGGCACCCGGAAACCCCGTTCTCTACGGGACGACCAGGCGTTTCGAGATCATGTTCGGCCTGAACGGCCTGAGCGAACTGCCACCCATTGACGAATTCGCACTTACCGAGGCCGAGAAGGAGAACCTGCGCACACGGCTCGGTCTGTTGTCCGCTCCCGATTGAAAGCGCGGCTCCAGAAGGTACTCGCGGAAGCCGGCGTAGCCTCCCGCAGGCAGTGTGAGGACCTCATTCGCGTGGGCCGCGTGACCGTCGACGGTCATGTCGCCACACTTGGGACGAAGGTCGATATCGCAACTGAGGAAATCCTTGTCGATGGACAGCCGCTGCCCATCGAAGAGACAGAGTACTGGCTTTTCAACAAGCCGGCCGGCATTCTCAGCGCGGCCCACGATTCTCGTGGGCGGACCACGGTAGTCGAGTTCGTGCCATCAAAAGCCCGCCTCTATCCAGTTGGCCGCCTCGACCTCGCAAGCACAGGTCTCTTGATTCTCACTAACGACGGCGAACTGACGGCCCGCCTGCTACATCCTAGCTACCACGTGGAGAAGGAGTACGTCGTTCTCGTCCACGGGCGCATATCGCCTCAGTCTCTGGAGCAGCTGCGCCGCGGGGTAGTCCTGGAGGATGGGCCCACGGCGGAGGCTCGAGTGGATCTTCTCGACCAAGGACGATTGAGCACCGGGGGCACGACCTCGACTGTGCGGATGACCATTCACGAAGGGCGCAAGCGACAGGTACGCCGCATGCTGGAAGCCGTGGGCCATCGGGTTATCGCCCTCCACCGTTCTCGTTTCGACGGCCTCACCGACTCCGGACTGGCCCTTGGACAGGTACGGAGGTTGTCCGACGGGGAGATCGACTCACTCAGAAAGGCCGCTTTCGGCGGCTAACCTTTCCACGCCCGGCATCCAAGCGGCGTTGCTGTTCTATACTAGTTTGTTCATGTAGTAGATTTGACGGAGCGATGATGCGATTCAATCCATTTCTCGAACGGCTCACCCCGTACCGATCCGGTCCGCCTTTGGCGGAGATTCGGCGGTGTTACGACCTCCATGAAATGGCCGTGCTGTCGGCCAACGAATGCGGCCAAGGACCGTTCCCTGAGGTGATCGACGCACTCGGCGCTGCCCTGGGTTCACTCAATCGCTATCCAGATGGAGGATGCGGAGAGCTGCGCTCGAGCCTCGCCGTCCTTCTGGGCGTTCCTGAGAGTTGGCTCGTCTTTGGCAACGGTTCATGCGAACTGTTGATGCTACTGGGCGAGACTCTCTTAGGAATCGACAAACATGTCGTCTTTCCTGATCCATCGTTCGTCATGTATCGGGCGATAGCCCTTTCGCGGGGTGGACAGTTCTCTGCCGTTGCACTCCCTGGTCTTGACTACGACTTGGGCGCCATGCTGGCAGCGATCAACCCGGATACTTCAATGGTGATCGTGTGCAATCCGAACAACCCCACCGGCGGCTACATCAAACCGGTTGCTCTTCGGGCCTTCTTGGACGACGTGCCCGAGGACGTTGTGGTAGTGCTCGATGAGGCCTACCAAGAATTTGTCACAGACGAAGAGCACGAAGACATCGTTCATTGGGTGGCAACGCGGCCAAACCTGATCGTCCTCCGTACATTCAGCAAGATCTACGGTCTTGCAGGCCTGCGCATTGGCTACGGCGTAGCGCAGCCGCCTCTGATCGAGGCTCTCGACAAGGTGCGGCAGCCGTTCAACGTCGACAGCCTGGCTCAAGTGGCCGCCCTCACCTCCCTAGCCCAGCCCGTCAGGCTGGAAGAGCGCCGCAGACAGGTTGCCTCGGAGCGCACCCGCGTGGCCAAGGCCCTGGCCGAATGGGGCGTGGTCGCCAAACCGAGTCAGGCCAACTTCTTGCTGGTCGATGTCACCGGACTGAAGATCCCGGGTCCCGAGGTGGCACAGTCGCTGCTCGAAGGAGGAGTCCTGACTCGTTCCGGGTACGCTATGGGATGTCCTGGTTGGACACGCGTGACGATAGGCGAGCCTCGAGACAACGATTTGTTCCTGGCACAGATGAGACACCTGACTCAAGAGGGGGAGAGCTTGGGAATAGCGCACGGTTGCACTGGTTTGGATGCAGAAGCCTTGAGTCCGGAGAGCTGACATGGAACTGGAAAGCACAGAGATGATAATAGTCCTGCACGAGGACGCCTCGGAGGAGGATATCCAACGCATTCTAGAGCGACTCGACAGCGCAGGAGCGCGCGGTCATGTTTCAACCGGCGATGTGACCACCGTTATCGGGATCATGGGGGAGAGGGATGTGATCGCCGGCCTGCCCCTCGAGGCTTATCCCGGCGTTGACAAGGTTGTGCCGATTCTCCGTCCTTTCAAGCTCGTGAGTCGCGAGTTTCGGAAATCCGACACCATCGTCTCCGTGGGTTCGACCAGCATCGGCGGCGGGCATGTCGCGCTGATCGCGGGACCCTGTTCGGTTGAGACGCGTGATCAGTTGTTCGATGCCGCCCGCGCCGCGAAGGCCGGAGGAGCCACCATGCTCCGCGGCGGCGCCTTCAAGCCACGCACGTCGCCTTATGCGTTCCAGGGCCTTGGCGTGGAAGGCCTGCAGCTCCTCGCCGCTGCACGCGAAGAGACAGGCCTTCCTGTTGTCACCGAGCTTATGGATCCCCGCCATCTTGATGACGTTGCCGAGTACTCGGACATCATCCAGATTGGCGCTCGCAACATGCAGAACTTCCAGCTCCTATCGGCCGTGGGGCAAGTGGATCGCCCGGTGCTGTTGAAGCGCGGGCTTGCCGCCACGATCGAGGAACTCCTTATGGCAGCGGAGTACATCGTCAAAGAGGGGAACAACAACGTCATTCTCTGCGAAAGAGGCATCCGTACGTTCGAGACGGCTACGCGAAACACCCTCGATATCTCGGCAGTGCCCATCATCAAGCAGCAGAGCCATCTCCCAGTCGTTGTGGACCCGAGTCACGCCGCCGGCAAAGTGGACCTCGTCGAGCCGCTCTCGCTGGCTGCGATTGTGGCAGGAGCCGACGGCATCATGATCGAAATGCACCCGACGCCGGAGACGGCGCTTTCCGATGGTGCCCAGTCGCTGGATCCACAGCAGTTTGCGCGCGTGGCGGCCCGCATCAAGGACGCCATAGCTTGGACCGGGAAGACCTTAGGTTAGATCCATGCCCGATTCTCGAATGCACAGCGGGGTCCATCGCCTCGCGGTAATTGGGGTTGGCATGATGGGCGGCAGCCTTGCCCTGGCTGCCCGCAAGCACGCGGCCGTCGACGAAGTCGTGGGATACGACACCGACACCGCGGCCCTTGAAACGGCACTGAGCGATGGGGTGGTCACAGAGACGGCCACTTCGGCTGCCGAGGCAGCCGCGTACGCGGATCTAGTCGTGGTGTGTACTCCCGTTAGGAGCATTCCACGTCTGGTGGAGGAGTGCGCACAAGCCGATCCAAAGCCTCGGCTGATCTCGGACATGGGTAGCACCAAATCCGCCATCATCCGATCGCTGTCGCCTGAGGCACGCGCGCTCTTCATCGGCGGACACCCCGTCTGCGGGGCAGCGGATTCGGGTGTCAAGTATGCCCGTGCCGATCTCTTCCAGGGCGCAACCTACTTCCTTTGCACCACCGGGGCCGCGTTCCCCAAGCTCTATGTCATGTTGCAGCAGTTCATCCTCGACCTGGGGGCCCGTCCGACACACATAGACGCGCAGGCCCACGATCGCATCATGGCCACGGTGAGTCACTTGCCCCACGTCCTTGCAAACGTGCTCATGGAGCGTGTGGGGCAGTTCCAAGTCACCGGCAGACGCGCTCTCCATTGCGTGGGACCGAGTTTCAAAGACTTCACGCGCGTCGCCGGTGCGAACCCACCGATGTGGCGCGACATCTTTCTGGAGAACAAGGAGGCTTTGGCTGAGTCTCTGCGGGGAGTCGTCGACGAACTGCAGAAGTTCTCGGAGTATCTGGAGACAAGTAGCGAACCCGACATAGCGCGGGCCATAAACTCCGCGGCGACCTACCGCGAAGAGCTTCTCGAATACGAAGACATCGCTCCGCAGACCTTGTTCAAGGTCACGGTTCGCATTCCCGACCAGCCTGGCGTCCTGTCGCGGGTGATGGCGCGCCTGGGGGATGAGGAGATCAACATCGAAGACCTGACGCTTCACCATGTAAGCCGAAGCGTCGGCGGCGATCTCGTGCTGTTTGTGACCGGCAAGGAGACCGCGGAGAAAACCGCGGCGCTCATGAACGAGGTAGGCTATCCCAGCGTAGTCAGTTTCACTGGTGACGGCGATGAGTGAGCCTTCCGCCGCAGCTCTGTTCCTGCCGGCCTCGAGGGGTCTGCGCGGGACCATCACGGTTCCGGGCGACAAGTCGATCTCCCATCGGGCGCTGCTCTTCGGAGCCATAAACGACGGGCCCTTGGCAATTGAGCACTTCCTCGAGTCGGCCTACACGATGGCCACTCTGGAGGCCATTCGCGCTCTGGGGGTACAGGTGGACGCGGGGGCCGGGCGAATCGTTGTCCATGGGCGTGGCGGGGAAGGCCTCCAAGAGCCGAAAGATGTTATAGACGCCGCTAACTCCGGCACGCTCATTCGGCTTCTTCCAGGGATAGTTGCTTCACTTCCCATGCTGTCGGTGATCACGGGCGATGCGAGCATCCGCCGCCGCCCTATGCGACGCATTCTTCAACCCCTCGCTGCGATGGGGGCGACCGTGCTGGGCAGAGATGAAGGAACTCTCCCGCCGGTTGTGATCCGGGGGGCGGCACTGAAGGGGATCACACATGAGATGCCGATAGCGTCCGCGCAGGTCAAGTCCTGCATTCTGCTGGCGGGACTCAGAGCCTATGGGCCCACAACGATAGTTGAACCGGGACCTTCCCGCGACCACACCGAGTTGCTGATCCGTCATGGCGGCGGCCGGGTGGAACGTGAAGGGCCGGTCGCCGGGCCCGGACGCCTGCGGGTATGGCCGGTCGCCAGGCTTCATCTCGATCAGATCTCCGTTCCCGGCGACTTCAGCTCGTCGGCCTTCTTCCTCGTCGCCGCGTTGATCGTCGACGACAGCGAGATCACGGTACAGAACGTCGGCCTCAATCCCTCTCGCACGGGACTGCTTCCCGTGCTGCAGCGCATGGCGGCCGACATATCCGTTCATCCCTATGAGAACGCCGGCGTCGAGCCACGAGGACGGCTAACCGCGAGGACGTCGTCGCTTGTTGCCACGGATGTCGATGCCTCTGAGGTGCCGTTACTCATCGATGAGCTGCCCCTCTTCCTCTTGGCGGCTGCCAAGGCCACGGGAACGTCACGGCTACGCGGCGCCGCGGAGCTTCGCGCCAAGGAGAGCGATCGCCTGCGTGCGATGGCGGCTCTTCTCACAGCTCTGGGGGTCACGGTCAGGGAGCATCCGGACGGCATGGATGTTGTCGGCGATCCGAATGGCTGGAAGAGAGGGGTGACCGCCGCCGAAGACGATCATCGGGTGGCAATGGTCGGCGCTGTCGCAGGCGCAGCCTCCCTCGAGGGAGTCGTAGTCGACGACACTACATGCATGTCCGTCTCCTACCCCGGATTCATGGATGCTCTTCGAGCCTTGGGAGGATCGTGGACTGCAGCACCAGACGGTGCAGCGGAGCCGCGCGCCCAATGATTATCGCCATCGATGGTCCCGCCGGATCCGGCAAGAGCACGGTGGCCCGCGAGGTAGCCAAGTCCCTTGGCATGCGCTATCTGGACACGGGAGCCATGTATCGCGCGGTGGCTCTACTCGCCCTCGAAGCCGGTCTGCTGCCGGACAGGGTGGCTGAGGCCGGCACCTTGGCTCAGAGGGCAACCATACGACTCGAGGAGAGACCCGACGACTTGGTGCGCGTCTTCATTGGCGACCGGGAGGTTACTCAGGAAATCCGTACGCGGGAGGTATCGCAGGCAGTGTCTCCCGTTTCGGCCGATCCGAGCGTCCGGGGGGTCTTGACGAGATTGCAGAGAGCAGAGGCGCACAAAGGCGATGTGGTGCTCGAGGGTCGAGACATGGGCACCGTAGTGGCGCCGGATGCGGATCTCAAAATTTACCTCACCGCCGGTATAGAGGAGAGGGCGCGGCGCCGCGGTCTGCAGCAGGAATCGATTGGTATCTCGCAGCCCGCCGAAGAGATCATTGCTGATATAGCCTTACGCGACGCCTATGATTCCGGCAGGGAACTCGCTCCGCTCAAGAAGGCACCAGACGCGGTCGAGATCGATACCACGGGTCTCACGATTGATGAGGTTGTCGGCGCCGTTCGAACGGCCGTGGCGGCAGCTACTGCCGCCACGGCCGCACCTGCGACGGCCTCATCTCCTTCCATTCCGGTGAAGAGGTGGCCGGTGAGCCGCATGATCAGGGGCCCACTCGACACCCTGCTCTATCGCATCGCTTTTTCTTTCTTGCCGCCGCTTTGGCGCCGACTGTTTCGCATGGACATCGCAGGAGCTCACAACATTCCGCTGAGCGGGCCGGTGGTCTTGGCATCTAACCATCGGTCGAACCTCGATCCATTCTTCCTGGGCGTCTCAGTGCCGCGCCAGATCCATTTCATGGCAAAGGCCGAACTCTGGAAGGTTCGGCCTCTCGGAAACATCGTCAGTAAGATGGGGGCTTTCCCCATCTCCAGGGGGAGCGTCGACCGAGCGGCCGTCGCCATGGCCCTCAAGGTTATCGGTTCAGGGGAGGTTCTCGGCATCTTTCCCGAAGGCCGCCGCCAGCCCACCGGCGTAATCGGCGACATCCACCCGGGTGTCACTCTGTTTTCTCTCAGGGAGGGCGTCGTCACGATCCCCGTCCTTCTGGAAGGAACCGAATACGTCGCCCGGGGAGGCCTGCCTGTCCGTTTGCCCCGGGTGCGTGTTCGCTTTGGGCCGCCACTCCAGCTCCCCGGACCCGAAGTCTGCCGCGGCGACAGGGCGAAAGTGGCCGGCGAACGCCTGACTGAAGCGCTTCGCGCTCTGAGCAACCCAGAGGACGGCGGGGCGTGACTCCACTCCAAGTAGTGATTTCCGACTCCGCCGGCTTTTGCTGGGGAGTCGAGCGCGCACTGGTCATAGCCCGCAGGACGGCCCGAGAGCGCAAGGGGCCCATCAACACACTCGGGCCGCTTATTCACAACCCCAGCGTGATTGCCGACCTTGGCTCCCAGGGAATCGGCGTGATATCCAATCCGAACGACGCCACCGGGACGGTGATCCTGCGCTCACATGGAGTCGCGCGGGATACGAAGGAACAGCTCTTGCGTAGAGGCATTCACGTGGTCGATGCGACGTGCCGTTTCGTTAGAGCCGCCCAGGAGAAGGCGTCAGGGCTGCAGGCGGCCGGCTACTCAGTGATCATCTTTGGTGAGAGAGACCACCCCGAGGTCCTGGGACTTCGATCGTACGCTGGGCCTGATTCCCTCGTTGTGGAGGGTCCCGAGGATCTGCCCGAGGTCCTTCCCAGCCAGCGCGTTGGTATCGTGGTCCAGACGACTCAATCGTCCGAGCGACTCTCGATGTTGGTTGCCTACCTAGCGCCTCGGGTAAAAGAACTACTAGTCCATAACACGATATGCAACGCCACTGAGCAGAAACAGTCCGCGGCTATAGCCATGGCCGAGCAGGTTGATGTCGTGATTGTCGTGGGAGGAAAGAACTCAGCCAATACTCGGAGGCTCGCTGAGCTCTGCATTCGCGTGCAACCACGAACTCATCATGTCGAATCCGCGGTCGAATTGGACCCGGCCTGGTTCGCTATGGCACGCGTCGTCGGGATCACTGCCGGCGCTTCGACACCACGAGGCCAGATCGAGGCCATGGCCCAAAGTATCAAGGAGTTGTACCCGTGACAGCCACGAAGCCCCGGGTCGCTATCATCGGTTATCCCAACGTAGGGAAATCGACTCTCTTCAATCGGATCACCGGCACGCGGGACGCGGTGGTGGCTCCCGAATCGGGGGTCACGAGGGACCGCAAGGAAGGCGAGGCCGATTGGATCGGGCGCTCGTTCATCCTCGTGGACACGGGGGGGATAGACGTCAGAAGTGACGCCCCACTCAGCGAAGAGGTACGCGAACAGGCCCAAATCGCGATATCCCAGGCCGCCGTAGCCATCTTCTTGCTCGATGGCAAGGCGGGCGTAGGGCCTCAGGACCATGAGATCGCCGGCCTTCTCCGACGGGGTGGAGTCCCCGTGATCCTTGCCGTCAACAAACAGGATGCCCGCGTCGCCCAGCAGAACCTTAATGAGTTTTGGGAGCTCGGACTGGGTGAACCGATCGGCATATCGGCCGAGCACGGGACGGGGATCGGCGATTTGCTCGACGAGGTCATTGGCGCGCTGCCCGGAGAGGAGGACGTCTCAGAGGAGCTTCAGGCGATGCGGGTGGCCATAGTGGGCAGGCCGAACGTGGGGAAGAGCTCGCTTCTCAATCTCCTTCTGGGAGATGCGCGAACCATCGTATCCAGCAAGGCGGGAACGACACGGGATGCAATCGACACGCAATTGGTCGTGGACGATACGCCCATAACGCTGATCGATACCGCAGGGCTGCGCCGCCCCGGAAAGCGCACGACCACCGACGTGGAGTACTACAGCTCGCTGCGTGCTCTCAAGGCACTCGAGCGGAGCGATGTGGCACTCGTCGTCGTGGATGCTTCCGAGGGATTGGTTGATCTTGATCTCCAGGTCGCCTACGAAGCCCAACGGGCGAAGTGCGCGACCGCGGTTCTCTTCAACAAGTGGGATATCGGCACCATCGAACTCGACATGGCGACCGACCGGCTGCGGGCCAAAGTCCAGACAAGGCCCCGATGGCTGACGGTCTCGGCCGTTACCGGCAGAGGCACCGATCGGATAGTGCCTTTGGCGCGAGAACTCTACGACCAGTACTCCAGCCGCATAGCGACGGCTGAACTCAACAGGTGGCTACAGGACGTCTCAGGTCGCAGACCGCCGGCCGGCAGAGGAGTGAAGAACATCAAGGCCTTCTACATGGTTCAGTATGACGTGAGGCCCCCGCGTTTCAAGATCATGGTGAACTCCCGCGCCCTGGTGAACAAACCGTTTGCATACTTTCTCGAGAACAGACTCCGCGAAGATTACGGGCTTTGGGGAATACCCTTGATCATCGACTTCGAGGGCAAAGAGGAGAGGTACTCGTGAGCAACGGCGACGTGCTCATTGCTATTGGGGTAGTGCTCTTGGGCTATGTGGTTGGCTCGGTCTCACCGAGCGTCTTCCTCGGAAGGCTCTTCAAAGGCATCGATGTGAGGCACCACGGCAGTGGGAACGCCGGTACCACCAATGCGTTCCGCGTTCTGGGCGGCAGACTTGGTGTCGCGGTGCTCATCGCCGACATCCTGAAGGGCGTTCTTCCCGTGGTTCTTGCGCGCTACCTGACCAGCCCTCTGGTGACCGTGTTTGTCGCTTTCGCGTGCGTGGCCGGTCATAACTACTCACTCTTTCTTCGCGGCCGTGGGGGGAAGGGCGTGGCCACCGGAGCGGGTGCAGCGATCGGCATGATGCCTGTTCCGATGCTGGTGCTGATTGCTCTCTACCTCGCGCTGCTCTTCGGGACACGAATCGTCTCCGTCGCGTCCATCACGTGCACTGTGTTACTGCCGGTTGTCGCAATCGTCTTTCATCAACCCCTTCCCTACATTGTCGTCTGCTGCCTGATGTCTTTGGTCGTTCTGTGGGGACATAGAGGAAATATGCTCCGTCTAGTCCATAAAAAGGAACCCAGAGTCACGTTTCCATGGAACAAAAGCAGATCGGATCCGCCGGGGACGGGGGAGACGGTCGCTCCGTGAACAGCCAAAGCTGGCGGCGCCACGATCCCCTCAGAGCCGCCGTCATCGGGGCGGGCAGCTGGGGCACCGCCTTCTCGTGCCACTTGGTCAACTGCGGGATTGAGACTACTCTCTTGGCCCGTCGGCCTGAGCACGCGATGTCCCTGGAGCGTCATCGTCGCAACCCAGACTATTTGTCCTTTCTCGACCTTCCCGAGGCCCTTCGCTTTGGCACTTACGGCGACACAGACCTCCACGCCTTCGATTTGGTGGTCATCGCGCTTCCAAGTAGAGCTTACACACGGGTGGCACGATCGCTCCTTCCCTACCTCGGAGAGGGCGTGCGCATCCTGAGTCTCACCAAGGGACTGCAGCCGGGATCCCACGCGCGGTTGAGCCAGGCCCTCTCGGCTGAGCTAGAGTCTCTCTTACCACACGTTGCCGTGCTCTCCGGCCCAAACCAGGCCGAGGAAGTAGCCCTTGGACAACCGACCGCGACCGTTATTGCTTCCGAGGATACGTCCTATTCTAGGGAACTCCAGGTGCTGCTCACTAACCGAAGTCTCCGCGCATATGTGAACAGAGACTTGGTCGGCGTCGAGCTGGCAGCCGCGGTCAAGAATGTCGTTGCGCTCGCAACGGGCATGTCCGATGGTCTGGGATATGGGGACAACGCCCGGGCCGCGCTCGTCACCCGAGGACTGAGCGAGATGTCCCGCCTCGGAATCGCCGAGGGCGCAGAACCCCAGACGTTCATGGGGCTGGCCGGCCTCGGTGATCTGGTCGGCACGTGCACGTCACGTCACTCGCGGAATCGGATGGCCGGAGAACTGATTGCGCAGGGACACCCCGCCGACAAGGTCGAGGAGGAGATGGGAATGGTCGCGGAGGGTCTCGATACGGCGCGCGCAGTCCTCGCTCTCGCCACAAAGCACCATCTTGACATGCCCATCACCCAGAATGTCGTTGCCGTGGTGTTCGACGGCAAAGACGTGCTGGCGAGCGTCTATGACCTCATGACTCGCCAGCCGCGAGCCGAGTCTCACTGAGACACTCTGTGGTTCATCCCCTGCGACCGCGCTATACTGGTCGGCATCGGGACGTGGCGTAGTTTGGTAGCGCATCCGGCTGGGGGCCGGAAGGTCGCCGGTTCAAATCCGGCCGTCCCGACCTCAGAGGGCCTGCAAATGCGGGCCTTTCTTCTTGGCCTGGACGCCAACGGCGCCGAAATGTTCCACGAATGTTCCACGAGAGTCTCGGTCTACCCGTCGACCAGGGCCGCGAGACGTCCGATCGCTTCCTTCTGCTGGCCCGGTAGAACGTGCGCGTACACGGTCAGAGTGAACGCCACGGAGGCATGCCCGAGGCGCTCCGACACGATCTTGGCATTGACGCCGCTCGCAAGTAGCAGCGTTGCGTGAGTGTGGCGAAGGTCATGCAGCCGGATCCGGGGGAGTAGTTCGGGTTGGCAGTCCTCATCCCTGGCGCCTGCTTTCTTCTTCTCCTCAGCTTCTTTCTTCCTGGCATCGTTGTACTGGCGCTGGAGCCGCTCGAATATCCCCGTGATTCCGTCCGGGTGATACCCCCTGCCATCTTCGCGCGTGAACACAAGGCCCGTGTCGGTCCAGTGTTCGCCCCACTTGACCCGCTCTTCAAGTTGTCGCTTGCGCCAAGCCTTCAGGACTGAGACGGTTTGACGATCTAGCTCTATCGAGCGTCGGCTACGGTCCGTCTTCGGCGCAGAGACGCCGTGGAGGGTTCGCGCCCTGACTATTGACACCGACGCCGCTTTGAGGTCAACAGAGGCCCACTCCAGCCCGAGGGCTTCGCCACGTCTGACGCCGGTCATGGCCATGAAGCGCCAGAGGGGATAGAGCCGGTCTTCCGGCTGGCTCGAAAGGAAGGACTGCAGTTCGGCCGCGGTCCAGACCTTCACGTCGGCGCTGCGTTTCGGCTTCGGCGGTTTCGTCTTCTTGCTCTCGGCTACGTTGCGCGCTACGTAGTGCCACTCGATAGCATCGTCCAGTGCCCGATGCAGCATCGTGTGGACGTGGCGCACCGACTTCGGGGATAAGCCCCGCGGATTCTCGTCGGTGCTGTAGCGATGTCCGGTTTTCTCCAATTCTCGGTACATGCGGATGACCTGGGGTTCGGTCAACTTCTGCAAGCGCACGTCCCCGATATGCTTCTTGATATGCCTCTCTAGGATGATGCAGTAGTTCGCGTACTGACTAGGCCCCACCGAGTTCTTGACGGCCGGGAGCCACACATCGTCTACGTACTCCCCGACCGTGATCCGATCCGGAGCGACAAACCGGCCCTCGCCCATCTTCGCCAGGATCTTGTTCAGCGCGTCCTCAGCTTCGCCCTGCAGGCGGTAGCCGGACTTCGATATCTCCCTGCCGTCTGGAGTGCGGACCCGCCACTGCCAGCCGGAACGCCATCGACGGACCGAGCCTCTCATTCTTGGGCCTTCCTCTCCGCGACCAATGCTCTCAGCTCTTCGAGCTCCCGACCTATTCGTTCAAGCGTCAGTTGCTCCTCGCTCTTCTTCAATTGCCGACGCAGATTCGCTTCGCCCGCCGGCGTCTCAGCGAACAGGTACGGGCCACCCAGGGCCGGTATTTCCTTCTCCCAGCCGGCGCTGTTGACGTGCCGAGGCTCGATTCCCTGTTGCTCTGGGATCGGGACAAGCCACCGGAAACTACTAGGCGGCATCGACCACGGGAAGCCTACGTCGACGTTCGTGACTCCCAGAGGCACGGGGTCAAGTAGTGAGGCT
>ENA-ORXD01002197-ORXD01002197.1-sediment-metagenome-genome-assembly--contig:-NODE-2197-length-13587-cov-4.421392_pt1 | contig 13587 bp, 10 predicted proteins | sample MGYA00237862_ERZ511471 | MGnify/ENA metagenome assembly ERZ511471 | reverse complement strand
CTGCTTGCAATTAACTGAAGCGGATCGGTTACCGCTACTCCAACGCGCTTTCTGCCATAATCAAGGGCCAGAATCCTTCCCATGTTGTTTTTGATTTTCAGGAGGCAAAGATACATGATTATTTGATTTTTTCCTTTTCGTTGTGAGTGGATTATGGTGGAGATCGAGGTTACTCAATCATGATTTACGCCTACGGGAAGAGTTGAACAGGGAGAAAATGCAGATTATTTAATTTTTTTAATGTGCAGTATATCAGTGTTTATGTGGATGTGTTTTTATTCAGTTCGTATCTTTTTTTAACAATTGATTGGTTTTTGGCACGGCCTTTGATTTTTGATGAAGCAGAGCATGAAGGTATACCAATTAGACGACGTCGGGAAATGTTGAAGTTTAACTTTAAAAACCCGAAAGCTATGAAAACGAATAAATTACATAAGATAAGTACCGTTGTATTCATGATGTTTGTATTTGCAATTACCGCTGGAAATCCGGCATTTGCACAACGGCGCACCCGTGAATATCATCCTGAAAAGCGTGAGAATTCCAAAGGGAAAAATGAAAAGAGAGATCATCAGTCAAACAAAGCAAGAAATGACCGGAATCAACGCGATAATGATGATCGATTCGAGCGGAATGATCGTAATCAAAATAGGGATTATTCTTATCGTGCTCCCCGAGATGACCGTCGCGATTATGACCGAAACTGGAATAAAAGACGTCCGGTTTATGAGAGCCATCCGTATTACAGAATTCCCCGTTACAATGGTAGAGTAAGGGTTTATGCCAGAGCTCCATGGGGAATTCAGCATCACCCGGTTATCATCAGGCACCAACATGGCAACATCTATTGCTTTGGAGGCAATTTTTATACATATTATCGGAACTACGGATATGTGCAGATTGAATTACCGCGAGACATCGTATTCACAACGATACCACGGAAAGCTGTTCGGGTAAGGGTCGATGGTCGTTTAATGTTCAGGTTGGGGAATGTGTATTTTGAACTAGGTTCAGGAGGTTATCATATCATTAATTACAGAGCTTATCCAGAAGTGTATGGATATGTCGATCGTTATTAATCAATCAGAATAGTTTGCTGCAAAAAAGAAGGGTGTCCATTGGACACCCTTTTATTTATCTGAGAAGCGCGGTTTTTGATTACGCTTTCCCCTGTTTCAGATTAGCCTGAGCTGCTGCCAGACGGGCAATCGGTACACGATAAGGAGAACAACTCACATAATCGAGACCTACGCTGTTGCAGAACTCAACTGAACTAGGCTCACCACCGTGCTCACCGCAGATGCCTACTTTCAGTTTTGGATTGATATCGCGACCACGTTTTGTTGCCATGTCAACCAACTGACCAACACCCTGCTGATCGAGTACCTGGAACGGATCGTTTTTCAGTATACCTTTTTTGATATAGATAGGCAGGAATTTACCAGCGTCGTCGCGAGAGTAACCAAAGGTCATCTGCGTAAGGTCGTTGGTTCCGAATGAGAAGAACTCAGCAATTTCAGCAATCTCACCAGCAGTGAGTGCTGCGCGAGGTACTTCAATCATGGTACCTACTTTGTAATCGATGCGGGTACCTCTTTCTTCAAATACCTTTTCTGCAGTCTCATTGATGATATCAGCCTGAAGTTTTAATTCCTTCACGGTACCTACCAATGGAACCATAATCTCCGGACGAGCATCAACGCCTTTTGCTTTCAGGTTCAATGCTGCCTCAATAATGGCACGTGCCTGCATTTCAGTGATTTCCGGATAAGTATTGCCTAAACGACAACCGCGGTGTCCGAGCATTGGGTTGAACTCTTCCAACTCGGCTACTTTTGAACGGATAACGTCGATAGCAACACCCATTTCGGCTGCCAGCTCTTTCTGGGTAGCTTGCTGATGAGGAACAAATTCGTGAAGCGGCGGGTCGAGCAGTCGAACGGTTACACCATATCCGGCCATTGCTTCGAAAATACCTTCAAAGTCTTCACGCTGGTATGGTAGCAGTTTGTCCAATGCTTTTTTCCGTCCATCCACATCAGCGGCGAGAATCATTTCACGCATTGCTTTGATTCGCTCACCTTCGAAAAACATGTGCTCGGTACGGCAAAGTCCGATTCCCTGTGCACCAAAGTCGCGGGCAATCTGAGCATCTTTAGGCGTATCGGCGTTGGTACGAACATGCATGCGGGTGTGTTTATCCGACAATTCCATGATATGACCAAAATCTCCGCTGAGGTCTGGTGTTTTGGTAACTACTTTACCATCGTAAACCTCTCCGGTTGAACCGTTGAGTGAAATCCAGTCACCTTCATTGAAAACTTTTCCGTCAGCAATGAAAGAACGGGTTTTATAGTCAATTTTGATGCCTCCGGTTCCGGAAACACAACATTTACCCATTCCACGAGCAACAACAGCAGCGTGCGAAGTCATTCCTCCGCGTGCAGTAAGAATACCGCGTGCAACGTTCATTCCTTCTAAATCCTCAGGTGAGGTTTCGATACGAACCAAGATGGAGTTTTCAAATTTTTCAGCTTCGTCTGCGAAGAAAACTACCTGACCGGTTGCAGCTCCAGGAGAAGCCGGAAGTCCTTTGGCAATTACAGTTGCCTGCTCAAGTGCCTTGGTGTCGAAAATTGGGTGAAGAAGTTCATCAAGTTTGCTTGCTTCGAGGCGAAGAATGGCTGTTTCTTCGTCAATTTCACCTGCTTTCAACATATCCATGGCAATTTTTACCATGGCTGCACCAGTCCGTTTTCCATTACGTGTTTGGAGTAACCACAATTTGCCTTCCTGAATAGTAAATTCAAGGTCCTGCATATCGTGGTAGTGCTCTTCCAGTTTTTGCTGTACTTTGTTCAACTCCTGATATGCGTTTGGCATGGCTTCTTCCAGTGAAGGATATTTGCTGGCCCGTTCTTCTTCGCTGATACTTTGAAGTTGTGCCCAACGAAGTGAACCTTCTTTGGTAATCTGCTGTGGAGTACGAGTCCCGGCAACAACATCTTCACCCTGTGCATCGATAAGATACTCACCGTTGAAAAGATCTTCACCAGTTGCTGCGTCACGGGTAAAGGCTACACCAGTAGCTGAATTTTCACCCATGTTACCAAATACCATACCTTGTACATTAACCGCGGTTCCCCACTCTTCAGGAATATTATTCAAGCGACGATACAGAATAGCTCTGTCGTTCATCCAACTGTCAAATACTGCGGTGATGGAACCCCAAAGCTGTTCCCACGGATCGGTTGGGAATTCTTTTCCGGTCTCTTTCTGGATGGCCTCTTTGAAACGAAGTACCAGCACTTTCAAGTCATCAACAGTGAACTCGGTATCCTGCTCGATGCCTTTCTCTTCTTTCATCGCTTCGATGATTTCTTCGAAAGGATCGATATCTTCCTTATTTTGAGGTTTCAGGCCCATTACTACATCGCCATACATTTGGATGAAGCGGCGGTATGAGTCCCATGCAAAACGTTCGTTACCGGTCTTTTTTGCCATTCCTTCAACTGCCATGTCGCTTAATCCAAGGTTCAAGATGGTATCCATCATACCCGGCATGGAAGCCCTGGCACCCGAACGGACAGAAACCAAACATGGATTGTTTTTGTCTCCGAATTTGGTATTGGTCAGTTCTTCAATATGAGCAACAGCATCTTTTACTTCATCATTGATGAGTTTTATTGCTGCGTCACGACCTTCTTTGGTGTAAACCGTACAAACATCAGTGGTAATGGTAAAACCCGGAGGTACCGGAACTCCAATCAGGTTCATCTCTGCCAGATTGGCTCCTTTACCACCCAACAGATTACGCATATCGGCACGACCCTCCGCCTGGCCATTACCGAATTTGTATACATTCTTAGCCATAAAGTGTTGAATATTAATTCGAATTAACTATGATGAATTTGTTGCAAAACTAAACTTTATTTTCAATGGTAGATATATGTAAACACAAAACTATGTCCTTGGTTTGAATGAATGTTGCATCAAAGGAGGAATTGGGTTGTCAAATGTCCATATAAAATATAATCTACGTATTGATAAATTCATTCAGAATCTGGGAGTTAAATATTCTGCTTGTCGATTGGGGACTAAAGTTAGCCATTAATTATTTAAGGTATTAAACGCAACTCTTGCATTATGTTGTGTTATAAAACATGAGGATGATGTTTAAAAAAGAAAGTTGCCCGTCGGGGATTGACAGGCAACTGTTCATAAAAGACCAAGACAGATATGAGGAGGGATAATTACAGGTCACTTTTAATTAACAGAACATAAAATTAAGGAATTTGTTTCAAATTGAATTTTTTTCCTCTTGTTTTCTAGTTGTCCCGTTTCTTGCTATAAATATATGAAATTATGATGTTCAATCCATCTGCCTGATAAAAATTTATACAGATTTTCATTGGTGATGATGGAGTAAAACGATTCAATTCATTCATTTACAGCGATTAGTTGTTGTCGTTTGAAGTGGTAATTTGTTAGACATTCACTTGGTAATTAGCTATTATGCGCTTGTTTTACCACCCCAGGTTACCATCTTTTTCCCAAATTGCATCAGGTGAAAGATTGTTTTTTTCAATATCCTTGAAGTGCTTGTATGTCCCTACTTTTAACTCAACGGTTGCATCTTCGTCACAAATAATGATTCCACGAGGATGAAGTTGAAGTGCTGTAACGGTCCACATATGATTTACGGCTCCTTCAATAGCCTGATGTAATGCACGTGCCTTATTGTGCCCGGTAACCAATACCAAAACTTCCTTAGAGTCCATTACAGTTCCAACGCCAACGGTCAATGCCGATTTGGGAACTTTATTTATGTCATTGTCGAAAAAGCGGGAATTGGCAACCAGTGTGTCATAGTTCAATTCCTTATCCCGGGTGCGGGAAGCCAGACTTGAACCTGGCTCATTAAAGGCGATGTGTCCGTCGGCACCAACGCCACCCATAAACAAATCAATTCCGCCAACCGATTTTATTTTGTCTTCGTAACGCGCACATTCAGCTTTGATATCCTTCGCATTACCATTTAAAATATTGACATTCTTCTCTTGTATGTCGATGTGATTAAAGAAGTTGGTCCACATAAAAGAATGGTAACTTTCCGGATGGTCTTCAGACAAACCGACATATTCATCCATGTTAAATGAGACTACGTTCTTGAATGAAACCTTTCCATCCCGATGCAACCGTATCAATTCACGATACGTATTCAGTGGGGTGCCTCCGGTGGGAAGTCCCAGTACAAACGGTTTGTCATCTGTAGGATTCGCCAGGTTGATTTTACGTACGATGTAGTTGGCTGCCCAACGGGCCACATCTTCGGGTACAGGTTGAATGATAAGTCTCATAGCAGATTTTTTCGTGAATCAGAAAACAAAATTAGGCGCAATTATTGGAAAAAATGCTAAGTAAATTTCTAAAATCCGAAGAAACAAGATTTTTACAAAGATGTTATAAGAAAGCAGTAATTTAACCGAAAAATTAATCCTATGAATATACTTGCAAAGATTTTGATCAATACGATTGCTGTCCTTGTGGTCAGCTATATTCTACCTGGAATTGAGGTCAGTAGTTTTTTTGATGGTTTGGTCGTAGCTGTTGTTCTGGCTATTTTAAATCTGCTTGTAAAGCCTGTGTTGGTGATTTTGACTCTTCCGCTGACAATTGTTACACTGGGCATATTTTTGTTAATCCTAAATGGTTTAATTGTGATGCTGGCCGGAGCCTTGGTGGATGGATTTTATGTCTCCGGATTGTTTTGGGCCATCATTTTCAGTCTGCTTGTATCGTTGGTCAATACCATTTTAGGAGCGAAGGAATTACATAAGTAACCGGATTATTCTTATTTTCGGCTTTCCTGAAAATCACCTTTGGTGTGATTGTTTTTGATTTAATAGACAGGGAGTTGTGTAATCGGATATGGAAAATAAATGAATTACATCGGTGAAATAGCCGGTATAGCTACTGCCATCTTCTGGACAGTAACTTCCATGGCTTTCCAGGTTGCCACACGTCGGGTTGGCTCGTTAAACGTTAACATTATACGCCTGTTTATGGCGTTTGTTTTTTATGTGCTGTACATGCGCATGACCCGCGGACTGTGGCTTCCTACTGACGCCACGCCCGAAGCATGGAAGTGGCTCAGCTTATCAGGGTTAGTTGGTTTTGTCCTTGGCGACTTTTTCCTGTTTCAATCCTATGCTTTTGTCAGTGCCAGAATTTCCATGCTGATGATGTCGCTTGCCCCGCCTGTTGCTGCTTTGCTTGGATATATTATTCTAGGTGAACGTTTTACCCTTTTAAATACTGTTGGATTACTTATGGTGCTGTCGGGAATTGCGATGGTAATTCTTAATAGAGGGGACAAAACTGATAGTAAACGACGTTTTAATTATCCTGTAAAGGGAATATTGCTGGCTTTTGGAGGAGCAGTAGGACAGGGCTCAGGTGCGGTTCTTTCCAAATTTGGTATGGCCAGTTACGATGCGTTTTCTGCTTCCCAAATCAGGGTTATAGCTGGCGTATTTGGGTTCTCACTTATTTTTACGTTAACACGAAGATGGAAAGGTGTTTTTACAACTGTTAAGGATATCAAAGCCATGAAGCCAATTTTAATTGGCTCCTTTTTCGGACCTTTCATCGGTGTCGGGTTAAGTATGGTTGCCCTTCAACACACCTCGGCCGGCATTGCATCCACCCTGATGGCAACTGTGCCGGTATTTATTCTTTTGCCATCGGTTCTTTTCTTCGGCGAAAAACTTACCTGGAGAGAAGTGCTGGGAGCTTTTATTACGGTTGGTGGCATTGCAGTATTTTTCATCCATTGAATTTCTTCCCTGCAAAGAGTCTTTAAATCTCCTTGTTTTACAAACTTTTTAGCTGTTTTCTTGTCTGATGATCAATTTTTTATTTCAAAAAACTTGACAAACCCATTTTTTTGTTTTTAACTTTGACCGTACGTTCAGTCATAAAATGACCGTACGGTCAGTCATAAAAACTATAACCATGCCACGTACGCCGGAACAATATGAACTAATGCGTCAGGAGAAGAGACGCAAAATAATGGATGTGGCTCTCGAATTGTTTGCCAGCGAGGGATATCATGCCACGTCTGTTGCCAAAATTGCTGAGAAGGCCGATATATCCAAAGGTCTGCTATATAATTATTTCGCTAGTAAGGATGATTTATTGAAAGAGATTGCTCAGGTTGGTTTTCAGGAAATTTATGAAAACCTCGACATCAATCATGATGGCGTTCTTACGGAAGACGAGTTTGTGTATTTCATCGATCGACTTATTGAAAGCATCAATAACAACAAAGAGTTTTGGCTCTTTTATATTCATATTCTGATGCAACCTCACGTGGTTGAATTTGTCGAAACTCAGTTGAGAGAGAGCTCCAAACCTGTAGTTCAAATATTATTGAATTATCTGGAAGAAGAGGGTTTTAAGGAGCCGGTTGATGAGCTGTTTTTTTTGTCGTCAACATTGAAAGGAGCTACGCTTCAATTACTGTTCAGTCCGATTGATTTCGATATCACACCGGTTCGAAACCGCATCATTAAACTTTATGCAAAAAATGCTGCAGTTCATCATAAAGTCTGATTGCAAACGCTGATGTATTTCTAATCAGGAAAGTAGTTGAGAATAACAATCTCCTGATGCAAAAAACTGAATTATGAAAACAAAACATCTAATTGTATTTCTGTTGATTATGGCTCTGGGTTCAGTGTCAGCCAGTGCACAGGATGCTACCGAAATTGTGAATAAAGCCAATGAACTCATGAGAGGACAGTCTAATGAGTCGGTGATGACCATGAAGATTATCCGCCCAAAGTGGGAACGCACCTTGCAGTTTAAGGGATGGTCGAAGGGAACGGAGTATTCGCTCATCTATGTTTTGGCTCCTGCAAAAGAGAAAGGACAGGTTTTCCTGAAAAGAGGAAAAGAGATTTGGAACTGGGTGCCGTCTATCGAGAGGATGATCAAAATTCCGCCGAGTATGATGATGCAGTCGTGGATGGGTTCGGACTTAACCAATGATGATCTGGTAAAGGAGTCGTCGATTGTTGAAGATTACAACCATAAAATAATCGGGGAGGAAAAAATTGACGGTTACGATTGCTATAAAATCGAATTGATCCCGAAAGAAGATGCAGCCGTTGTGTGGGGAAAAATCATTACCTGGATTAGCAAAGAACACTACTATACACTGAAGAATGAATATTACGACGAAGATGGTTACCTGGTGAATGTGGAAACTTTGTCGAAGATTAAGAAGATGGGCGACCGTACCTTGCCAACTTATTACGAAATAGTTCCGGTTGATAAGAAAGGGCACAAAACAACTATGGAGTTTAATGATGTGAAATTCAACGTTCCCATCAAAGACAGTTTTTTCAGTATTCAGAATATGAAAACGGTTCACTGATAATGGCCGCTTGGGAATTGCTTAATCAGGTAAAAATACCAACGCATGAAAACAGATATCAAACTGGCCTGGCGCAATTTGTGGCGCAATAAGCGGAGAACCGTCATCACCATTGCATCAATCTTTTTTGGGGTGATTCTCTCCACTTATATGACCTCGATGCAGGAAGGTTCGTATGCAAAAATGGTAGAGAATGCCGTCCGGTTCTACTCTGGCCATATACAGATACAGAATGAGGATTTCTGGGAAAACAAAACCATCAATAATACTTTCGTGGAGGCCGACTCGCTGAAAGAGGAAATTGCTTCGGTGCCCGGTATTCAGTTGGTGGTTCCCCGATTGGAATCGTTTGCTTTAGCTTCCAGTAAGCAGTTAACGAAGGGAGCGATGGTCCTCGGTGTAGATCCGCAAAAAGAAGATCAACTCACGGAAATCAGTAAGAAACTGGTTCGCGGCAAATACCTGAAAGAAGGTAGTGACGGCATCCTGATGGGTGAAACACTTGCCAGGTATCTTCAGGTTGACGTGGGGGATACCCTCGTGTTACTTGGACAAGGTTATCATGGCATCAATGCTGCCGGACTTTTTCCCATTCGGGGAATATTCAAACATCCGTCACCGACACTTGACCGGCAATTGATTTACATGGATTTAAGCACCGCGCAGAATTTCTATTCAGCTGATCATCTGTTGACTTCACTAGCTATTTTGGTGAATGAGGCTGACGAGGTTTCCCATATCGTGAACCAGTTGAAAGCTAAAATTCACAGCCCTTATCGCGTCATGAGTTGGGATGAAATGCAACCCGAATTGGTTCAGCAAATCGATGGAGATCGTGACAGCGGTGTCATTATGAAAGTCATTTTATTTCTGGTTATCGGATTCGGTATTCTGGGAACCATTATCATGATGGTCGCAGAGCGAAGACGCGAGTTTGGCGTCATGGTGTCCGTAGGTATGCAGAAAACACGCCTGGCCTGGATGCTGATTTATGAAACTTTCATTATCGGCATGATGGGAATTTTGAGTGGTTCGCTGGCATCATTGCCGCTTCTGTACTATCAGTATTTCCATCCCATTAGAATGGGTGGACAAGGTGGACAAATGATGATCGATATGGGATTTGAACCCTATATGTATTTCTCGCTGGCACCCAAGGTATTCACTTTCCAGGTATTAATCATTTTCATCATGATCATGGTGATTTCGATTTACCCATTCGTGAGTGCTTTAATGTTGAAGGAAAACAAAGCCTTACGGGCCTGATTGATTAACCGAAAAAAAAAACTGTCATGATTATACATGTAGCATGGAGAAATATCTGGCGGAATCCAACCCGAAGTCTGGTCGTTATCCTGGCGATGGTTGTTGGTATGTTTGCCGGCATCTTCATGGTCAGCTTTGCTAAAGGTATGATGAAAGAGCGCCTCAATCATGGAATAGAGACTGAGGTAAGCCATATACAGATTCATCATCCGAAGTTCCGCGAAGCTGATGAATTGAAGTACCAGATTACTGATGTTTTTCAAAAAACCAAAGACATTGAAAAAATTGAAGGGGTTAATGGAGTAAGTCCGCGAATTGTCATTCAGGCAATGATTGCCTCGGCTGAGACGGGCTCCGGCGTGAACCTGATTGGAGCAGAGCCCGAAAGTGAGAAAACCGTCTCGAATCTTTACACCTATATTAAAGAAGGAAAATGGTTCGAGGGAATTTCAAGAAATCCGGTGGTCATCGGGCAGAAGCTGGCCGAAAAGCTGAACGTTCATGTTCGCTCGAAAGTGGTGTTGACTTTTCAGGATGATCAGGGAAATATTACAAGTGGGGCATTTCGGATTGCCGGAATTTATCAGACCGTAAACACCAGTTTTGATGAAACACATGTTTATGTTCGTTTCGACGATTTGGCACAGTTAGCTTCCTTGCAACAGGGAGCAGCTCAGGAAATTGCCGTTCACCTCTCCAGTCAAAAATATCTGAACCAGGTAAAGAATAAACTGAGCAGCATGTACCCCAATTTGGAAGTATTGACCTGGAAAAAGCTGAATCCTGAGTTTGGTTACATTAATGATGTATACGACTACTACCTGTATGTTTTTATCATCATCATTTTGCTGGCACTTGGATTTGGAATCGTCAACACCATTTTGATGGCCATTCTGGAAAGAGTAAAAGAGCTCGGAATGCTCATGGCAATTGGAATGAAGAAAGGCCGGATTTTCCGGATGATTATGTGGGAATCGGTGATGATGAGCATCATAGGAGGAACACTTGGAGTTGGTATCGGATTATTGGTTACTATTTGGACGCATCATTCGGGGCTGAGTTTCGATAGTTACAAAGCCGGCTATGAGGCTCTGGGGTATGGTTCAACGGTCTATCCGATTATCGACTGGGGAATCACCATCAATGTGATGATACTGGTTTTTGTCACGGGAATTGTGGCTGCCATTTATCCCGCGCTGAAAGCGTTAAAGCTGAATCCGGCGGAAGCCTTACGAACAGAATAATCTCCAATAACAATATTTAATAAGTCAAGCCATGTCAATTATTAAAATAAAAGATCTGCATAAAGTTTACGATGGGACTCAGGTTGAGGTTCATGCGGTAAACGGAGTTACCCTGAATATCGAAGAAGGCGAGTTTACTGCGTTAGTGGGGCCTTCCGGATCGGGAAAGACTACTTTGATGAATATGCTTGGTGGACTCGACCGACCGACGTCGGGACAGGTTTTGATTAACGGTACCGATTTAAGTAAGCTGAAAGATTCGGACTTGATTGATTTTCGTCTCCATCACATCGGTTTCGTATTCCAGTTTCACCATCTTCTACCGGAATTCACGGCCCTGGAGAATGTTCTGATGCCCTGTCTCATCGGCGGCATATCGATGGCCGAGGCGCGACATAAGGCGGAGGTTATATTGACGGATGTTGGCCTAGGTGATAGATTGCGGCACAAACCCGGAGAGTTGTCCGGCGGAGAACAGCAACGGGTCGCCATCGCTCGATCAATGGTCATGACGCCGCGCCTTCTCCTGGCCGATGAGCCCACAGGCAATCTCGACACTGAAACGGGAGAACGCATACAAGAGCTGCTCCTGACTCTAAGCGCGACAAAAGGGACAACGCTTATCGTCGTCACTCATAATATAGTCTTAGCCAACCGCATGTCTCACATCATCGGTTTAAGGGACGGTATGATCTATGAAGCCTAAGTGTACAATGGCAGTCATCCTGACGGTGACCCTTACGCTGACGGCCGCTTCGGCGGCCGCCAAGACGGTCAAGCGGGTTCTCCTGCTCCCCTTCGCGGCATACAGCGAAAGCGGCCAGGAAGTGTTGAAGGAACGCATCGCGTCGTCTCTGGCTTCACAACTTGGCCGGTCCGATCGGCTTGCCGTTATCGCGCCGGGAGTTGCCCCGGCCGTTTCCGAAGGATCAGTCGCCGCCGAAGAGGCCCTGCGGCTTGGAACAGATACGAAAGCCCAGTACGTCATACTCGGCAGCGCCACCCAATTGGGATCGACTGTAAGCGTCGACGTGACCATCATATCGGTCGACAGGCAACCGGTCACACAAAAGATCTATGCGTCCGGCACGGCCGGAGATGGGATCGAGCAACTCGTCGCTCGCCTGGCCCGGAATATTTCAGAACTGATTCTTCCGGAGGAAAAAATCGCTGCCGTAATCATCAAGGGAACCCAGCGCATCGAAGAACCGAACATACGCTCGGCACTTGCGAGTACGCCAGGGAAAATGGTTTTGAAAGAGGACATTGCCGCCGACGTGAAGGCAATTTATAAACTGGGCTTCTTCAGCGACGTGACTGCCTCCACCGAAGAAGACTCCCGTGGAACAATTATCACCTTCGCCGTACAGGAGATGCCCACGATCACGGAAATTCTCTTTGAAGGCAACAAGAACCTCGATGCCAAGGAACTCAAGAAAGTTCTCACACTGCAGAACCGCGACATAATCAACATCAACTTAGTGAGGACAAACATAGAAAGCATAAAGACCCTTTACGAAAAAGAAGGATACCGGAACGCCCAGGTATCATACAAAATCGACGAAGGACCGAACAACTCCGCCGTCCTGAGATTCACGATTTTGGAGAGCGGCAAACTGTATATAAAGACGATCTCCTTCGAGGGCAACACCGCCTTTACCGACGAGGAGTTGAAGGCAATGATGGAAACCTCCGAGTGGACCATCTTTCATCTCTTCACCGATTCGGGCGTCTTCAAGGAAGAGACTCTCCAGCAGGATCTTCAAAAAATTACCGCCTTTTATCACAACAACGGCTACATCGACGGAAAAATCGGCGAACCCGAGGTAGTCAGCGACGCCAAGTGGATCTATGTCTCCATACCCGTAACGGAAGGCAAGCAGTACCGCATAGGAGTCGTCCAGATCGTCGGGGACACTATCGATGTTCCCCGGGAGGAGCTTTACAAAGGCCTCAGGATCACAAAGAAGGATTATTTCAACCGCCAAGCCATTATCACAGACCTCGACTATCTCCAGGAAAAGTGCAACGACGAGGGCTATGCCTATGCGAAGGCAACCCCTGAAGTCAACGAGATCCGTCATGAACAACTGGTAAATGTTACATACCGAATAGATAAGGGCGAAATCATCTACATCAACAGGATTACCATCAGCGGAAATACAAAAACCCGCGATAAGGTTCTTCGGCGGATGATTCCCATCGTCGAAGGCAACATTACAAATCGATCGAAGATGAAAACAAGCTACATGCGACTGAGCCAACTCCGCTATTTCGAGGAGATCAACTTCCAGTCGGAGCAGGGTCCTGAAAAGAATCTTATGGACATAAACATCCAGGTGAAAGAAAAGGCCACGGGGATGTTCAGTGTCGGCGCCGGCTACAGCGCTATCGACCATCTCATCGTAATGGCTCAGATCACCCAGCAAAATCTCTTCGGCAGAGGGCAAACACTGAATCTGAGCGTCTCCCTCGGCGGGTCATCGACACTGTATGAATTATCCTTTATAGAACCGTGGCTTTTTGATATGCCGCTATGGAGCAAACTCAACGTTTGGAAACTGGAACGTGAATATGATTCTTATGATCTCGATACAACAGGCACAGGATTCACTCTGGGATATCCATTATGGG
>ENA-ORXD01002195-ORXD01002195.1-sediment-metagenome-genome-assembly--contig:-NODE-2195-length-13611-cov-4.042929_pt1 | contig 13611 bp, 13 predicted proteins | sample MGYA00237862_ERZ511471 | MGnify/ENA metagenome assembly ERZ511471 | reverse complement strand
ATCGCGGCAGCGGCAGACGTCCTCGACGAATGGTGAGCGAACCGCGTCGCGGCGAGGTCTACTGGGTCGATTTCACGCCGGCGCGCGGCAGCGAACAGGCCGGCCTGCGCCCGGCTCTGGTCGTCCAAAACGACATCGGCAACCGGGCCTCGTCCACGACCATCGTCGCTGCTCTCACGTCACGTCTTCCATCTACCGAGTACCCGTTTCTGGTGCGCCTCCCGGACGGTCTGCTGCCCAAGCCTTCGGTCGTGAAGTGTGACCAGCTCATGGCGGTCACCAAGGCGCGTCTCGGAGGGTTGCTGGCGACGGTACCTCCGGAGGTCATGGACCGCGTCGACGACGCCCTGCTGGCGTCGCTGGGCGTGCGGCGCTAGCATCCGACATCGCGCTCCGCCGCGCAGATTGCAACCTTGAGTTGCAGTTGACACGGAAGACGTCACGGCGAGAATAGGTACATGGGCGATCTCATACCTCGAACGTTGTCCGCGAAGCTGCTTGCGGCGGCAGGCCCGTATCCAATCGTCTTCCTCACCGGTCCTCGGCAGTCGGGCAAGACAACGCTCGCCAAAGCAACCTTTCCCGAGTATCGATACATCTCGCTCGAGGACCTTCAGTACCGTGAGGAGGCCGTGGAAGATCCACGCGGCTTCATTGCGCGCTTGCGGGCGCAGTCGGGAGTGATCCTCGATGAGGCCCAGCGTGCTCCCGAGCTCTTCTCCTACCTCCAGGGCGTCGCCGACGAAGGTTCGCACGGACCGTTCGTCCTGACTGGTTCGCAGCAGTTCCTCTTGAGTCACCACATCAGCCAGACGCTTGCCGGGCGAGCGGCAGTGTTCGAGCTCCTTCCTCTGTCGATGGCGGAACTCCTGCGGCGTTCGCCTCTCACTCCGGCCATGTGGGAGGCAGGCCTGTCGGGCGCCTCGGTTCCGTGCGCGGAGAGTCCTCCCGTGAAAGACGTCGACGAGACGCTGTTCGCCGGGTTCTACCCTCGCATTCATGATCGCGGCCTTGACCCGGTTCAGTGGCTGGACGGCTATGTACGCACGTACGTAGAACGCGACGCGCGCCTCGTCGGGTCGATCGGCGATCTGGGGGCATTCACGAGGTTCGTCACGCTGTGCGCGGGCCGTAGTGGTCAGCTCTTGAATCTCAGCGCGCTGGGCGCAGATGCAGGCGTGAGTCACACTACTGCGAAGTCGTGGATCTCGGTGTTGGAGGCGAGCTACCTGATCATGCTCCAGCGTCCGCATCACGTGAACTTCAACAAGCGCATCGTCAGGACGCCGAAGTTGGTGTTCTTGGATACCGGGCTCTTGTGCCGCCTCTTGGGGCTTCGCCGATCACCCGACCTGGCCGTTCATCCGCTGCGCGGTGCCGTCTTCGAGAGCTTCGTGGTGAGCGAGCTGGTGAAGGTCTTCCTGCACCACGGTGAACGTCCGCCGCTCTTCTTCTGGCGGGACAGCCACGGCGTCGAGATAGACGGTGTGCTTGACTTCGCGGTCACCCGTGTCGCCGTGGAGGCGAAGTCGGGCGCCACAGTGCCGGCGGATGCCTTTCGCGGGCTCGAGGCGTACCGAGCGCTCTCCGGCGGCCCCAGCGTGCTCGTGTACGGCGGTGACGAGTGCTACGAGCGGCGCGGGCACAAGGTTCGATCCTGGTGGGCGCTCACATAGGCCTTGGCGTCGCGATGACTGCGCCGCGGGTCACCCCACAGCCACGTCGTCGGCCGCCTCTCCCGGGGTGAGCGCGGCATCCGGCGCCGGCTCCGCGCCGCCGGCCCGGCGCCAGACGGCGGCGAACACGGCGAGGGCCGCCGCCCCCGCGCCGGCCATCACGGCGGCCATCGGCACGGCCGCGACCGCGCCGCCGATGCCCACCAGCGGCGTCGTCGCCGAGGCGATCCCGAGGCGCAGGGTGCCGAAGCCGGCCGCGGCCGAGCCCGCGGCTTCCGGGTGCCGCGACAGGGCGAGCGCCGTCACGTTGGGCGTCGCGAGGCCGACGCTGAAGACGAGCAGGAACAGCGGCACGGCCAGCGCCGCCAGGCCGAGCCCGGGCACGAGCGTCACCACGAGCGCGGCCAGCCCGGCCACGAGGCAGCCGGCCATCCCCGCCGCGCACAGCACGCGCGGCGCGAAGCGGGCGAGCAGCATGTGGTTCACGTGCGAGGCGAGCATCATCCCCGCGGCGTTCACGCTGAAGAGGACGCTGAACAGCAGGGGAGAGGCCCCGTACCGCGCCTGAATGACGAACGACGCTCCCGTCAGGTAGGCGAAGAAGGCGCTGTACATCAGTCCGGCCGAGAGGGTGAGGCCGAGGAAGCCGCGGTCGTGGCGGAGGTTGACGATGCCCGCGTACAGCTGCCGGGGGCGTCCGCTGGTGCGGCGCTCCGGCGGCAGGCTCTCGCGCAGCCCGAAGCCGACGCCGGTGAGCAGGACGGCGCCCACGATGGCCATGGTCAGGAACAAGCCGCGCCAGGAGGCGAAGCTCAACACGAGGCTACCCAGCAGCGGCGCCAGCACGGGGATCGCGAGGCTCACGAAGATGAGCCGGGAGAGCACGCGGGCGGCTTCGCGGCCGCGGTAATGGTCGGTGACGATCGCGTTGCCGAGCGCGATGCCGCCGGCCGCGGCGACTCCTTGCACTAATCGCATCGCCGTGAGGATGGCGACCGAGGGAGCCACAGCGCAGAGCAGCGACGCTGTGACGAAGACGGCGAGCCCGACCATCAGAGGCCGCCGCCGGCCGAGGCGGTCGCTGAGCGGTCCGGCCACCAATTGCCCGAGGGAGAGGCCGATGAGCACCGCCGTCACGGTCAACTGGGCGGATCGGGTGCCGACATGGAGATCCTCGGCGACCGCCGGCAAGGCGGGCTGGAAGAGGTCCGTGGCCAGCGCCCCGAGAGAGAACACGCCGCCGAGGACCGCGACGAGCACGAGCACGTCACGGCGGCCGCGCGCGGCGGCCTCGGGCGAGAGGTTCACAGGCGGCAGCCTGCCACGGGGCGTTCCGCGTCACCCCGCCATCCCCGCGGCTCAGGCACGTGCGTTCAGCAACTCACGCCCGTGGCGCCGCAGGGCGTCCATGAGCCGGTCCAGGTGCTCGGCCGTGGTGAGCGGGTTCATGATCGCCACGCGCAGAGCGCCGGCGCCGTCGTGCTTGGCGGGGACGATGTAGAACTCGCCGGATTCGATGACCCGACGCCTCAGGTCGAGCTGGAAGGCGCCGAGGTGTTCGCGCGACGCGTCGCGCAGCTCGGCGGGGACGTGACGGAAGACGACGATGTTGCACTGCGGCTCGTGTAGCGGCACGAAGTCGTCGGCGGCCGCCAGCTTCTCGTAGAAGGTGCTGCCCAGGGCGAAGGTCACGTCGACCATATCGGCGAAGAGCTGCCGCCCGAACAGCGACCACACGCCCCAGAGGCCGAAGGCCGCGGCGCGCTTGGTGCACTCCACGGAGCGCACGCCGCTGTCGTAGTCGGCGAGGCCGGGGGCCGCCGGGTCGAAGAGGTACGGCGCGTCTTGCTGGAAGGCGTCGAAGATACGGCGCTTGTCGCGGTAGAGCACAAAGGCGCAGAGGCTGGGCACGAAGAGCATCTTGTGGGCGTCCCAGACGACGCTGTCCGCCTGCTCGATGCCGGCCAGCAGGTGGCGGTGCCGATCGCTGAGCAGGGCGGCGCCGCCGTGGGCGGCGTCGACGTGCAGCCATACGCCGTGCTTCCGGCAGACGGCGGCGATCTCCTCGAGCGGGTCGAAGGCGCCGATGGGCGTGGCGCAGGCGCAGGCGACGACGGCGACGACGGGCCGTCGCTCGGCGCGCAGGCGCGTGAGCGCCGCGTCGAGCTGCTGGGGATCCATGCGGCCGCGCTCGTCCAGACTAGCGCGCACCGTCTGCCGGCTGCCCAGGCCGAGGATGCCGGCCGCGCGCGCGACGCTGTAGTGGGCGTCGGCGTGGGCGAGCAGGACGGGGGCGGGCCGGTGCGCTTCGCCGGCCGGCCCGGGTTCCTCGGCCGACCCGGCTTCGTCCGCCGGCCCGGGCCCGCCGTCCCTGGCCAGCCCGTAGTCCCAGGAGTCGCCCACTGCCACGTTGCGGGCCGTCAGCAGCCCCGTCAGGTTGGCGAGCGACCCTCCGTGCGTGACCGTGCCGGCGAAGCTGCCGGGCGCCCAGCCGACGGCCTCGCCCAACTCGTTGACCATGGCCAGTTCCACGGCCGTCGCCCACGGGCCCATCTCGTAGATGGCCATCACCTGGTTTGTGACTGAGCCGACGGCGTCGAACAGGCCGGCGAGCGGCACCGGCGCCGGCACCTGATGGCCGATGTAGCGCGGGTCGTGCAGATTGAGCCCGCGCTCCAGCATCACGCCGACGAGGTCGCCGAACCGATCGGACTCGGCTCCCGCCTCACCAACGACCGCCGCCGCGTCGCCACTCTCGGCGGCGCTCAGAAACGCCCGCGCCTCGCGAACCGCCTCGCCCGGCTCGGCCCAGGGCAGCACGGCGCCGTCGCAGCGCTCCGCGCGCGCGAGGTTGGCGGCAAGCAGCTCGGCGAGCCGCCGGCCGGCATCCTCGAGCAGGTTTGGGTCGTAGGCGGCGGCGATGCGCTGCCGAGCCGCGCTGAGATCATCGGGTGCTGTCGCCATGGGGCGCGCTGCTTTCGCTTGGATGGGCACGGGCGGTTATTCTCCGTCGCCCGACGGCCGGGTGCAAAACGGCGCCCTTTGCCGGCTCCGCGCGCGCTCGTCTACTCGGCCCCCGTCGCCCGCACCACGTCAAAGTGGCCCATCATGCCCACGGCATGGTGCTCGAGAATGTGGCAGTGGTACATCCACCCACCCGGCCGGTCGTCCGGAAGCCAAGCGATCGTCACTGAATCTCGCGCCGGGACGTTGACAGTGTCCTTCCAGCGTGGCGCATCGATCATCCGTTCTCCCGGGTCAATTGTCCCGTGTCCTGCGTCCGCGGGCACATCTTTCGCGCGCATGACTTGGAAGAAGAAGCCGTGCAGGTGGAAGGGATGATCCATGCCCGTCTCGTTGACGATCTTCCAGATCTGGATCTCGCCGACCCGCACGGGTTCGTCCACGTAGTGCATCTCGTCGTTGAAGCCGAACTCGACGCCGTTGGCGCCCATGCGTCCCGTGAGCCGCAGAACGCGATTCGGGGTCACATCGGGGGCGGCGATGGACTCGATGTCGCGCAGGTGCTCGGGAAGGCGGGCGACGGTGGCGGCGGGCGGGCCGACGCGCAGGAGCGCGTACCGCCCGCCGCCCTCCATCCCGTGCCCGCGGTCGTACGGCAGGCCCTCGACGGCGATCTCGTCGCCCTCGGCGAACGGTCCCGCCGCCAGGTCGGCCCGTTCGCCCGGCGTCAGCAGGACTCGCTCCGCGGTCACGGGCGCCGTCAGCAGGCCGCCGTCCGAGGCGATCACTTGGAACTTGCGGCCGCCGAGCGAGAACACGACGTAGCGGGCGCTGCTCGCGTTGATGAGCCGCCAGCGCTCCGTCTGTCCGGCCGCCATGCGCAGCTCCGGCGCAGCCCGGCCGTTCAGCAACAGCACGCCGCCGAGCCGCCCGTCGTGCAGTTGCGCGTCTCTGCCGAAGGGGGCGAGGCGGCCGTCGACGCCGAGGTTGAGGTCGTCGAAGACGAGCAGCTTCTCCCCGTCGAAGCGCGGCTCGCTCGGGTCTCGGACGACGATCGCGCCGTAGAGGCCCATCTCCATCTGCACCGTCTCGTTGACGTGGGGGTGGTACCAGAAGGTGCCGGCGTCGGGCACGGTGAAGCGGTACTCGAACCGGTCGCCCGGCGCGACCGGATGCTGCGTGCGCTCAGTGCCGTCCACGCCGGCCGGCACGCGCAGGCCGTGCCAGTGGATCGTCGTCGGCTCCGGCAGGTGGTTCGTGAGGCGCACCACCACCAGGTCGCCGCGTTCGGCCTCAATCGTCGGACCCGGCACCTGCCCGTTGTAGGCGTAGCCGGCGACGGTGCGTCCAGGGGAGATCTCCCAGGGATTCGCCTTCGCCTCGAGCTCGATCTCGACGATCGAGGCGCCGTCCTGCGACTCCGGGTCGCCCATCACATCCGTCCTCTCCTATCCCGCCGGCCGTCGGCGCGGCCCGCCTGCCGGATCTCGTGTTGCTCGTCGTGGTGATGTGCGAGTTCCCGTGCGGGGACGGGGAGAAACGGATGCGGGGAGCCGGCCCGAGCCTGCACGCGCGTCAGCGCCAATTGCGGCTCGGGCCGGCTCCCCGCTCATTGGGTTCCGGCCGGTCTGCTCGCCCGTCACGCGCAGAAGACGCGCACCTTGTCGCCGTTCTGGCTGTCGACGTTGACCTCCATCTCGCGCAGGTTCGTGATGAGCTCGTCGATGTCTGCCGGCTTGAGGTTCGTGAAATCCACGGACATGCCGTGCTGCGCCATCGAGGCGCTGATCTGGTCCATCGCCTGCGGGGGGATGAGCGAGGTGAGCTTGAGGCCCGAGCGCACGAGCGCGATGGGGATCTTGACGTCGACGTTGTCGCCGTTCACCGCCGCGACCTTCACGTAGAGATACTTGGGCAGCGCCGTGATGAGCGGCTCCGGATCGCCCTTGATCGCCGAGGCGCCCGAGGCGGCGCCGGCGCTCTTCTGCGTCTCGAGGGCGTCGAGCAGGCGCTCGGCCTCGTCGGCGCTGATCTTGCCGGCGGCGAGCAGGCTGAGGATGCGGGTACGGTCGTCACTCATGGTGAACACTCCTTCTCACTCGACCGTCACGGCGACGGCCGACGTTTGGGTTGAGACATTGATGGCGGTGCCGCGCGCCGCGCCGAGGGCGGCGAGCGCGCGGATCAGCACGAGCGTGCAGTGGTGGAATCGTCGTCCCAGTAGGGCGAGCACGGCGTCGGCGACGACGGCGAACGCGAGGCCGATGAGGCCGAGAATCAGGACGAGCGGCCATAGCAAGAAGATCGGCAGCCAGAGACGCACATGCCGCCCGGTCTGCGTGGCGACCGACAGATTGACGATGGCGGGCGGGAGGCTCATCGGCGCGACCTCTCGGGCGGAAGGCTCATCGCCGCAGCCGTGCGGCCGCTTCGTCCACCGAGATCTCGCCGCGCGCGAGGAGATCGAGGGGGTCGCCGGAGGCCGCCGTCGTGGCCGGAGTGGACTCGACGTGCGCCAGCGGCAGTTGCTCGGCGATGCGGTTGAGCCGGTTCTTGACGGTGGGGTAGCTGACGCCGAAGGCCTTCTCCATGTCCTTGATGGAGCCGTGGCTGCGCACGAAGGCGCTCACGAAGACCTGGTCCTCGTAGCGCAGCCGCGCGATCGGCGGCAGCTCGAACTCGCCCTGGATCGAGATGCCGGAGTCCAGCCGCACCTCGGTCACCAGGAAGCGCCGGTCGCCGGTGAGGTCGGTAAGCTCATGCCAGTCGTTTGTCATTGCGCACTCCCTCAGTTGAGTTGCTGAAGATGTTCTACCGCGGAAGCGTAAGAAAATCAAGAGTAACATCAAGAAAGTGAAGCATGAGAACGCGGCGCATGAACTTCGTCGCGCGCCGCGGCGTGGTGCCCTCGTGCTGGGCGGCGCGTGACGGCCGGTTCGGCCGCGTGCCGTCGATTCTGAGACAATGGCCGCGACGAACGTTCCTACGGAGGTCACAGTGGGCTTCACCAAGCAAGACCTGATCCGGCAGCTCGAGGCGAGCGCGGCGTGGCGCGCGAAGAAGGCCGCCGAGCATCCCGACGAGCCTCGGCACGCCGGCTCGGCGGAGGCGCTGGCGCGCGCCGCCGCGGACGTGGCGGCGCTCTCGGAGGACGACGCGCGACTCGGTCAACTTCGCCGCGTCTACAACTCGGAGGACGAGGAGGCCATCGCCGCCTACGACGGCCCGGCCGTCCTGGCCATCGGCGACCACGGCTTCGCCGAGCCGGACGCAAGCACGGACGAGCTGCTCGACAAGCTCGCCAAGCTGGCCGGCGAGGCCAGCGCCACGAGCTTCGGCCTTCAGCTACCGCCCAAGCGGCTGCGCTGAGGCGGGGGCCGCCGGCCCGGCCGTCCGGCGCCTGTGAGGCCGCCGGCGCGCTGCCGGCGCCGCCTCAGACCGTCCACCACTCGTTCAGCAGACAGTACTCGACGCCGCCCATGCCCGCCTTGAACGTCTCCGTAGCCCCGGGGCGTTTGCCGCCGAGGTCGAACCATTCGCAGCCGCGGCGCTTGAGCTCGAGCGCCACCTGCCAGTAGGCGAGGCGGCTGGCATCGACGTGGCGGCCCTTCTCACCCACCCAGATGACGAGGCCCTCGGCGACGCGGCCGAACTGGTAGACAACCGTGCCGCCGATGCGCTCACCGTTAAGCAGCACCAGGGCCATGAGGAAGTGCTCGCGTGGCGCGGCATCGAGAAGCGCTGTGAGAAAAGCGCGGTTCATGCCGACGAACTGCGCCTCCTGCATGTGTGCTTCATGCCCCGCGATGATCCAGGCGATCTCTTCGTCCGACTCGCAGACTTTCACCTCGACGCCCGCCTCTTCCGCGCGGCGCAGCCCCCGGCGCCACTTGGGGCGCAGGTTCTGGCGCATTTGGGGTTCGTCCGGACGCAGGTCCACGCGGTCCGAGCACCAGCCCTCGGCCTGCCGCGGGCGATAGCCGAGCTCGGCGAGCACGCGCGCGGCCTCAGGCGAGTTCGGCAGCGCCGGCGCGAGGACGAGCGGACGGAGCCGGCGTCGCGAGAGCTTCCTGAGCGCCGCGTAGACGCCTCTGACGACCTCGGCGTGCGGATCGTCTCCGAGGAAGAGCGGACCGCGATTGAGCCGTGACGCCAGGGTGACCCCCGCCAGGCGCTTGTCGAGAAGCTGGCAGATCGCCACCGGTTGGCCGCGCCGCCGGATCACGAGCCGGCGCGGCCGCCAGCCCCCGGCATCGGATGCCACGCGCCGATTTCGCCAGTCTGCGGCGCGGGCTTTTGCCTCGCCGTAGGCCCACGTTTGGACCATATGCGGAGTCCCGACAGCCGAGAACCAAGCGTTCCACTCGGCCTCGTCGGTGACGGTCTGCACGCTGTACTCGCGGTCCATGAGTGGTGTTGGTTCTCTCTCTGTTTCGGAGGTCAGCGTGGGGAACGAACGTGGTTGGCGTGCTGCCGGCAGTCACGAGGCGCATGCCGTGCCACGCCTTGTTGGGCCAACGGCACGACGGGCCGGAGCCCCATAGTGTGAGCTTCGGCAGCGCGGTGCCTCGTCTTGAAGCGTTTGTTCCTCAGCCGGCGTCGGCGCGCAGCAACTCCGCCACCTGGAAGGCGAGGTCGAGCGACTGGCGCGCGTTTAGGCGCGGGTCGCAGAGCGAGGCGTAATTGCTGCAGAGGTCGCTCTCGGTGACCGGCTCGGCGCCGCCGATGCACTCGGTGACGTTCTCGCCGGTGAACTCGAGGTGGATGCCGCCCGGCCAGGCGTCCTCGGCGCGGCAGGCGGCGAAGAAGCCGTGCACCTCGCGCATGATGTCGTCGAAGCGGCGTGTCTTGATGCCGTCGGCGGTCACGCGGCCGTTGCCGTGCATCGGGTCGCAGGCCCAAACCACCGGGTGCCCGGCGTCGCGCACGGTGCGGATCATGGGCGGCAGCAGTTCCTCGACGCGGTCGGCGCCCAGACGCGTGATGAGCGTGAGGCGGCCTGGCGTGCGCTCGGGGTCGAGGCGCTCGCAGACGGCGACGATCTCCTCCGCCGTCGCCGCCGGCCCGAGCTTGCAGGCCAGCGGGTTGTGCACGCCCGAGAAGAACTCCATGTGGGCGCCGTCCACTTCGCGTGTGCGCTCGCCGACCCAGAGGAGGTGCGCCGAGCAGTCGTACCAGTCGCCGGTGAGGCTGTCGCGCCGCGTGAGGGCCTCCTCGTAGGGCAGCACGAGGCCCTCGTGGCTCGTCCAGAGGTCGACCTGGTGCAGGTGCGGATCGCGCTCGAGATCGATGCCGCAGGCGCCCATGAAGCGCAGGGCGTCCTCGATGCCGCGCGCGAGCTGCTCGTAGCGCCGGCCCTCGGGCGAATGAGCGACGAAGTCCTGGTTCCAGCGATGGACCTCGCGGATGTCGGCGAAGCCGCCCTTGGTGAAGGCGCGCAGGAGGTTGAGGCGCGCCGCGGACTGGTAGTAGGCCTGCAACAGGCGCGAGGGGTCGGCCACGCGCGCGTCGGCCTCGGCGTCGTCGTCGTTGACCATGTGGCCGCGGAACGAGGGCAGTTCGCGGTCGCCGACGCGCTCCACCGGGCTGGAGCGCGGCTTGGCGAACTGCCCGGCCACGCGGCCCAGCTTGACGATCGGCAAGGCCGCGCCGTAGGTCAGCACGGTCGCCATCTGCAGCATGATCTTCAGGCTGTCGCGGATGTAGGGGGCGGTGAGCTCGCGGAACGACTCGGCGCAGTCGCCGACGTGCAACAGAAACGCCTTGCCCTCGGAGACCTGCGCCAGCGACGCGCGCAGCTCGCGCGCCTCGCCGGCGAAGACGAGCGGAGGCAGCGCCCGGAGCGTCGCCAGGGTGGCGTCAACCGATGCGGGCTCCGGCCACTCGGGCTGCTGGGCGGCCGGATAGGCGCGCCATGAGGATGGACTCCACTCTTCGACTGTCCTCATGGTCTGCATGGCATCGCTCCTCGTGTCTTGGGTCGGCGTTGACGTTGCTGAACGGATTCTGGGGTGGTGACAGGCGTGGCCGGCGCGCGTTGCGCCGCCCGTACGCGGTAACGCGTGTCGCGGCGCTCCCCTCGCGGCCGCGGCGAAGCTCTCCCGTACATGATAGCGGCAAGGGCGGGTGATGAGGGAGGGGCCCGGCATCGGCCGTGCCCTGAGGGTGGCCGGGCATACGCTTGCCAGGCGCCGCGACCGGTGCGAGAGTACGTCACTGAGCCCCGGGACAAGTCTCGCCGGCCCTCCGGTCGACCCCCGATTCGGCTTCGATGTCTTGAGACCCGGCGCCGCGCGCCTGGGGACCACACTGCCCGCCCGTCGGTGGGCTTGCTCGCGCCGCGCGATGAATGAAGGAGAGAGATGACGGCTTCCGAGACCAACTCGACTGCGCAGCTCAGGATCGGGGATCACGCGCTCGCGTTGCCGATCTTCACGGGCACCGAGGGCGAGCGCGCCATCGACATCTCCAACCTTCGCGCGTCGACGGGCTGCATCACACTCGACCCCGGGTACCAGAACACGGGTTCGTGCAAGAGCTCGATCACCTTCATCGACGGTGAGAAGGGCGTGCTGCGGTACCGCGGCTATCCCATCGAGGAGCTGGGCAGTCGGGCATCGTTCCTCGAGGTCGCGTATCTCCTCATCTACGGCGCTCTGCCGACGGACAGCCAGTACAAGGCGTTTGCCGCACTGATCGACGACACGTCCCTCATTCACGAGCGGATGCAGGGGTTCTTCAATTCGATTCCGGCGACCGCTCACCCGATGGCCGTCCTCAGTTCGACCGTCAGCATTCTCTCCATGTACTACCCGACATTCTTCGTCGACGACGGCAAGAGCGAGACCTTCGATCTCATGGCGGCGCGGTTGTTGTCGACCATCCGGACGATCGCTGCCTTCTCGTACAAGAAGACCATCGGGGAGCCGCTTGTCTACCCGACGCCGCGCATGAGCTACACGGCGAATTTCCTCAACATGATGTTTTCACGGCCGAATGCGCCGCATGAGGTTGACTCGGACGTCGAGCGGGCGCTCGAGCTCCTGTTCATCATGCACGCCGATCATGAGCAGAACTGCAGCACCTCTGCCGTGCGGCTGGTGGGCAGCAGCGGGGTCAATCTCTACTCGTCAATCAGCGCCGGGATCTGCGCTCTGTGGGGGCCGATGCACGGCGGCGCCAACCAGCGCGTCATCGAGATGCTCGAGCGCATCCATCAGCAAGGCCTCTCCGTCGATGAATGCCTGCGGATGGCCAAGGACAGGGAGAGCTCGTTCCGCCTGATGGGGTTCGGCCACCGGGTGTACAAGAACTACGATCCCCGGGCGACGGTCATCAAGGAGGCGTGCAAGCGCCTGCTCGCCAAGAAGAAGGTCAACGATCCGTTGTTCGAGATCGCGCTCGAGCTCGAAGAAGCGGCGTTGCGCGACGAGTACTTCCTCGAGAAGAAGCTGTATCCCAACGTCGACTTCTACAGCGGCCTGATCTACAGGGCCATCGGCATCCCGTTGAACATGTTCACCGTCATGTTTGTGATGGGACGCATGCCGGGCTGGATCGCCAACTGGAAGGAGATGCACGAGACGCTGCCCTTCAAGATCAGCCGGCCTCGACAGGTGTATATCGGAGAGGGGCGTCGTGAGTACACGCCGCGCAGCACGCGCCGCGGCGGCTCGCTTCTCAGCATCTTCAAGTTGTTGAAAGAAGGATGACCAACCTCGTCTCGAAGCGCGAGTGACGGGAGGCGCGGGCACTCGTCGTGGAACGCGCGGAACAACGAGCCGTTCTTGAGGCCGCCGGCCGTGAGCTGGAGCGCGAGACGCACATCCTGACCGGGCGGCCGCACCTGCTGTGGCAGCAGCTGTTCGGCCGCCTGCAGTGGGCGGACGGCGTCGAGCGGGATGGCCCGGTCGGCCTGGCGACGGCGGCCGAGCTGCGCCGCCGGGTCGAGCGGCCGGAGTGCCCCTGGGCGCGCAACCGCGTTCGGCCGCGCGAGTCCGGGGCGCTGCTGCGCACGCTCACGGGCCACTCGAACGTCGTCACCTCGGTGGCCTTCTCGCCGGACGGCAACCGTTTCGCCGGACGGTGCGCGCATCGTCTCCGGCGGGCGCGACAAGACGGTCAGGATCTGGGATGCGGCGACGGGGGCGCCGCTGGCGACACTGACCGGCCATAGCGGCGACGTGTGGTCGGTGGCCTTCTCGCCGGACGGCGGCGCAATCCTCTCCGGGAGTTGGGACAAGACGCTCAGGATCTGGGATCGGTGCGGCCGTGAGCTCGCCGTCATGGCCGGGTCCGCCGGCGAGATCATGTCGGCCGTCTTCTCGCCGGACGGGCGTCGGATCGTCTCGGGTGGTCACGGCAACGCCGTGAAGGTCTGGAGCGTGGATCTGGCCGCTCTCGCCGGAGAGGCGAGGGGCGTCGCGCGGCTCGGCGCTGCGGCGGGCCACACGGACGCCGTCGTCACGGTCGCGTTCTCACCCGACGGCGCGCGCGTGGCCTCGGGCAGCCGCGACGCGACGATCCGGCTCTGGGACGCGGCGAGCGGCTGCGAGGTCGCCGCCCTCGCCGGACACCGGAGAGAGGTCGGCGGTATTGCCTTCTCGCCGGACGGCAGCCGCATCGTCTCGGGCAGTCGCGACGCCACGATTCGGTTGTGGGACTCGCAGAGTGGGGAGGAACTCGCCACTCTGACCCACCATGTCAGCGGGGTCAACGCTGTTGCCTACTCGCCGGACGGGACGAGGATCGTCTCGGGCGGCAGCGACGACCGCATGGTGCGGCTGTGGGACGCGCGCAGCGGTGAGGAGATCGCCTCTCTCGCCGGCCACGAGCATGAGATCGACGCCGTCGCCTTCTCTCCGGACGGCGCACTTGTGGTGTCCTCAGGCATCGATGGGACGATCAGGCTGTGGGATGTGCGCGGCATGCGCGAGATCCTCACGCTGACGGGTCACAGGCTGGGCGTCGA
>ENA-ORXD01002194-ORXD01002194.1-sediment-metagenome-genome-assembly--contig:-NODE-2194-length-13621-cov-3.472386_pt1 | contig 13621 bp, 12 predicted proteins | sample MGYA00237862_ERZ511471 | MGnify/ENA metagenome assembly ERZ511471 | reverse complement strand
CAAATGAAATTCAAACTGACTAAAGCGCTCCTTTGCCTTTTCATACTGCTTTCGCTTGCATCTTGCGTTAATTCCTCCTTCGGTGAGGAAAGCGAAAGCCGTTTTCGGAATATATATCCCAGCCAATTCTTGACCGGTGCCATTTATATCCTTAAAGAAAACGAAAAAATCGATGGCAATGTTGCGGGTATAGGCACAACACTGATCATTGAAGAAGGAGCAACTGTCTTAGGAGATATTAGCTTGGTTGCTGGCAACCTTGAGGTTAGCGGCCGCGTAGCCGGGAATATCAATGTGGTTGCCGGCACGACTACAATCAACCATAACGCTATCATCACAGGGTCGATCAATCAAATCCTGAACCAGATTGAAACAGATCCGGGCGCGGTGATCGGCGGTGAGATTAATACATATGTTTTTCCAACCTCCGCGCAGGATCATCTTGGCAAGAGGATCGTCACTTTTCTGGATTTGATGAAACCTTCTGTTTGGCTCCTGCTGCAAGCTGTCCGTATTATTGTTTTAATACTAGCTACTTTTTTAACGGTTTTTCTTTTCACAAAACCCACCCATGCGGTCATCTATGCAATTAAAAAGAATCCGGCCGTCGCTTGGGGCGCGGGTATCCTAACGCTATTCTTTTTACCGATTAGTGCAATCGTGCTGATCCTCACTATATGCCTGAGCCCTATCGGGGTCATCGTCCTGCTAGTGTTATTCATTTGTACAATTTGGGGATGGGCAGCCATTGCTAAAATAACCGGGGATGGGTTAGCGCATTGGTTGAAGCTAAATTGGAGCGAAGCAGCTGTTGTTTTTGTAGGTGCATTAATCACCGGCTTATTTGTCTCTCTGGTAAGCTTGATCCCTTGCATTGGTTTTCTGTTCAATAACCTCCTCGCCGCTGTCGGTTTGGGTGGCATTTTACTCACCCGCTTTGGGACAATCAACGTATAATATAAATAATTAACGATTTCAAGCAGGCATTTGCCTGCTTTTTTATTTTAATTGCGAAAGACAAATAGGTATAATCTTATAATAGTGATTTTTACATTTAGAAATTTGAGAGGCCAGAATGAAGCAGGTTCTGCAAAATCTAAGAAGTGGAAAAACCGAAGTCCTTGAGGTTCCTGTTCCTCAAATAAAAAGAGGATGTGTTTTGGTAAAAACTGCAGCTTCTTTGGTATCCGCCGGTACCGAACGCAATCTAGTTGAATTTGCAGAAAAAAACCTTCTTGAAAAAGCTCAATCAAGACCTGATCTGCTCAAACAGGTCATTGAAAAAGCTCGTCGAGAGGGTTTGCTCACTACCCTAGATTCCGCTCTCAATCGCCTTGATCAACCGCTGGCATTGGGGTATTCATCAGCAGGAACGGTGGTTGAAGTAGCCCAAGATATTACCGCATTCAAACCGGGTGACCGGGTGGTTTGTGCCGGCGGGGGGCACGCGGTGCATGCGGAATATGCATTAATTCCCAAAAACCTGCTGACACTTCTCCCAAATCACGTTGATTTCGAATCAGGCGCTTTTGCCACCATGGGGTCTATTGCCCTGCACGGCATCCGCTTGTCTAAACCTCAAATCGGAGAGAAAGTCGCCATTATCGGTTTGGGTTTGTTAGGCCTGATTACAGCCCAATTACTAAGAGCAGGCGGTTGCAGCGTTTTTGGAATGGATATTTCTCCCCAGCGCGTAAAATTCGCGCAAAAGCTCGGAATTCACGCCGAAACTAATCAATCAGCATTGAATAATGCCTTATCCTTGACGCGTGGCAGAGGATTTGACAAAATCTTGATCTGTGCAGATACACCTTCCGATGAGACAGTTGCCCTGGCAGGCGAACTCGCCCGTGATCGCGCACAGGTAATTTCATTAGGTGTTGTAGGCTTGAATTTGCCGCGCAAGCTTTATTTTGAAAAAGAATTGCATTTCCAAGTATCCCGCTCTGCAGGACCCGGCCGTTATGATTCTGCTTATGAAGAAGAAGGGCATGATTACCCAGTCGGCTATGTGCGTTGGACGGAAGGGAGAAATCTGGAAGCATTCGTGGATTTGCTCGCCAACGGCAAGCTTGATATGCAGAGCCTGATCACCCATCGCTTCTCCATCGCTGAAGCACCTTTCGCTTATGAATTGATCACAGGAAAACGCAATGAAAATTATTTGGGTGTCATATTAACCTATCCGCAACAGTCAACCCAGCCCCGCAATAAAATAAACCTGGATACTAGCATGCTTCAATCAATAGAGGAGCAGCCAATTACCCTGGGTGTCATCGGAGTTGGAAATTACGCCAATGCTGTCTTTCTGCCCGCCATATCAAAAATTGGTGGCATTAGCCTAGGTGGAGTTGCATCCGCTAGCGGGTTGAGCGCTCAGCATGCAGCCCGTAAATTTGGCTTTTCTTTTGCTAGCTCTTCAGCCAGCGACTTGATAAATGAGGGTCGAATCAATACCATCGCCATCTTGACCCGCCATCAAAGCCATGCTGATCTTACCTTGCGAGCCCTAAAAAAAGGAAAACACGTCTATTGCGAAAAGCCGCTTGCAATAAAAAAGTCGGAAATTGATCAAATTCACGAGTTTTTGAAAAAGAAGAAACACCCTACCTTGACTGTCGGGTTTAACCGCCGCTTTGCGCCCATGACATTAAAAATGAAGGAATTCTTTCAGAATTCCAATGAGCCGTTCTACGCCCATTATCGAGTGAATGCCGGATTCATTCCTGCAACCCATTGGCTGCATGATATTGAGCAGGGTGGCGGGCGTTTAATTGGTGAAGCATGCCATTTTATTGACCTTATCCTGTTTATCATCTCGCGCAGCCCTCTGCGTGTAAATGTGGCATCTCTGCCAGACTGCGGCAAATACCATCATGATAACTTTGTCATTACAGTAGATTTCGAGGATGGATCAGTCGGGTCTATTGCCTACCTCGCAAATGGCAGCAAGCGGCTGTCAAAGGAATACATTGAGGTTTTCAACAATGGCAAAGTTGCGATCTTGAATGATTTCCGATCGCTCGAATTATTGGATGATCACAACTCTATCAAGCAGAGATCATGGCTTAAACAGGATAAAGGGCATCAGGCTGCCTGGGCAGCATTTATTGATGCGATTCGTTCAGCAAATCCAGCGCCCATCCCCTATTCCGATCTGATGCTGACCAGTTATATAACTTTGGCATGCCAGCAATCCCTGTTGAGCGGGAAACCTGTCGAATTAGCTGAATACATACAGAATACCTAATATGACAAATTCAGGGCAGCTTGTTCTAAAATTCAAAGCGTTTTCCCAATTGGGGATCATGGCTAGTTTGAACTATCTAATTTATCAAATTGGATTATATTCAGGTTTTTATACGCTTTCTACTCCCATTGGGGGATCTAAGCATCTTCTGGAAGAAGAACTCAAGCCAAACTGGTTTTGGCGGCTGCCCGATCCACAAAAACTACTTGAGTTGCATCAGGATGGAATCGACCGCGTGCTCCTTGAGGCAAATGAAATCCGGCAGAAGAAATATCGATACTTTGGTGGGCAGCTGAAGACGCTTGCCTTGAATCCCGAAAAGGATAAACAGCATTGGTGCCTATATGAGAGGAAGTCAGTACCCATTCACTGCAAGGATATAAAATACGTGTGGGAACCTGCTCGTTTTGACTGGGGCATACAATTAGGGAAAGCATTCTATCTGCGTCAAGATGAATCATATGCGCTTGCCTTCTGGCGGTTCTTTGAAGAATTTATCCAAGCCAATCCCACTAATTGTGGCCTAAATTGGACATCAGCTCAGGAGATAGGTCTGCGCCTGATCAATCTAATTCTCTGCAGTCATCTGCTGCGTACATCGGAGCATTCAAGTCCACAAAGAATGGCAGCTTTGTACAGAACGGTCGCTGATCATGCTGCCCGCATCCCATTAACAGTAAATTATGCTCTCGCTCAGAACAATAATCACCTCATCTCAGAGGCAGTCGCGCTATTCACTGCTGGAATTTTCTTGCCCAATCACCCGAAAGCAGGAGCATGGTGCAGGCAGGGATGGCATTGGTTCAATCAAGCGCTTATCAACCAGATAGAAGATAATGGCTCATATATTCAGCATAGCAGCAATTATCATCGCATGATGTTGATGCTTTCATTATGGATGAAGGTGATGGCTGATGAAAAGCACCTTGATATGGAAGAAAAAACTCTCGAGAAATTGGCGGCAGCAGCTAAATGGCTCATTGCCAGGTTAGACCTGTCCTCCGGACAGGTGCCTAATCTTGGTCACAACGATGGCACGTATGTCTTCCCTTTATCATTCTGCAGTTATTCGGATTACAGACCAGTAGCGCAGGCTGCAGCGCGTGTTTTTCTCGGTCGACCTGCTTTGGAAATTGGCAAATGGGATGATCTGTGTCTTTGGTTGGGTATTCCAATCGCCCGTACAAGTGAACGACCACTAGTTCCAGTTAAAGACGGCAGCGATTTAATTCTTGGAGATCAGCAAAATTGGGCTGCATTGCGGGCAGCGCATTTTTCTGCACGCCCCGCCCACGCAGATCAACTGCATGTGGAGATATGGTCACATGGGATTAACATTGCCATGGATGCGGGCACGTACCAGTACAACGCACCTCCGCCTTGGGAAAATTCTCTGTCAACTACCTTGGTCCACAACACGATCACGGTCAATGGTCAAGACCAGATGGTCCGTGCTGGCAAATTCCTATGGCTGGATTGGAGTCAAGCTCAGATTATAGAAATCTCACCCGATTGTGTAACTGCCTCGCATAATGGATATCAACGCTTGGGTGTGATTCATCGTCGCACCTTGAAAAAGATATCGGCTGATGGTTGGGGGATTTTAGACGAGTTGTTGCCTGTTGATCATGCCTCACCAGAGATTCAAGCGAATTTAAATTGGCTTCTGCCTGATTGGCCCTTTGAAATCAATAAAAATCGGATTGAACTGCAAAGTCCCATTGGTTTGATCCAGCTTTCTTTTGAACAGGATATTGACTTTCAGGAGCAGAACTTGGATATTTATCGTGAAGGAAAATCTTTACTGACCGGAAATGAAAAAGTTAGCCTGGGTTGGTACTCGCCCACCTATGGAATTAAAAAGCCAGCCTTGTCTGTTCAATATGCTGTATGCCGGAAAATTCATTTTCAAATTAGATCAACATTCTTTCTACCAGGGATAAATTATTAAAATCTGATTATGCATATTCTTCTGATCCATCAAGCTTTTACCGCCCTGGATGAACCTGGTGGTACCCGGCATCATGAATTCTCCAGATTATGGACGCAAGCTGGGCATAAGGTCAGTATTATTGCCAGCCCGGTCAGTTATCTCACAGGGAAATTTGAAGGGAAAGAGAATATCACACAAGAAGATAAAGGATTGATTTCCATTCATCGCGTTTCTACTTATTCTGCATTGCACAAGAGTTTTATTCATCGCATCATTAGTTTTTTTACTTTTATGTTTTCGTCCTTTTTCAAAAGTATCTCAATCAAGCATGTTGATATCATCTGGGGTACCTCCCCTCCCATTTTTCAGAGCTTCACCGCTTGGTTAATCTCGAAGATCAAAGGAAAACCCTTCCTGCTTGAAATCAGAGATCTTTGGCCTGCCTTTGCCGTTGCGGTGGGTGTGCTGAAGAACCCCTTATTGATCAAACTCTCGCTTTGGCTCGAAAAATTCCTTTATACGCATGCTGATGTGATCGTTGTTAATTCTCCCGGCTTCATCTCACACATCAAATCAAAAGGTGGAAATAACATTCATCTTATCCCGAATGGTGCCGATCCGATTTTTTTTGAAAAAATTCCTGAAGAAGGTTCGAAAGAAATTGCTTTTTTAGCAAACAAGAAGAAGCGGGAAGGAAAATTTTTCGTTATGTACACCGGCGCGCATGGCATGTCAAATGATTTGGAGATTGTCCTGAAGTCAACCAAGATCTTACAGGAACAAGCAGGAATTCACTTTGTATTTGTCGGAGATGGCAAGGAAAAACCCAATCTGATTAAAGCTGCCCATAGACTAAACCTTGTCAATCTTGATTTCATTGATCCGCTTCCCAAAACTTCTATGCCAGCCATTCTTTCGCTTGCAGATGTCTGCTTAGCAATTCTTAAACCTGTGGAAATGTATAAAACTACTTACCCCAACAAGGTTTTTGACTATATGGCCTGCGGCAAACCCATAATCCTTGCCATTGATGGAGTAATTCGAGAAGTGATCGAAAAAGCCCAGTGTGGAGTCTTTTGCCCTCCTGGTGATGAAAATGCATTAGCTGAGACTATACTTATGTTATACCAGCAGCCTGCCTTGGCATCGCGTATGGGTGAAAATGGGCGTTTGTACCTCTCCCGCCATTTTAACCGAACAACGATCGCAAATTCATTCATTCATTTGCTGGAGAATGAGGTCAACAGATGGCAGAAAAAATCTTAATTGTCGAAGATGAATTAACCCTTCAAGAAACGCTGGCATTTAATCTCAAACGACAGGGTTATGTGGTCGAGACTGCTCCCGATGGGTATTCCGCTATTGAAAAAGCCAATCAAATCCAGCCGGATTTAATCCTATTAGATATCATGCTGCCTGGTATGGATGGCTTTGAAGTCTGTCGTACGGTGCGAAAAGTGATGAATGTACCAATACTCATGCTCACCGCGCGTGATGATGAGATTGACCGAGTAGTAGGATTAGAAGTAGGTGCAGATGACTATCTCACCAAACCATTCAGCATGCGCGAGCTGATCGCCCGCATCAAAGCTCTACTTCGTCGTTCTAAAATCGTTCGTGAAATCAGTCAAACTGAACCTGCAACGCAGAAAATTCATGTTTTTAGCAATTTGACAATTGATGAAAACCGGCGCGAGGTTGTTCTGGATGGAAAGCCATTAAATCTCAAACCCAAGGAATATGACCTGCTTTTATTTCTGGGCCAACATAGAGGACAGGTACTTTCCAGAGAGTTGATTTTGGAAAAAGTCTGGGGGTGGGATTTCTTTGGTGATAGCCGGACAGTGGATGTCCATGTCCGCTGGCTGCGCGAAAAAATAGAGAAAAATCCAGCCAAACCCGAACGCATTATCACCAGCAGGAGTGCGGGCTATCGCTTTGATGGGTAATTGCTATGCGCAATACACTTTTCTGGCGCATCCTGCTTGCATTCATTCTTCCCTTCACTGCTTTGATTTTGTTTTTTATTCAAAGCGATGATGCCGTTCAGATAAACTCAATCCTGCAAAAATATTCCCTCCAAATTGTCCTCTGTTTTTCGATTGTTATCTTTCTTTTCGTCACTATTGCTCGCTTGTATACCCATCCGATTGAAAAATTATCTGAAACCCTGCATTCCCCAACTGCACTTTCTGCCTTTTTTTATCGCACAAAACTTCTTCCGCGCGAATTGCAAAAACTCATAAAAAGGATTATCGATTTAAATAACAGGTATCTAGAAGAGCGTGCAGATTTTGCTTCAAATGAAGCTGTCTTTTCCTCAATTCTTAGAAATATGCGTGATGGCATACTGCTTGTTGACCAAAATGGTATGGTGACTTTGATCAATCAGGCAACTTGTCAATGGTTCAATGTGGTGGAATCAGAAGCCAAGGGACGCACATTGGTTGAAGTCATTCGCCATTATAAAATGAATGAACTCTTTTCAAAAGTGCTATTAAATAATAAACCATCCATTGAAAGCTTTGAGACTGCCCCAGAAAAAATCTTCATCCAATGCATCGCAACTCCCATGGATGAAGGCGAATCTGGCAGCATTCTCTTTCTTATGCAGGATCTCACCCGCATACGCCAATTAGAAATCGTGAGGCGTGATTTTGTCAGCAATGTTTCACACGAACTCCGCACACCCCTGACATCCCTGAAACTAATTGCAGAAACCCTGCAAGATGGCTTGTTAGAGCATCCTGACGAAGCACAAACATTCCTAGCGCACATGAACGCAGAAGTGGATAATCTTACACAGATAGTAGAAGAACTGCTTGAGCTTTCCAAGATTGAATCCGGCAAAGTGCCCTTAGAAAAACGCCTAGTTAATCCCTGCCAGCTGCTTTCTTCCGCTCAGGAACGCATGTCTCTGCAGATCAAACGCGCAAAATTAGAATTGAAGCTGAATTGCCCGAATGATCTGCCAACGGTTTACATTGATCAAACCAGAATCGAACGTGTCCTGATAAATCTTATTCATAATGCCATCAAATTCACCCCGCCTAATGGCAGAGTTGAGCTGTCTGTATTTCAAGAAACTAACCAGATCGTCTTCACGGTTAAAGATACCGGGATCGGAATTTCTCCCAAGGACCTGTCCAGAATCTTCGAGCGCTTTTATAAATCCGACCGTTCGCGCTCTCAAAGAGGTACGGGATTAGGATTATCCATCGCCAAACATCTTGTTGAAGCTCACGGTGGAAAAATCTGGGCAGAAAGCCAAATCAACCAAGGCAGCACATTTTTTTTCAGTTTTCCAATAACTCACTATCATTAATAATAATTTAACTTAATCTTAACCCCTTTCCCCCTTGCCGTTAATTTTCGATTAGTACGATTAGCATTGAATTTAATAAGACAAGGAGAAAAGATGTCGAAAAAGTTATTTGTATTATTGGCTGTTCTGGTGGTTGGCATGCTGATTTTTGCAGCCTGCGCACCTGCGGCCGCCCCTGTAGCTGAATCAGAAGCCGCAGTTGAAGAAGCACCTGTTGAGGAAGCTGCTCCCGTAGAAGAAGCGCCTGCGCTCTCTGGTCAAATCCAGTTGGCTGGGTCCACCACCGTACAACCTCTAGCCGAGGAATTGGCAGCAGCATTCATGGATATGAATCCTGATGTGACTATTGATGTTCAGGGTGGTGGCTCCAGCGTTGGTGTAACCTCAGCTGGTGAAGGAACTGTGGATATCGGAATGGCATCACGCGAAATCAAAGATTCTGAATTGGAGCAATTCCCAGCTCTCGGAGTCCATGTAATTGCTTATGATGGTATTGCCGTAGTTGTCAATCCTGAAGTCGAACTTGCGGGCTTAACCAAGGAGCAAGTGCAAGCGATTTTCGCTGGTGAAGTAACGAACTTTTCTGAAGTTGGCGGACCCGACGCGCCAATCACTGTGGTTTCCCGTGAGGAAGGTTCCGGTACCCGCGCTGCCTTCGAAGAACTGGTTATGGAATATAAAGATGAAGCCGGGGAAAAGCAGATAATGCCTATTGTTGAGACAGCATTATTACAGCAATCCAACGGCCAGGTTCGCACAGTGGTCTCGACCACACCGAATACTATCGCCTATCTCTCATTCGGATTCCTGGATGATTCCATCAAAACCATTGCGGTGGATGGTGTGGAACCCATGGTTGAGAATGTCAAGAACGGCACCTATGCAATTTTCCGTCCCTTGAACATGCTCACTAATGGCGAACCTTCAGAATTGGTGAAGGCATTCCTAGATTACATAATGGCTGACGGTCAAACTATTGTTGTGGAAGATTACATCACTGCGAACTAAGATCAGCAAACCAAGATTAACTGTAATAAGCCCAAAGGGGCACATTTCACAACCATGTGCCCCTTTTTCATAAAAACCTGGGTAATAATCAAAATGGAAAAAAGACGAATTGTTTTTATAAAATTTCTGTCAATTGTATTTTCTTTGATTTCTTTCATAATTCTTATTTCCATTCTTTTTTTTCGAAGCAGTCACACATCCATTTCGTTTCCCATATTTGGAACCCTACCAATACCTGTTCAAGGATTATGCGCTGCCCTTTTTGCAGCGATCGCTTTTGGATTGTGGAAATTTAAGGATTGGTCAAGAACGGTTGTTATCATTGTTTCAATAATTACGATTTCAGCTTTGGCGATTTCTGAAATTTTTAAATTCTCGACGCTTGTTTTTTCAGGTGAGAAAATTACTCCAATATTTATAATTTTTTCTACTTTATTAGATACAAGTTTGGATTTCATTCTAAAATCCTCAATTCCATTCATACTGATTATCAGCTTGAGAAAATTCGATGAAGTTTTCTCCGAAAGCCAAAAACAGCGCTTCATCATTGATATGATGGTTCGGAAGTTATTATTGATCATTGCTTCTACTTCTGTTCTAATTGTCGGATTAATTTTTCTATTTACCTTTATTGAATCTACAGATGCAATTTATCAAATTGGTTTAGGAGATCTCCTTACTGGTACAATTTGGCGCCCGGGAGCTATCATCGGAGATACAGAAGGTCAGTTTGGGTTAATCCCAATGATTCTAGGATCGATTTACAGCACGCTTGGTGCAATTCTTTTGGGTGTTCCGCTTTCAATTTTTACAGCTATTTTTTTGGCGGAAATTGCTCCACCATTAATTCGGGATCTTTTCAGACCTGCTGTAGAACTATTGGCTGGCATTCCCTCCGTTATCTTTGGTCTCTTTGGCATGATTGTACTGGCTCCATTAATCAGGAATTTTGAGGTTGCTGGAAATAGTGGTTTTGGAATCCTGAATGCCTCAATCATACTGGCAATCATGATATTGCCAACAATTACAAATGTTGCTGAAGATGCCATACGTGCTGTTCCGGATTCCTATCGGCATGCTGCCCTCGCTATGGGAGCTACCCGATGGCAAACGATTATTACCATTGTTCTGCCTGCTGCTAGGTCTGGTATTGTAGCTGCCATAATCCTGGGAATAGGGCGTGCGTTAGGCGAAACAATGGCACTGATTATGGTTATCGGAAATTCAATTGCGATTCCTACCCCTTTAGATGGAAATCCACTAACATTGCTTCTTGCAACAGCTAGAACGTTAACAGGTAATATCGCTGTGGAGATCAATTACGCCGCAGGCGTGCATCGCAGTGCCTTATTTTTCACGGGCGTATTGCTGTTTTTGTTGCTTCTTATAATCAATCGCATTGCACACTTTATCTTGAAGGAAAGAAAAATCTCATAAGAGGATTTGATGGCAATATTCACAGATTTTACTAACGAACATATCGCTCAAAATCAAGGTTCCAAGAAGAATTTGCATAAGCGTAAGTTCATTGAAAAATTCTCATTTTCATTTATTTGGCTGGCTGCAACGTTCACCATCGTGATTCTTTTTTTCTTGGTAGGATATGTCATTAGTAATGGAATTAAAGTTATCGATCTTGAATTTTTAACGACAAGACCTGCCGGAGGAGTCTCTGGAAAAGGAGGAATTTCTACAACCGTTGTGACAACAATCTATTTGGTTTTTCTCACCATCTCAATTGCGGCGCCGCTTGGGATTGGGGCTGCAGTTTTTATGATTGAATATGCTCCAGAATTTTTGAAAACCAAAGGATTTGCGACCCATCTAATTCAAATCATCCGCACCAGTGTGGAAATTCTGGCAGGTGTACCATCAATTATTTTTGGATTATTTGGATTTGCAGTTTTTGTCTCTTATATGAAACTAAAATTTTCTCTTTTATCTGCGGGGTTAAGCGGTGCCTGCCTAATTCTTCCCGTTATTATTCGCACAACGGAGGAGGCAATTCTGACCGTACCGAAATCATATCGGGAGGGAAGTCTTGCGCTTGGAGCAACAAAATGGCAGACTGTTTTCAATGTCATTCTTCCTTCAGCAATGCCTGGGATCATCACAGGAATTATCTTGAGTGTTGGGCGGGTAATTGCCGAAACTGCCGTTTTCTGGGTTACTCTTGGTGGAAGTTATCGGTTGCCAAAAAACTTATTATCCTCAGGAAGAAGTATGGCGTTGCATGTTTATATGCTGGCCAGTGAAACAAGAGCATTCGATAAAGCATTAGGGACATCAGCTATACTTATTGTTATTATTATTTTTTTAAATTTGTTTATTAACATTGCTTCTAGGCAGTTTTCAAAGAAATTTTCTGGAAAGTAAGGTTTTTTCATAAAATGATTACAAAGAACAACACAAATGGTAAGACTAAAATCTATGTGGAAGATTTCAATTTTTTCTATGGCAAATTTCAGGCGTTAAAGAACATCACCATTGATATTCCTGCCAATCAAATCACTTCCATCATCGGCCCATCAGGCTGCGGAAAGAGTACTTTTATTCGTTCTTTCAATCGCATGAATGAATTGATTCCTTCCACACACACCACCGGCAAGATCATTCTCGATGATAAAGATATTTTTGCCATCGATCCTGTGGAGATAAGAAAACAGGTCGGCATGGTCTTTCAGCGTCCGAATCCCTTTCCAAAATCCATCTTTGAAAATATTTCCTTTGGGCCGCGGGCGCATGGCATTCGAGATCGACGTATTCTGGAAGAAATCGTTGAAAAGAGCCTTCGCCAGGCGGTCTTATGGGATGAGGTCAAAGATTCTCTTAATAAATCCGGCTTGGCACTTTCGGGCGGACAGCAGCAACGTCTCTGCATCGCGCGTGCATTAGCTGTTGAACCCGAAGTCATCTTAATGGATGAGCCTGCTTCCGCCTTAGATCCTATTGCAACCTTAAAAATCGAGGAATTGATTCAACAGTTGAAGGAAAAATATACTATAGTTATAGTAACGCACAATATGCAACAAGCCGCACGTGCCTCAGATTACACCATGTTCTTTAATATGGCGGAGGATCGTGCTGGATATTTGGTGGAATCTGGAAAAACAACCGATATTTTCACCAACCCAAAGCAGGATTTAACTGAACAGTATATTTCTGGTCGTTTTGGATAAAGACAAAGAGGTGATGCATGGCACGCGAGATATTTGAAAGAAAAATAAAACAAATCCAGGATGAGATTCTGATTTTAGGCAGCATGGTTGAACAAGCCACCCTGGATTCAGTCACTGCTTTCAAGAACAGGGATTTAAAAGCAGCCAGAACGATTATTGAAGATGACCAGAATATTAATGACAAACGTTTTGCGATTGAAAATGCCATTCTCATCCTGCTGGCTACCCAGCAACCGCTGGCGCATGATCTGCGGCAGCTGGCGGCGATGCTCCTGGTGGCAAATGAACTGGAACGCATGGGAGATTACGCAAAGGGCATTGCCAGCAACACTGTTCGATTGGGAATAAAGGACATTCCTGTTCCTTTTCGGGATATTGAAAAAATGGGAGAGTTGGCAGTCGGAATGCTCCACCGTTCTTTATCTGCTTTTATCCATGAAGATGTCAATCAGGCAGCAGCGATCCCAAAGGAGGATGATGAAGTCGATGCGTTATTTAATAAATGCTACCGGACAATCGTGAATGGCATGGTCGCAAATCCAGCCACCATTGATGATGCCAGTCTGCTGCTTTGGGTGGTCCACAATCTGGAACGTCTGGCAGATCGTGTGGTTAACATTTGCGAACGCACCGTGTTTATCAAATCCGGGGAGATGCTTGAAATGAGCGGTAGTTTCGACGAGTTGGAAGATGAGTTAGGTGAAGAAAGTTGAACTATCTTTTTTTACCCATTCATGAGCCTGATATAATCATTTATCAGGCTCTTTCTTTTACCAAAGGGTCATAAACATGTTAGAAAAAAATCCTTGCAAGGGAAAATTGATAGTTGTCGAAGGCATTGATGGCAGCGGCAAATCAACGCAGATAGACCTTATTCATAAATGGCTTATTGAAAAGGGCAAATCAGTCTATTTTAGCGAATGGAA
>ENA-ORXD01002192-ORXD01002192.1-sediment-metagenome-genome-assembly--contig:-NODE-2192-length-13626-cov-11.580707_pt1 | contig 13626 bp, 9 predicted proteins | sample MGYA00237862_ERZ511471 | MGnify/ENA metagenome assembly ERZ511471 | reverse complement strand
CTCTTCATCAGTAGGGGCTCGGGTGAACCATCCGACGGCCCGCCTGTACCCCTACGACCCGTAGGCATTAGAATAGTCGGTGTTCCTCCCTATATTCTTATGCCTACTCCTCAATGAAAAAACCCAAAACGCCTGCTGAGTCAATGAGCGGGTTTCGTCTACCAGCCCATCCAGATCGGGAGTATCTGCAGCCTACATTCAGTGCACCCGCCTGCTGACCGATCGACCCGGACAACCGTTGATCGGACGGCTGGCGGGAGGGTTTCATGAGCGTGGAGGATTGCACCTGAGATGACCTCTTTGATGATAGGGGGTGTCCCGAACCCGGGAAAGTTCCTCGACATCATACCGGGCGGGCACGGGGTCACCGGGTGCGATCCTGCCACTGCCGCACCACAACGGGAATTTGCCAGCCCTCTCCTGCGGGCGCCTGTCCGGGACGGACAAGGGGATTCCGCCGGTATTCTGTCCGGATACGAGGTCAAGGTGGCGATACTGCCTCGTACCGGGATCAGGAGGGCGGAGGAGAGGTGCATCGTCCTGCCCTTGCAGAGGGGCAGACCCCGGTTCTTTTTGCAGCATCGGTTCAAGCCCCGGGCCTGATGAGATGATTGCCGGCTGAAAAAGGAAGCCCGGCAGTACATTTCCCCGGGGAAGACCGGTGACTATTTTCACCACCGGCGTTCAGTCTGTATCTGGCACAGCAGGTGATTCCGCCATCCATGCAGACCTTCACAGCTGAGAAAACCCTGGCTGAAAACCCAGGCTTTGAGCAGCAGAAAGCAGAAGCACACCACCAGCTTCAGGAGCTGATCCATGCGCAGGAAATCGATCCCCCTCTCGTCCCCCTTCTTTCCCGGTTCATGGCCGTCCCGCACTGTTTCACCATCCAGAGCTGCTATGGGCACTTTGTCCACCAACGGGAGCCGAATATAAAAAATACCGCCCGGCTCGAGCCCTATGCAGGGAGTATCACCTGCGTGGAGTACCGGCTGGCGTACATGGCTTTTGTGGTCAGGAATGACAGCGCCGGACAAAGCTTTCTCCGGGATCTTCGCGGGATGCCCGCCCTCAATCCCGGTTATGTACAGTTCGGTTGTGCGGAATGGTTCTGGGCCCGTCAGGTGAACTCCTACGTGGTGCAGGTCGAACCGGCATGGGGACGGGATAAAGACAGCCTCGAGGTGGATATTTCCGTGGCCCTCCGCCTCGAAGACGCCAGAGACCGGTTCTTTGACCATCTGGACGACATTGCACAGCGGCACATAGAAACCGGTCCTTGCTGATGATAACGATCATGGTTCCCATTCAGGGGTAGGACTTCCTGATGGCATGCTGATACCTCCCGCCATGAGAATTCTTTTCCCTTTTGGGGAGCCATCAGCTACCATGGATTTCCTCCTCATCTTCTCGATCCTCATCCTTGTCTTCCTCCTCCTCAGCATGCTGCTCGTGGTAAAACGGATGCAGGCAGCGCCAGGGACACCGCTCGGCAGAGGCATGGGCCTGGCGCTCGGGCTTGCCGTGGGACTCGCCCTCTGGCTCCCCATGCAGTACGTGACCGGAAACCAGAGCACCGGCATCATCCTCGGCAGCATTATCGGGATTGGCATCGGGGTTACCCTCGAGTTATGGTCCCGGAAGCGGGAGAGGACCGTCTCCGGACAACCGTGACCCTTTGTCCTCAGGATTTCACAGAGATCAGAATACTGGTACAGAACAGGTGGCAAGGGGCATCCTGCTCCGGAGGGGGGGAAAAAGATTATGCCCCGATGGCGGGAAGGATCCCTTCATCGGTAGTAAACAGCCAGTACCCCTGTCCCGGATACATTAGCTGGGAGTCCCCATGCGAACCGGTTCCTCCGTTGATAATCGAAGTATTATATTTTTGTTCTGCTGCATTGAAGGAGAACAGAAATGTCCAGATATCCTGTACCGGGAGCAGAACGGTTTTGGCGGTTAATGGTTCCAAATCGGTGAACCCGATTGCATTCCATCCCGGGTAGAGCTGTTTGCTGGGGGGAATCAGGACAGGTTCGGGGTCGAATACAAGCGGGATAGTTATCTCCTCCTCAATCTGAATCCAGATGCCCTCAAGGGGCTGTGTGGCTGAAATGCTGTGAAGCTGCTCCCAGCGCTGGTTTTGGGCATCATACCGGAGAATTACGCCCGTAAGATTTCCAAATATCGCATCGGTATCTGTCCCTTCATCGAGCCGCCGGGGAACGGAGATGAAGTTCCATCCGGGTGCAAGTTCGAGGGAGAAATCCGGGGCAAGGACGGTAATGTATGCTTCAATATCTTCAACATCGCTCGCCAGGTCGTTTTCGGTGGTGAGGCTCACCGTGTAGTTCCCGGGCTGCGTATAGGTATGGACAGGGTGCCGTTCATCAGAAGTTGAACCGTCCCCAAAGTCCCATTGCCAACGGGTAGCCGGTTCGATGGTGGCATCGCGGAACGTTACCGTGAGCGGGGCATACCCGGACCGTGTATCTGCCATGAAGGAGGCATAAAGAGCACCGGCATTGGGAGCGGGGGTAATACCGGTGAAATATCCTAGTGCTTCAATCAGGTACGTTCCATCCTGGTCCTTCATCGGCCACTGGTTCCGGGTAATATTCAGCCTGATGGGGAATTCTCCCTCAACAGAACCGGTAATATCAGCAAATCCAAATCCCAGGTGACCATGATGCGGCATATATACCCAGTTCTCACCATTCTTACCGGGACAACCTGGGATCATATTATTATTTGGACATCCACCCCAGGTTGCCGAAATACCTAATTGACCGAAAAGATAGGAGAACGCGGGCGATTTCCCGGAATTGGTGATCTGGAGCTGGTCGGAAGATGTACCCGACCCAGTGAGCTGAAGCAGGTATAAAGCAGCTCCTTCGGTGGTCGAGGTGTTGACGTTCAGGGTCATGGCCTTTCCCTGGTTTGATGTCGTCCAGGTACTGTTGGCATACATGCTGCGGTAATAGGCGGTTCCATCGGGTGAAAAATATCCGAGGAGATAGGTCTTGACCTTCGTTCCTTTTTGCCCCCACCAGTCAGTTGAGGTGTTAGGACCGGCTGATACACTTAGCATGTTTGGATTTTCCTTGTCTGCGGGAACAAAGAGCAGATGGGCATGGACAGGGGAGTTGTCTGCCATTGGATAATGACCACAACAATGTCCAACCTTGGTATGAGTATCAGACGTTCCAAGTTCTGTTGGAACCCCGTTTACGATGATGGTGTTCTGGTCGGAACTGAATTGATCGCTTTCGACGAGGATGGCATACGCCGAGATATTTTTCGCGACAACAGGTGATATCTTTGTATCAAGATTCGTGGAAGCAATATTACCTTTTTTGTCCCGGTTCAGGAGGTCAAGTTGCCGGTACTCCCATGAAAATTTGTCACCCTGACCTGATTTCCGGAAATACCCTAGAGCACTTATTGAAACCTGGGGATTATCGTAATCTTTCCCGTTATATTGGCTTCTGTGCTCACTCCCATAATGATTCTGAACTGCCAGATAATTCCTCCCATCAGCCGGGCGCGGCACAATGATCATGTGACTGTGGGTGGGTGAATAATGGGCGCCCGCAGCGCATGTACACATGCCCCATGTTCCTGCGCTTGTCCAATCCGAACAGGCCAAATCAACCTTTAATCCTTCAATAATGACTTGGAGGACGTCGCTGCTGAACCGTTCCGATGTGACAAGCAGAACATAGGCTTCGGCATCCGGGGGGAATGGATTGTTATTATCGATATAAATCTGATGAGGATTCCAGTCAAAGGGAATGGAGATGAGGTGCTCCGGTTTAGAAAATGGCACATACCCGAGATAGTCTTCAGGATTCACCGCACTGATCGCTATCGGGAAAGGATCGCTTCCGATATTCATCACGTCTGATGCAGTCACGTTACCGGACAGTGCAGACACATCCTGGGGATCCATAAAGGACGAGAGATTGGCTGAGAATGTTGGGTCATCCGGGTCAGCCTGGGTAAGATCAATATGATGCGTCTGGTTCTGCGAAGGAAGCGTGATCTCTGCCTGCATCGATGCAATCTGGTAGGAGCCGGGAGCTGCTATCGCCTGAAGGAGCATGGTCTCCGGGTTAAAGTTCGCCCATTTTACCACCGGCACCGGCATATCGGCATCCGGGGATTTTATAATGATCTGGTCGGGATTGTTCGTGCCCGAACCACGGTACAGTGGGATATCAAAAACGGTCAGGTTGGCATCGAGGGTCTCGTTCACTGCAGACATATTGGTCACATAGAACCGCCAGTTCTCATCCACTTTCTCCCCATCGATGAAAATGTCATTATCCTGGAGCTTACCGCAGGTCCGCAGGATCGCTTCACCGAGGGTGAGGGTGTGCATACTGTACTGATCGGATTGATCGGATGGGGGGGTGAATACCTTGCACTCATGCGAACCTGAGGCAGTGTATACCTGTAGAAGTGGACAGACTTTTTCGATTCTACTGTAATAATCATCCCATGGACCGATGTCTACATACTGCTGAGTTTTCGCATCGTAGCGGGTAACATCGCAGTCAAATGTATCGGAGATGGGCACGATGGTTAGCGGAACACCCGTCTCAATGCTCCGGAGGCTATCGAGAGAAAGGTAGATATACTGATCATACACGTCTCTTTCGATAGCAATAGTTGTAGATGACGGGAATCTTCCACCCGGCTTAATGATGTCATTCGCTGAACTGGATATGTTGACCCTTGCAAGGTGACTTGAGCCCAGGTTGATATTAAAGTCAGTATATACTCCTTTCGCCGCTCCGTTGCCGTGGTTTTCCAGATGGACATAGAATATGATTGTTGCAATTTTGTCGGGGTCCTCAGAATAGGCCTGACTCCATTCCTGATTGTCTACACCGCTGGTGCTGGCCACTGACGTGCTGGATGTCTGATAATTAAGATCCTGATGGGCAGTAAATTTCCCAAACAATCCTCCCGTCCCAAATCCAGCCACAATTTCATATCCCTCGCTCTGGGTGAATTTGGACTCGAATGTATCCCTCCAACTGTCTTCAGTTGTTTTCTTTTTTGTTCCTGAAATGACAATGTCACGCTGTGGAGATATCTCTGATTCATCCAGGAATATGGACATTTTCGGATAGGCAGCCACAATGGGATCATCCCCGCCGTCAACATTAGCGAGAGGGTCCATATTGGCTCCCGTAGTCTCCATATTATCGTCATAGGGATCCTGATCGCTGGATTCATGTTGCCAGTCGGTATAATGGTATTCGATGAAATAGGGATCAGGATCGTCAGCCGGTTTCAGGGCAAAAGTCCCATTACCGGCATCGTAATAATATCCATTCACTTCAAGATAGTCAGGTATTCCGTCCTGATCGGTATCTGTTTGAGGATACTGTTCCATTTGCCCGCTTACCGGCAGAATCAGTGCGACTGCTGCAAGGGCAACCATAAGCCAATAAATTCGTGATTTCATACTCCTCCCCTCATGAAGGTATTTCGCTACCGATGGAGAATGGTGGAGAGTGCGAGCCTCAACGAGGGAAAATCGTGAACTGAAAATGAAGCAGCTCAATACCCGGATCATCTCGCTATGCTTCCTGCACAGCGTTTAATTTACAGGGCTGACTATGCATCCACTATGATATAATTTTTCCTAAATCGACCTCACCATGAACGTGTTGAATCCCCTCCAATCCTCCGGAAATATCTGGTTATCTGACCACCAGGTGAGAAATCCTGTGTATTCCCCTCTACACCCTTCAGGGAAGGAATGCAACCGGGTGTGAAGTAGATGTGATTTCCGGGACAGGATGCCGTGAAGACAGGATTCTTTCCCGTATGTAATTATTTTTGAAAAAATTCAGGTTCTCTTCCCTTCCAGAACGATCTGACATACCGGTTAATAGTACGAACATCCAGTCCTTCTCGCCTGGAAACAATCCATCGACAAAGGGAGGAAAGGAGGGTTCACCTGATGCCCTCCCTTTCCAGGTCACCATGCCAAAAATATAAACCCCTTTACCGGTTATTCTGTGTGATTCGAATGACCCTCCCCAGGAGAACTTCTCTCCTTTTTATGCTCCTCCTATTTTTTTTCGGTATGACAGGAGTGTGCAGTACTGGTATGGAAAGCCCGGTATGGGCGGATATCCCGGCATCGGGGCAGTGGTGGCCGGTATCACAACCTGCCGGCCCGACCGAAGCTGATTACCAACGGGCAGAGCAGTTTCTGCCCCAGAATGTCATCCCCTCACTCTACAATGTGAACATTGAGCCCCGCTGGATTACCGGCACTTCCTCTTTCTGGTACGTGAAGGAAAGCCGGAACGGGAGGGAATTCATCCTGGTCAATGCCAGCGCGATGACCAGGCAACCGGTATTCGACCACGCCGCCCTTGCAACGGCTCTTGCCGATGTGTCCGGGTTGGCGGTCGACCCTGCACACCTGTCTTTTGATACCGTCCTCTTTCGCGATGGAACGGAGACTGTCACCTTCACCGCACTGAACGGCAGCTGGACCTTTACCTCTGCAACCGGGCAGATCATACAGCTGCCTGGTTATTCAGTACCGGGCGAGGGGGATCTCGTTTCACCGGATGGACAGAAGGCAGTATTCCTGCAGAACAGCAACCTATATCTCCGCGATCTGTTGACCGGCAACGAATATCCCCTGACAACCGACGGTACTGATAATTATTTCTACGGCCGGACATCTGACACCACCATCGGTCCGGTTTCCATCCTACGGAGCGGAGAGCCGGTCACCCCTTACGCACAATGGTCCCCGGACTCATCCCGGATCCTCACCTTCAGGGTTGACCAGCGTGAGGTCCTGCCCCTGTACCTGGTCCAGGATGCCCCGGAAAACGGGACATTGCGGCCGAAAGAGTATACCTTCCACTATTCGATGCCCGGAGAAGAGCATGTGGCCCTGTACGAGCCGGTCACCATCGATGTTGAATCCCGGCAGATCACCCGGGTCCAGTATAAACCGTGGCCGGAGACTTCCATGATGGATGCCGGTGAATGGAACCTCCGCTGGTGGAATGCAAACGGTACAACCGTCTATTCCCTCTATGTGGAACGCGGTGAATTGACGCTCAGGTTCCTCGAAGAGGATCCGGTTTCCGGCGAGGTCCGGGAGATTATCATCGAACAGGGGGAGAGTTACCGGGAATCAAATCTCGATTACGGCGGGATTCCGAATGTCTACGTCTACGAGAAGAACGGTGATATCATCTGGTTTTCCGAGCGGGACGGCTATGGACATCTCTACCGGTATGACCGGAACGGTACCCTGCAAAACCAGGTCACCTCAGGAGCATGGGTGATTCGCACGCTCCTGTATGTTGATGAGGTGAATGACTGGGTCTACGTTGTCGCTGGAGGAAGAGAACCGGGCCGTGATCCCTATTACCGCCATCTGTACCGGATACGGCCGGATGGAACAGGACTGGCACTCCTTACTCCTGAAGATGCAGACCATTCCATCTCCCTGTCACCGGATGGTACCTGCTTTGTTGATACCTACTCACGGGTGGACTCCATACCCCGGACGGTTCTCCGGGATGCCGGTGGCAACCTCCTGCTGGAGCTCGAGGAAGGTGATATCTCGTACCTGATCTCGCGGGGGTGGAAGCCTCCCGAACGCATCACGGTACAAGCGAGGGACGGAACCACTGATCTGTATGGTCTCCTCATCTACCCGACCACCTTCAATCCCCGGACCAGCTACCCCGTGGTGGATGCGGTCTATCCCGGCCCCCAGATTATCGTGACCACAAAGGCATTCCCATCCGATTATGGTTATAATTCCAAGATCTTCTGGAAGGCCCAGGCACTCTCCGAACTTGGCTTTATCGTTGTGAACGTGGATGGTCTTGGAACCCCGTTCCGGTCCAAAGCATTCCATGATGTGTCATACGGGAACATGGGAGACGCGGGCGGCCTCATCGACCATGTCGGCGGCATCACCCAGCTTTCCCGGCAACGGCCCTTCATGGATCTCAATCACGTCGGAATGTATGGCCATTCCGGGGGCGGGTTCATGACCGCCCAGGCACTGCTCACCTACCCGGATTTCTATACGGTGGGGGTGGCATCGGCCGGAAACCATGACAACCGTCTGTACGGCTCCTACTGGGGGGAGAAGTATGAGGGAATGCCAACGGGGGACTCCTACCTCGAGCAGGTGACCGCCCTTAAGGCAGGGAACCTGACCGGCAACCTGCTCCTCGTAACCGGTGACCTTGACGACAATGTCAACCCTTCCATGACCATCCAGCTTGCCAATGCCCTGATCACAGCGAACAAGACCTTCGACATGCTGGTCCTTCCCAACCGGAATCACCAGTTCAACTATGACCCCTACTTCATCCGGCGGCAATTCGATTATTTTGTCCTTCATCTGAAAGGTATAACCCCGCCGGAGTATGTCTTCACCGTTCCCTGGCTGGCGGACTGAAGGGAGATTCACTTTTTTTCCCTGCAGAAAGACAGGTCCAGAGAACGACAACAATGGATAAATGCCGGGGTGCTGCAGTAGGTACGGGAATATCGTATGGTTGACCTCTCCCCGATCGTCCCGGTCCAGCAGCAGGCTGTCGAGTACCTTTCTACGCTCCCGGACGAGGTTTTGAGAGGTAATGTCTTTGCCATCGTCATCTTCCTCATCCTCCTCTACGTCGCGATCTTCGTCATCCAGAAGTTCACGACCCTCCTCGTCTTCGTCCTGAAGAAGGTCTTCCTGCTGATCATCGTGGCCCTGGCATTCTACGAGTTTGTCAGGGTGTTCGCCCTCAGGATCGCCATCGAGGGGATAACCTCCGATACCATCATCTTCGGAACAGTGGGGGCGGTTATCGGGCTCATCGCCCTCTTCATCGCCCTGTACGTGGCACTGCACTCGATCATCAGGCTCGACACGTCGAGGAGAGAAGCCGCTGCTGAAGCGAAAGCCGCACCTCCCGGCACTGTGATGGCGGCAGAGCCTTCCCCTCCCCCGGAGGTTATGGCAAAACCCGGAGAAACAGAACTGGCAGCTCCCGGACAACCGGCACAAGGGCCCTCTCTGTCAACATCGGTGAAGGAGGAACTCTCGCTCGGTGCCCTGAAGAGCGACAAACGGATCGGTGCGGTTATCGCCTACATCGTTATTGCCGAGTTCGGGGTCTTCTCCTCGAAGACCATCGCCGCTCCGACCGTTGAGGCCGGGCTGATGTTTTTTTTGGCATTCCTGCTGGCAAGCGTCATCTTCATCAGGCTGACCTACCACGATTACTGGAGAGGTCTCCGCCACCTGGTCGCCGCATTGGTCATCGGGAGCGTCCTCTCAATCATCCTCGGATATTTCTGGGGAGGGATACCGCTCGACCAACTGTTGTCGCTCTCGTACTTCACCACCGATGCCCTGGTGGCCCTGATCACCGGTCTCGCGCTCAGCCTGTTCATGGGGAGTATGAACTGAACCGGTGCCCCTCTATTCATTCGCCGAGGAGCGATAGGGCCTGGTCTTCCAGCCCCTGCAGACTGTTTTTTTCAGCATACCCGCTCCCCTTCCAGCGGATCCTGCCGTGCCGGTCAAGCAGGAAGAGGTAGGCCGGCGCCGGGTCATCCATGCCCAGAGCCAGTTTATAGGGTGTGAGGTTGCCATAGTAGGTGACCACAAAGGGGTGGCGATCCGCGGCGATGCCCGACCGCATCCCCCGGTCAATCCACCCCGCCATCAGCCGGTAGAACGGGCTGATCATGGGGATCTCATAGACTCTCACCCGTGAGTTGCCACCGAACGCCGTGAGGAACGGGCCGGTCCATGAATCGATCATTGCCTGCGATCCCCGCCGGAAGGCAATGGCGATCAGGGTGACGAATCCCAGTGATTCCTGAGGAAAGGTCACCGCCCGTCCGTTCAGAGCCTTTGAGGAGAGCATGGGAAAGAGGGGATACATCGTGAGGTGGTCTCCTGCTGAGGAGAAAAAGTGAACGGGTTTTCTTTGCCTGCTTTTCCCTGATGGACTTCCGGGGATCATGAGACGCCGGCCAGCGGACCGTGCATGGCCTCATAGGCCCGGACAGCCACGGGGGCGCCGATGAGGAGGCGCCGGATGGTATGGTGGACCACGGCATGCTGTTCAGGATCGAGGCGATCCCTGACCGTGACGAGCAGTCCGATGAGTGGTACGTGGTACTCTTCTTCCATCATGTCGACTGCACCAAAGGCCCGGAGCATCGAGACAACCGAGTTCTGGTTGACCGGGGCGAGTGCGATGAGGATCTCCCCGAGCAGCTCCCGTCCCTCACGGGTCTGGAGTGATACTTTCCGGTTTGCTGCAAATGATCCGTAGAGCGCCCGGTGATCATTCACCTGGTTCATCCTGAACGACGGGGACTTTCCTGCCCGGCGGATCAGCGCCACCGCGTCAGGGGCCGAGCATCCCCCGACCGCCGCCAGGTATGCTTCCCAGGAGACCGGGTGTCCTGCTGCCTCATTCCCGACGGATTCCATGACCGCCAGCCGGTCCGGCGCCGTGCTGTGCAGGTAGAGGGAGAATGCCCGAAGGCGGTCGGTGGCAACACTTCCTGTCCCGAGCTGCGAACGTATCGCGGTATGAATGTCCGGGGTATCAAGCGTGGCGACAAGCGCGAGGCAGATATTCTTCAGCTGCCGCTCCTTGATTGCCGGAACCTGGACTTCCATCGGTGCGGTCAGCGGGACGGCATGGTTGTGGCGGTCGTACATATTCCGGAGATCGGCGCCGTGGCGGGAAGCGATGGAAGACTCGATTCTTCTCCGCGCCTCATACAGTGCCCGGTAGCGGTGGGCATACTCCGGATCATCAACCGTGTCAAACAGCGTCAGGAGCAGCCCCCCCATCTCACGGGAACGGTCTTCGTCACAGAGGATGCGGAAGTACAGGTCAAGGTATTCATCCGATGGCTCCTGCCCGGGATGATCGATCAGGCGGATGATCTCCTGCTCGGCGAGCCGGTAGAGGGCGATGAAACGGTTCACCGCATCCCGGTCATGCACTGCCTGGAGCCTGAGCGCCACCGGATCGGTACAGGTTCTCACTTTGCCGTAGAACGAGTACTCCCGGTTGAGGGAGAGGAACGCGGGTTGTTCTACCTCTTCAAACCTGATTTCCGCCTCCGGCCCGTCCAGACGGACCAGGGTCTCTGCAAGATCGTGTCCCTGCTCATCGACCAGTGCCGCACGGAATGGAAGCGGCCACGGCATCCCGTTCTCCGGAACGGTCTGGCTGACCTTCATTGTGTACCTGCGGTGGTCCCGGTCATACTCCCCTGCTACGGTGACGATGGGAAAACCGGTCTGTTTAAGCCATATTCCGGCCATCCCGGAGAATTCCTGCCCTGATACTTCCTCCATGGCAGCGATCCACTGCTGCCAGGTGGCGTTCCCGTGCCGGTACCGGGTATGGTAGTGATCCAGTCCCCGGACAAACTGCTCTTTTCCCATCAGGGTCTCGATCATCCTGACAAACTCCGCTGCCTTCACGTAGGTGATACCCGTGATCAGGTCATTCGGGTCGTTGAACCCGTCGGGCTCGATAGGCAGGGATGCCGACCCCGCATCAAGGGCAAAGGTGCCGGTTGAGGGGGCAAAGAGGCCAAGGACCGTCTGGAGGCGGGAGTAGTCCTGCCCGAAGAACCGGGCATGACACGTGTTCTCGATGAAGGCTGTCACCGCCTCGTTGAGCCAGAGCTCGAAGGGTGTCTTTCCGGTCACCTCAGAGCCGTTCAGGTTGTGGTAGAACTCATGCACTTTGACCCGGATCAGGTACTCGAACGCCGGGTCGGTCATCTGGGGGTAAGGCATGATCCGGTTCATGGTAATGGTGGTATTCCCGACGTTCTCCATACCCCCGAAATCAGAGTTCTGCATGCCGATCTCCCGGTATACCGTGGCGGTATAGCGGTACCCGGGGGTGATTTCTGCTGCCAGTTCCCGGAGCCTGTTTCGCACCTTTTCCAGATCTGCAGGGCCGCCCCCTTCTGCCTTCAGCCGGTCCCGCTCCCTGATCAGGGCCAGAATCTCTTCCTTCTCCCGGGGGTGGCGGTAGCTCCCCGGACCGGTGAACAGGTACACCCAGAGGATCGCATCTGCGAGCACCTGTAGTGCATAGTCCGCGACTTCCGGGTCAGATCCCGGCGGGACCAGCAGCTCCAGCCCGAACCGGTGACCGTCCGGGTACTCGAGCTCCCGGGTGAAGGTGTCATAGGTACCGACGCAGAGAAAGAAGAGGTAGGTGGCCATCGGGGTCACGGTATTGTCGAAGGTGATGCTCACCCTTCCTTCGCCGGCCGGGTGGCGGGGAATGGAGACATTCCCGTTCGAGAGGATGCTGGTGTAGTGTTCATCAGCGATGATGGTGGTGGTGTAGGTGCACTTCGCCGTCATGTCGTCGATGCAGGGGACGATCCGCTGGAATCCCCACTGCTGGCACTGGGAGATCTGGGTCGGCGGGGCCCCTTCGGGAGTGCGGTCATAGTAGAGCCCCTCGAGGATGTGATCGCTCGGCCGGCAGATGGTCTCGGTCCTGATGGTGAACCGGGTCTGTGGGGGAAGTTCCCGGTCGAACCTGATGATGAGGAGATTACGGTCCCGCTGGTAATCGGTGGTGACCGTTGCAGCATCACAGGAGACCGAAAGGATCTCCAGATCGTTGGCGTTCAGCACCAGGTCCCGGATTGACGTATCGAGGACCTCTGCGGTAAGCAGGGCCGTTGTCCGGGTGTACTGTTCATGGACGTCAAAGACCAGGTCCATGTGGATGACCTTCACTGTCAGTGCACCAAAATCTCCGGGATAGTACCTGAAGAGGCGTGATTGTTTCTGCGAATCCATGATCCTTCACCAGGCTGTCCTTCTTCGTGGTTCCCGTCCGGGAACCCGCGTCCGGCAGATCTTATGCAAGTGTGGACACGGGCAGAGATAAGCGATGCTGTCCGGGCTCCATGAACAATCTCCTCGTGGTGCTCGAGATCATCGCCCTCATCCTCTTTGTGACGGCGGGGGTTTCCTTCCTCGTCGCGCACGGTTCATCCGGGAATCACCACCTCTCTTCCCCAACGGACTCTCCGGCACCCTGCATGGAGCGGCGGTGATCTTCTTTGCCTTCGTCGGGTTCAATACGATCACAGTCATCGCCGAAGAGGTGCGGGACCCTGAACGGTCGGTGCCACGCGCACTCCTGAGTCTTCCTGTACCGCGGCAATCTCGATGTTCTGGCACAGATCTTCAATTTCAGTACCCTGACCACCTACTTCTTCATCAACTTAAGCCTCATCAAGCTCCGGTAAGATTAGCCGGGTGAACGGCGGGTGTTCCGCGTTCCGCTCTATCCCCTGACCCCGCTGCCCGGTATCCTTTCCTGCGGCCTCCTCCTAATTTTTCTCAGCCGCTATGCCATGCTCTTCGGCCTGGTCTGGCTCGCCATATTTGTTTTTGTCTTTAAGGTCCGGCTGAAGGCCAGGTCAGAACCGGCATAGCCCCCTTTTTGCGGTGGCGATGACCTCTCCTCCCAACCCATAAGAATGATATGCTGTCGTGACAATGGCTCACGTGCGGAGTTGAATGAACATGGTCACAAAACTGCCTCT
>ENA-ORXD01002191-ORXD01002191.1-sediment-metagenome-genome-assembly--contig:-NODE-2191-length-13628-cov-4.316508_pt1 | contig 13628 bp, 11 predicted proteins | sample MGYA00237862_ERZ511471 | MGnify/ENA metagenome assembly ERZ511471 | reverse complement strand
TCGTAGCCATCCATCTCCGGCATGACAATATCACTGATAATAACCGCCGGTTTCTCTTTGCGGGCGCTCTCCAGCCCTTTCCGCCCGTTATGGGCGCATGTCACCTTAAAACCGTTTTTTTCCAGGAGAAACTGCAGCTGCACCGCCTGGGTGAGACTATCTTCGACAATTAAGATATGAGTTTCTTGCGGAAGTGGCATATATTATCCTTGTTTTGGAATTATACGTTGTGTCACTTTGCTGAGCAGTCTGGCTATTTCCTCCGGGGGCAGAACATAGCTGGCTGCCTGCAGTTTTACCGCTTCCCCCGGCATGCCGTTGACCACCACGCTTGCCTCGTCCTGGGCAAAGGTAAGAGCGCCTTTTTTTCGTAATGCCTTCAGTTCAGCGGCGCCGTCCTTGCCCATGCCGGTGAGCAGCACCCCTATGCCATACATGCCGTATTCTTCTGCCACGGAGCGAAACAGAAACGAAACCGACGGCCTGAGGCCGTTTTCCGGGAAGGCTGTTTTATCGATGATGATTTTTCCCTTGGCTACACCCATCTGCACAGCCGCCGGGGCGAGATAGACATGACCGGCCTGCAGCCGTTCATCATGTTCGGCGATCTTCACGGGTAAAGATATGTTCTTTTCCAGCCAGGAAGCCATTCCTTCAACAAAGCCTGTGGCGATGTGCTGAACAATAACAATGGGTATGGGAAATTTTTTGTTCAATCTCTCAAGGATTGCCTTGATGGCAGGCGGTCCACCGGTTGAGGCGCCTATGGCAAGCAACTGGGGAACAATCTTCATCTCCATAACGGGTATGGGAGCCTGCTGGTAGATTTTCTTCATCTGCTGCCATGGCTTTCGACACACCACCCGGATCTCTGCCATGGCTTTGACGGTCTGCACAAACTGGCTGGCCAGCCGTCTGAAGTCAGGGTGTCCCGGACCGGGGGGCTTGGGAATGGCGGTCACCGCTCCCGCCTCAATTGCCTCAAAAGTGCGGACGAGCTCTCCCGGCTGCCAGATGTTGCTGCAGATGATAATGGGCACCGGATGGATTGCCAGTATCCGCATGGTGGCCTCGTAGCCGTTCATATTCGGCATATTGATATCCATCACCACTACATCCGGCTGCAGCAGGGTCATCATCCGGATTGCCTGCGCACCATCCAGGGCCTTGCCCACTACCTGGAGTTCTTCATCAGCGTTAAGGAGCGCCGTGATGAATTCAACAGTGGTGGCTGAATCGTCGACAAGAAGGACTCTGATCATATCAGTTTCTCTATCACTTGCAGGAGATTGCTCTGATCAAAGTTGCTTTTGACGATATAAGCATTTGCTCCTACCTGGATCCCCCGTTCCCTGTCCTCATTGGTGGCGAGACTGGTACAGAGAATCAAAGGGATATTGGCCAGGGCTTCATCAGCCCTGATTTTTTCCGTCAGTTCAAAACCGTTCATGCGTGGCATTTCCACATCAGACAGGACGAGATCAATATCGTTAATTTTGAGTTTGGTGTAGCCGTCGACACCATCGACCGCGGTTGTCACCAGATAGCCTGATGCCTCCAGAATACTTTTCAGCAGAGTGCGTGAGGTGATGGAATCTTCCACCACAAGGATCGACTTTCGTTTCGTCTCTTCCTTTTTTATGCGCGAACTGACAAATCTTTCCCCGGCAGTACCGACCGCAGATTTGAGCAGATCATGGACATTGAGGATGGGTACCACCTGGCCGGTGCCGAGAATGGTGGCGCCGGCAATATTTTTTACTCTCAGGAGCTGCTTGCCAAGTTCTTTGAACAGCACCTCCTGCTCAGCAAGCACCTCATCAACCTCAAAGCCTATTCGTCTTTTTGAGGTGCCAAGCACCATTACCTGGATTTTGTTCGATTCTCTCCGGGCAGCCGGTTTATTCAACTGCAGGGTGTCGGCCAGTCTAACCAGCGAAAGGGGCTCCCCGTCATAATTGATAGTCGCCTTGTTTTCCACCGTCCGGATGGAAGAAGTGTTCACATGCAGCACAGCCACAAGATGGGAGCTGGGGGCAAGAAAAAGTTGTTCGGCAACCTGTACCAGCGTGCCCCGAAAGGTTGCCAGTGACAGGGGGAGACATACGGTGAAGGAGGACCCTTTCCCCGGAATGCTGGCAAAATCAAGCTGTCCACCCAATTTTTCCACCCTTTCCAGGAAAATGGCCATGCCGAGCCCCCGGCCTGAGATCTGGGAAATACTGGAGGCGGTTGACATGCCAGAGTGAAAAATAAGCCCCTGGGCCTCTTTTTCCGTCAGCCTTGCCGCATCCTCTGCGGAGATAAGACCTCTTTTCACGGCTGATTTGCGCACCATGTCCGGATCGATACCATGCCCGTCATCTCCCAGGGTTATCTCAACTTTGCCCCCCTCAATCTGATTGACATGCAGGAAGATGCGGCCACGCTCGGATTTATTCAGCATCCGGCGTTCCTCGGGTGTTTCCACCCCGTGATCCACACAGTTGCGCAGCAGATGAACCAGCGGATCTTTCAGCTCCTCCAGAATACGCCGGTCGATTTCGATCTCAGCTCCTTTCAGGTCCAGATCGATTTCCTTGCCCTGACTCCTGCCGAGTTCCCTCACCATGCGGGGAAAGGGGGCAAACAGCGTAGTGGAGGGGAGCATGATGACACTTTTCATGTCCTCCAGAAAATAGTTGATCTTTCTATCGAGAAATCGCTGGTTCAGTTCAGCTGTTTTCGTCAGAAAGCGGATATCCTTGTGAATGGAATTGATGAAATCCCGATTCCAATCGAGAAATTTTTGAATTTCAGCACTCCTGGTATCCCCCTGTTCTCTCTCTATTGACAGCTCTTTCCGGTACCTCCTGAGCAGGGCATCCTTGTTTGTCCATTTTTTATGCCAGCGTTCAAAGATGAGACACAGTTTTTTCAGTTCATTGAGTTCCTGGGAGGCGCTCAGTTTAACGGTGATCATCTCTTCAGCCTTGAGGAGCAGCTTGTCAAGCCTGTCGGTGGAAATCCTCACACTGCTGCCTAAATGGGGATTTTCCACCGCTGGTTTAAGTTTCTGCGGTGATTTGCCCGGGGTTTCTGTTGTTGCCGCGTCCGGCTTGACGCCGGCATCCGCCCCTTCCGCCGCCGGCTTTTCCGTCTGCTGTCTCAGCAGAGGGGCCATGGTATCCTTTATCTGTCTGACGGCATCATTGTCTGCCGGAGGTTCAGCGGCAGGGGGCTGCTTTGGCTGATTTGCTGCTGTTCGCCCCGCATGCAGGCTGTCGAGTTGCTGAAGAATGGCGGACAGCTCGTCTTTGTCGGCGCTCTGCTGCTCAGTTGCCAGGATGCTTTCGATAAAACTCACCACCTCATGCATGGTGTCAAAAACAGTGGAGGAGGGAGTAATTTCCCCCCGTTTCATGGCGCCGAAGACACCTTCCATGGATTGACTGATAGTCTCAATTTCGCTGAGGTTGACAGCCCGGGCAGCTCCTTTCAGGCTGTGCGCCTCCCGGTAGATCACTTCAAGGATTTCCTGACTCTGTTCCGCATTTTCGAGTTTTTCCAACTCCATGAGACGGGTGGAAAGGGAAGCTAGCCGCTCCCCTGATTCCATCTTGAATGCTTCCCTGAGTCTTCTGAGCAGTTCTTCTTCGTCCATACGCTTTCAGTTCGGTTGGCTGATAGATTTCATTGGCATTGACAGTAACTGTTTATACCGTAAACCGTTCCGCTATCATCTTAAGACTGCGGGCAAGCTCATCAAGATCATGGGTTGCATTTTCGAGTTGTTTGGTGGTGTCGACGTTCTGTGCCGTGGCGTCCTTGATGTTTTCCATGGCCATGACCAGCTGGTCCATGCCGATCAGCTGCTGATGGCTGGAGGCATTGATCTGGCTGACAGTCTGGGAGGATTCAGCCATGGTGGTCTCAAGAGTGGCAATGGTGTCTCCTGCTTCGCCAGTCAGATTCATTCCCGCTTTCACCGCCTTGCTGCCCCGTTCTGTGGCCATTACCGCGGCGCTGGTTGCTTTCTGGATGTCATTGAGAATGGCCCTTACCTGGCTGGTTGCCTCTTTGGACTGTTCAGCCAGACTTTTGACCTCCTGGGCCACAACGGCAAACCCCTTGCCGTATTCTCCGGCTTTGGCCGCCTCGATTGCGGCGTTGACCGACAGGAGATTGGACTGGTCGGTAATATCGTTTACGGCACCAATGATTTCTCCGATATTCTGGGTCTGTTCGCTGAGACGGATGATACTTTCAGCGACATATTCCATTTCCTCATTAATTTTTTTCATACCTTCAACCGCCTCTTCCGATGCCCGTTTGCCGGCCATGGATATCTGGCTTGCCTGGCCGGCCTGCTCGGCCACCTGCTTGGCCTTTGTATCGGAGAGCTGCACCGTATGACGCACCTCTTCCAGAGTGCTGCCCACCTCGACGATGGTGGTCGATGTTTCCGTGGAACTGGTGGCAAGCTGGGCCACTGAAGAGGAGATTTCCGTGATGGATGCGGCAAGGCGGTCGGTACCCTCCCTTATTCTTTCCACTTGGTTGCGCAGGGTGTCGACCATGTTATACGCCGCGTTCGTCAGCATGCCAACCTCATCCTGCCTCTTTGTCTGCTCAACGGTGACGGTCAGGTCGCCTTTGGAAATTCGGGAAAATATTTCTGACATCCGGGCCAGGGGGCTGACAATTGTTTTGGCAATGGAGAAGCCTACCAGACTGGACATGGTTACCAGACCCAGGGCAAGCCAGGCGGTTTTCACGGCAAGGTTCTTGATGGGCGCAAAGGCTTCGCTTTTGGAAATTTCCGATACAATGACCCAGTCAAAGTTTGCGTCCAGCTGTTCATTAAGGCCTACATGACTGAAGCTGCTTAATACTGCTTTGTCGCGATAATTGTTTATGATTCCTTCGCCGTAATCGTGCTTCAGCCCTCTGTGCACCGCTTCGGTTTTTACCAGCTGCTGCAGAATGGTCGGATTGTCGTTCAAGCGGGAGTCGGAACGCATGAGAAAATCACTGCCTACCAGGTAGGTTTCACCACTGTCTCCCATGCCTGTTTTTTCCTGCATGATTTGATTGATTTGCTCGATGTTGAGCTGCAGAGCGAGAACTGCGGATAATGCTCCGGCTTCATTATAGACCGGCGTGCCGATAAAGACGGCGGCTTTGCTGTTATGCGGAGCATAGCGGGAAAAATCAACCAGCACGTTTTTTTTCTCGTTGATTACTCTGGTCCAGAGTTGCCCAAGGCCTGAGTCATGCAGGGGGCCGACCTTGAGATTGGTGCCGAGATCTCCCTTGCGCAGTACCGAGTACATGACGTGTCCGTGGGCGGCACAGATGAAATACATGTCGGCATAGCCATAGGCGTTGATATATTTGCGGAAATAAGGGTCGATATTGGTGTAGATATTTTTGTATTCCGCGGTGCTGATGTCGTAATCACCGGTCGGATCACCGCCGCCTTCATCATGATATGTCTTGAGCTTGTCAAAAGAATTGGTGATATCAATGGATTGGGCTAAGATATTCAGATCATTGCTTCTGTCCTGCAGATAATCCAAGATCTGTTTCCTTTTGATTTCATTGACCGCGGAAAGCTGCCTGAAGTAATTTTTCTCCAGACAAATCTTGGCATAAGTGAAGGTCGTGGCAGCAACAACTCCGATGGCAAACATGGCCCCGGTGATATAAAAGAATATCATCTGCCGCATCAGGTTCACTTTTATAATCTGTCTCATACTTGATTTTCCTCCTGATATTTAGGGGCCGTTACGAAATAACCATTACATTGCCAACCATTCCCGTATAGCCCCTTATGCCGGTCACAGTATTGGGATTTACAGTTATTTTTTATTACAAAATCTTACGCCCCGGTGTGCAGCGCCCTTTATGGCTTTCCCCGGGATTTACCGGATAACAGCCTCTATAACGCCGGTTTCAGCCGACTTCTTCATTGACAATAAGACGGGTATCCGCCAGCAGTTGCGCTCCATCGAGGATTACCAGTCGTTCCTTGCTTACACCTTTCAGGAAATCGGCCCTGACGCCGGTCAGGGTAGGAAGAGATGGCATAATCTCTTTTTTGGCAATGGTATCGATGCCGATAATCGCATCGGCCAGGATGGCGAATTCCATGTTCTTTGACTGCAGGATGATCACACTGGTGGTGTCAGTTAATTCTTCAGCATCCATCTCAAAAAAGATTTTCAAATCGATCACGGAAACAATCTGCCCCCGGACATTAATGATACCCTGGACAAAGGGCGGGACCCCCGGTATCGGAGTCAGTCCCCGCAGAGGATAAACTTCAAGGATATGATCAAGCTCCAGGCCGTAGATTTCGCCTCCCAGCTGGAACTCAACAATTTGCAGGACATCGTCTTCATGCTCTTTGCCTTGCAGCGGTCTGGCCAGTTCCCTGGCCCGTTTTTTGAGGATCTCATATTGCTCGTTCATGTTGATTCGCTACCTGTTCGTTCCAGCATTGACTGGGCAGTTTCTCTCAACCGGCCGACTGTCAGTCCGTCTGATCCGGGGAGCACCTCCTCAGAGGGGAGGGAGCTCAGAAGAGAAAGGGTATTTTTCAGATATTTTTTTGCCTCGGTCTGATCGGTCACCAGGCTGGCCAACTGGAAGTGGGCCAGAACAAAGTCATGATTGAGGTACAGGGATTGCTTGAGTAATCTTACCGCCTCCTGATTTTCCCCCTGTTCCTGGCAGACCGTGGCCAGAAAATAGTAATAGTCCGTATTCAGCTTATCCATGGCAATCGCCTGTTGGCCAAGGTCCCTGGCTTCGTCGAGATTTCCCTGATTGGCGTGAACTTTGGCCAGCAACCCCAGGACTTTACTTTTGAATTGCTGGGCATTGTGCAGATCATTACCGGCCAGCAATTCTTGCAGTTGTGTCCGGGCCTCCTCATAGCATCTGTCCTGAAATAGCTTATCTGCCGCGTGATATTGCACCATGAGAGAGGTGCTATCCTCTCTTTCAGCAGGTATTTTCTCAGGCGGTATCGTCTTTGCTTGAGACAGCGGCCGCGGCCCTGTCTGGGCCTGGGCCGGAGAAGAAAGACCCGGTGTCTGCTTTCTGGTGCAATGATTGATTGGCTGCGTTTTGGCCGAGTGTCGGCAGGGTGGCGGAAAATGTTTCTTGCCCCGTTCCGCATGCGATGCGTCCTGTTTGCGGAATACATGCGCCCCGTTTACGACTTCTGCTTTGAGCCCTGGATGGGCGATAAAACCTATCTCACTGGCGGCAAGCAGCAGCCAGCCGTCGGGATTTAAAGACATGACAAGACGATTGATGACCCTTTGTCGAAGTTTCGGAGGAAAGTACATGAGAACATTGCGGCAGAAGATAACATCAACTCCCTGGGTATGATTCGCGCCGGAAGGATAATTATTGCCCGCCAGATTAAGCTGGAGAAAGGTCACCGTTTTTTTCAGGGAGGGCGAGATGCTGTAGCAGTTGTTGTTTTTTTTGATGAAGTACTTGGCTACAAGCCACGAACTCATGTTCCGGAAAGACCATTTACTGTAGTCGCCCTTTTTGGCTTTTGTAATGAATTGTTTGTTGATGTCCGTGGCCAGAATGGTCACATCATATTTTTCAAGGTCGGAAACCTGATCAACGGTAATGGCTATGGAATAAGGCTCTTCTCCGGAAGAACAGGCTGCGCTCCAGAATGTTAATTGCCGGTCATTTTCCGTTTTTGCTGCCATCCTTTCAGGAATAATAGCCTGTCTGAGGAGGTTCCATACCTCCTGGTCACGGAAAAAAAAGGTTTCCCCGATGGTGAGATAGCAGGTCAGCAGGTCTTCCCGCTTCCGTTGCGGGGGAAGATCAAGCAGCCAGTGAACAGTGGCTGTTGCATCGCCCAGGTTGAGATCCCGTCCCAGCATCATGATCTTCCTCTGCAATTCCGGCCAGCGTTTTTCCGGAAAATAGAGACCAATGCTTTCTCTGATCAGGTCATTGAGCCGGGCCATCAGAGAATGCGGGATCTCCGTTGCTGTTTGTGGAAGAAGTTTATCCATGATCCGCCGTGATTTTTTCCATATAACTGAATTCCTGGTCGTTGAAAAAACGGGCCATATCAACAATAATCACACTGTCCTGGTTGAACCGTGCCACTCCCTCAATATAGCGCTGCAGGACCGGGTGAATTTCGTTGGCCTGCTGGAATTCCAGATGATCAAACTGGACAACGCCTTCCACCCCGTTGACAATAAAACTGAGAAGTGTGCCGGACTTGAAGATAATGATACGGTCATCGACTGTCATGTCGCGTTCCGGCAGACGCCATTTTTTCCTGATATCGACAACCGGCAGGATGCGACCTTCCACATTCAACAGGCCGACAATAGTATCAGGCACGTCGGGCAGGGGAATAACAGCCGCAGCACGGATAATCTTTTCCACTCCGGAAACAGCCACGCCAAACAACTGGTCGTCAATCCTGAAAATGCAATAGCAATTTGTCTGATCCATAGTGTTTTTCTGAAGAAATTTTGCAGGTCAACGATTCCCCTTCATCAGTGTCTGAGTATTGGCAGAGAAAACTTTCCATCTGTTGCAATGTAAGAGATGAAAGAAAACATTAACTTGAAATCAGGCGATAACATCTGGAGTTCATATGTTTTGATCAGGCGGGAGGCCGGTTGTTTCGCCTACCAGGGGAGATCTGCGTAAGATTGCAGCTATGATTGCCCCAAAAGATAACTTCAATATTTCTCAGTATTTTTTGAGCCCCCACAGGGATAAGCCGCATGAAATATCCGCCATTGAACATATTATTTTCCCCCTCCCGGAAATAAAGGCAGCCTGTAGCTTCTTGCTGGAGTTAATTGCAGCTATTGCTTACTGCAGACTACTTAGATTTACGCATTTTCAAAAAAATATGTCAATCATTGATGGTAACATAATTGTAGTAATTATAAGATAATAGCACCTTTTTTTTGTTATTTGCCCTTTTGGTTGCTGATTTCCGATGGACTTTTGTTGGGAAACAGGAGGAATGTTCCCGCTGTTTTTCTGCAAGAATCCCACTCTTTCTCGGATCAGGAGGGGAATGGGGGTGGGGGAGGCGGATAGGAAAGGGCGGGAATTTTTATCCGTTATTGCGGATTTTTCGTGGCAGGGCCACCGCCGGCTGGTTGTGGAAGATATCTTTCAAGCATCTGCCAGGCGCCCGGGGAGTTCCACTCCCGTGGACCGATGATTTTTTCCCGTAAAATTCCCTGGGGATCGACAATAAAAGTCTCAGGCACGCCGGTAATCCCATACTGGGCAGCTCCCTTGGACTCAGGATCAATGAGAATCGGAAAGGTAAGACCTATCCTGCCCGCGAGCATTCGCGCAAGATCCGGATTGTCATTGCTTAAAATGGTCAGCATCTGGAACCTGTCTCTGTCCATACTCCGGTTGAGTGCTTCCAGCGAGGGCAATTCCTCCTGACAGGGAGGACACCAGGTCGCCCAGAAATTAATGAAAACCAGTTTGCCGCGCAGCTTCGAAAGCTGCCAATGATTCCCCTGAATATCAGTAAGGGTGAAATCGGGAACAGGGCTGTTTAACGTGGCTTTTTTGGGATATTTTTCTTTTACCAGCCCACAGCTGCCGACCAAAAAAATGACCAGAAATAATAGAAGGGCAGAACAAACAGCATACTCATGGTTTTTTTTCAGGCTCATTGCCAATAATTCCTTGCAGGTCAATTTTTTATCCGAACGTTTCATCGCATTATAATACGCTCCTTGCGGAATAAAATAAAAAAAAATGATGAGGGCTGATCCGAACGAAGTAATGGACATGGGATGTTTTTGAAAAAGCGGAAAACAGGCATCACATTGCATCCGGGGCTGAAGCGGTAAAATAATAGAAAGTCACATTAAAACAGTTAATTAGAAGTATTTGTTATTTTTTTTCAATTTCTTTTTCTACTGTAAGCTCATTGTAAGATTTTACCTGTCATATTAAATGATCAAGTAGTCCGTCACCATAGATTTATAATTGATAACGGGTTTTTCAATTTTTTTTTATGTTAAGGATCTTAAACGGATTTTCTCAAGAACCGGGGAAATTATTTATCTGGGAAACGGGTGGAGAGAGAATAAGAGTCCTGTGTGATTCGCAACAAATGAAAAGAGAATCAAGAAAACCACAGGTACAACCAAATGACAAGGAGGTGGAATCATGAAAGGTTCGATCAGTAAAATTTTGGGGGTTCTGATGGGAGTCGAAAGCTTCATTGCTGCCCGGTCGTCTTGAGCAAAGGAAGGGATTTTGTTCGCATCACCCAGAATAAAAGAGAGAAAAAGCATGGCGAAAATTTTTGCCAGATGAAATGAAAAAGGAAAAAGGAGAATGTAATGATGAGAAAACATAAATTGAAAAGATCCGTGTTTGTCGTTGCTTCAACCAGTCTTCTGCTCCTTTCCTCAACCGCATTCAATGCTGCAGCTGAAGAAGAAGAGGTGTCAAACAATCTTTCAGTTCCGGCTATCTTTGCTGAAGGCTATGGCATAACAGGCTTAGAGGCCTGGGATAAGTCAGGTTTGCCGGGAAGTACTACCCCCACTTGGGGGACAGCTTATTGTCTTCCGGGTGATCAGAATACGAAATACTTTCTTCAGGCGACCGACAGTCTCTGGCAGGCGGAGTTTGATGCCAATGCATTGAATGTTCCGGTTCCGGTGTATGTGACAGTGGACTGGTCCAAGGAAGTCATTGAGACCGCATGGAACGACAAGTCCGTCATTCCTGTAAGTGTTACTCTTTATAAAGATATTGACGTGAGTATGACCGGATATAACATGTACACACTTCCCGCTGATATTTGCCCCTGCGCTGACCCAGATTGCAATGAGGAAGCTGACTCCTCAGATGTGCTCATTGCCTCTGAGGAAGAGGGAGATGAAGAGGTTGTCGAAGTTTTTGGAACGATGAAAGACGACACGTATCAATCATACAGGGCAACCGTCTTTTCCGTCTGTGCCCGGCTTAAAATTGAGAGAATAGAAGGGAAAGGCGGTGAACCGACTGAGGAAATTCTTAACAGTCCGCTCTACGAGGGATTTGAGACGCTGGGCAAGCCGGACTGGCTTACAGTCACTATTGATGGCCCGGGCAAGATTGTTTATCTGTACAACTGGAATATTGCCCGGATGCAGAAGGGTAAAGATGTCAGTTGCGCCGGATGGTACCGGCTGACTTTCAGTATCGATGATGAAGTAGATTACACCATCACCCAGGGGAACTCATCTATAGAGGTACTTAAAGTCGAGAATCTCCAATGCAATACATATCTTGATGCGCTTGATCCATCGGACATAGAAGATGGGGTTGATGAAGAAGACGCTAACCCGAAACTTGTGTCTCCCAGCTACACATCTTTTGATATCTATATATCCGATATCATGGGGGATTAAAAGAAAACGGAATGGAAAATTAATAAGACCGGACTTGGCATGGTAGCCGGATATTGTGATTTCATCAGGCATTCCGGATTCACTTTCAACATTTACCAGCAGGATATAGATAATGTTCTCTTAACACGATGAGTCAAAAATGAATAAGAGAGGAATCGTATTATGAAGAAAATGATGAGAAGCAGTTTGATGCGTTTTGCATATTTACCAGCCATGCTCGCCTTACTGGCGGTGCCGGCGCCCCTGTTAGCCAAGGGAGCCCCGACTGATTCTGACGATACCATCGACGGCCCGCTGACTGACAAGATGGCTGATTCCGGAGAGCTCTATGGCGACCTGTACAGGGTGGCCCGTTATAAAGGAGGTGAGACCAAGAATGTCCCTCTTTATGATGAAGATGGCGATCCTGTTTACATCTGGGTGTCCGGCTGGGTTGATCCTGATGGGATCCCCTCCGCCTACCCGGTAAAGCAGCAGGACTGGACAACAGCCACGGCAGTGGGCGGTGAGCCGATATTGACCGAGGAGTTTGCCGTCTACACTATCACTGATGAGGAAACCGGAGATTATGTCATCAATCCGGCTACGGGAAATATCTACTATCTCGCCCCGTTGCCAAGTCAATGTGTGCAGCCGGTGGCCGATTATGAGACTTGGGGTGATATTTCTTCTAAGTCAAATCTTGCCGATAACCGCCTCCCTCTGGTGATGAGCTATGATCCCACCTGGAAGAGAACCGAATGTGAGGTGTTGCCCGAGCTATTCCTTGATGGCGCACCTTATGACGGCGGAGTAATCTGGAATGGAAAAACCTATTATAAAGAAATTTATTGGGCTGATCTGGTCCAGGAGGTTGAGTTCGGCCGGCTGAATCTGGCCAGGGCGCCCAAGGCAGTGCTGGACGCTTCGTTTGATGAAGCGATCCGCTCGCTCAACGCGGCCAAGGACATCAAGATAGATGCCTCCGGACGTTTGATGGTGACCACGGACATCTATGATGAATTCCTCACCAATCCCGATGGGACACCTCTTGTGCTGGAGGAAAATGTGGAAAAGGCCATCGACTCACCCAAGGAAAATCTTGCCCTTTATCTCAAGCTCATGGAGGATGGGCATCTGATTACCCCGGCGGCGGAAAGAGCCCCCATTGATCAGTCGCTCATTGGCGGAATCCCCTTGAATAAGCTGCTTGAACTGGAAGATGGCCCATCGGATGCCCCGCGGCCTACCATTAACATTGAGAAGATGAGTTATTTCGGGCTCGGATATCTGGTCGATGCCGGAAATATTGTCACTTATTATATAAAAATGGAAGAGGATGGCGGCCTTTATCTGGATGATAATGGAAACATGGTTATCTCCACTGTCCCTTGTCTGGATGGCGAAGTCTGTGTCGAGTATGAGGGGGTGGTGACACCCTCAGAAAGTGATGTGTGCGCAGGGGATGACTTCCCGCTTGCCGCTTCCTTTTTTGCTGCCGCGGCTGACAAGAAAGGCAATATAACCCGCGACAAGATCGTTTATATCAACTCGATTCTCGGCATCAACAAGGTTGTCGGCTACAGTGCCTATGATGAAGACGGCGACCCTGCGGAAGGTGCGGTCAATTATGCCAAGAATCCCGTTTATTATAATTATAATACGGTAACCGGCTACGATCGTCTGGATACATATGGCCGTAAGCGTGGCCGGGCACGGGAGGGTCGTGATCCCTATGAGCCGTATGAGTACGATGGCAATGTCGTGTTCTTGGAGGAAACATCGCTTGGATCCGGCAACTGGGTGGAAACGGCTGAATCCATAAGTGGAAGGATATTTGACGATGTGAATGTCGATCCTTCTCTGACATCCGATATTGGTGGTTTCACCTCCATGTCCGATGATGACTTGCAGGTCATTAAGTATACCCATACCTACCAAATCCCCGGTTTGAGATAGACAATACTGTCCCAAACATCATGCGGCGGTTTCAGGTTTGTGTTGCGGTTAAGACGCAAACCTGAAACCCCATCACCATTTCCCTCCCATATTGGGGCATATTGCTCCAGGCGCTCCCATCTCATCTGCCGGCAGCCGTTTTTTTTGGGTACCAACCTCTTCGCCCCGGAAATTCTTCCTCTTGCCTTCTTTGATAAAAGTCGGTTCCTTGTCCTCCATCTAATCAACAACTTTTCCTGTCTGACGGATGTAATGCTT
>ENA-ORXD01002190-ORXD01002190.1-sediment-metagenome-genome-assembly--contig:-NODE-2190-length-13630-cov-9.582971_pt1 | contig 13630 bp, 11 predicted proteins | sample MGYA00237862_ERZ511471 | MGnify/ENA metagenome assembly ERZ511471 | reverse complement strand
TAATCCTCAAGGACGAGAGTGTCAGGATGCTGGTCAATCTCGAAGGTCATGCTTGCGATATATTTGAAGCACTGGGCACTGACGGAGTTACACTCCGATTCGGTAGGTGCGGTCAGGACCAGCATCCTGCCGGGTGATCCGGTGGACCCGTCGTTCAGCTCCCAGGTTGTCGGATACCTGACAGAGAATGCATATTTTTTACTGGTGTAGGTGGTCCATCCATCGGGGGTCGGGGTTGGCTCCATAGTCTCAGGGATAACGATAGGAGTCGTTGCATTTACCTGCATGTCCGGATTTTCGTCGTCCGTAATGTTTCCACGATCTGCCGGGTTTCCAGCTTCCTGATCAGAATTATCCCGGGATGAATTATTGAGAACCAATGAACCGGGAGAGACGTTCATTGAGAGGCCGGCTCCAGGGATGATGGTTGAAATAAAATCCTGAACATCGGGGTTCATGGATGAGTGATCGGTGAATACGAGATAAACATTGGCACAGAGTGATAATACCAGAATTGCAGCAAGCACGTGTTCCCTGTTCATAGGTACCCTCCAAAAAGGAAAAAGGGTTTTGTATACACGTGTTTAGGTCCTTATTAGGTTTAAAATTTGACCTTGCAGGCATCCGCCCCGACCGCTCCTTCACTTCCGATTGCAGAAGGGGGTTAATCCTTTATCAGGATAGCTCCAAAGATGACGAAGAAAATTCCGACAACAACGGCAATGATACCGATGGACCCTTTCACCACAGATATGACCTCGGGAAGAAAGACCCAGATACCATATCCACCGAGACAAAGGAGCAGAATTCCTCCCACGAGACTTGCAAGGCCTGTTTGATCCATTCCATTTCCTCCGTTATGCACACATATCCTCATTTGTCTTACATAAGGATATTGCTCGGAGGAAAACCGGATTCCGCGTCCGGCGAAAGAGAGGGACCGGGTGCAGGGCGGCTGTCAGGGAAGGGGTGTGCTACTCCTCCATTGCCGCATAGACCTGCCTGAAGATCTCCCTGGTCTCAAGGCCCTCCTCGCGGGAGAGCTTCTGGATGGCGAATCCGACATGGACAAGAACAAATTCCCCGACATTGACATCGACGAGGTCAACCCGTACTTCCTGCTGCAGATCGCCATAATCAACAACCGCGATATTTCCCTCTTTCTTCTCGATCACTTCTGCAGGCACTGCGATGCACATGGGAGATTCTCCTGCAGAATTTATTGCTCTTCCATGAAATAAAAGGACTCATACAGGATAGTCCGGCAGCCTGCACAAGACCGCCTGCGGTATTCAATGAACACGGTCAGACCCCCGTCACCTGCAGGATAGCCACGCAGGAACGAAAAATGAAAGTATTTCAGGCTCCGCCAGGTTCAAACCATTCGGGAAGAACGAATGGCTCCTGCTGGAGGCTGTCGGGCCAGACGATGACCGGCCGTACTGCCTGCTCAGTTTCGTTCCACCTGAGCTGCTCCATGTACAGCTTGAATTTGGACTCGCGGAAGTCGGGTGAGAATGTGATGGCCCCGCCCTCCATTGCCTCGATAATCTCGGGCATGTTGAGCGTTCGCAGGGCCTCAATCACTGCCGGCTTATCCCTGGTCCCGGCATTCTCCACCGCCTGTTTGATTATATAAACTCCCTCGTAGGTTGAGGCGCCCATCATGCCGGGGAATCCACCCCACCGCTTATTGAAGTTATCCTTGAATGCCGCTGTATCGGCAGAAAGGGCTCCGGGCGGAATGACATAGGGGCTGAAACGGGACTCCATGATTGAATACTCGCCGTACTGCCCGACACCGCTGTAATAATCAGGGTCATCATTACATTCCACGGCGAGGAAGATGGTGTTCATTCCGACATCCCGCCGGGCCTGGATAACCATCGGGATCTGTTCGTTCAGGAAAGCAGCCGGATAAACAACATCAGGGCCCGCGGCCTTGATTGATGTGAGGACGGTCCTGAAGTCGGTCTCCCCCATCTTGAAGGTCTCGTTGGCCACGATGACAACCGGGAGATTCTCCTTCTGTATGGTGGCCAGAACCGCACTCTCCACCCCCTTTCCATACGGGCTGTCCTGGACAAGCAGCGCCAGCCTGAGCGGGCGGTCATCAGAAAACCCGAACCGTTCATTAATCGCCGGCCGGATAACATCGCTGGCAAACAGGGTGGTCTGGCGTCCATAATCATCAGTAGTCGGGCAATGGTGGAAGATACTACTCGTATCGACGTCCGTCCTGTGCGTGATAATAGGACTGGATGCTCCCGTGACAATGTAGGGAACACCCTTTTCCGAGACAAGAGATTCATGGGCAGATACCACCGCACTGGAGAAACCGCCCACCAGGGCATCTACTTTATCTTCGGTGATAAGCCGGGTGACTGCTTTCTGCCCGCCTTCCCTTGTCGATTCATCATCTCCAAGAATAACGGTGACCGGGATATTCTTTCCCAGATCTTTGACATAGACCCCTCCCTGGGCATTGATCTCTTCTGAGGCAATCACTGCCGACTGCCAGATGTCCTTTCCCGTGGTGCTTGCGGGTCCGGTCATCGAAGCAACAACACCAATCTTCAGCTCATCACGTGCCTCCGGCTGGGAGCACCCAGCGATAAGAAGCCCGGCAAGCAGGATTCCAATGACTACGATGTTTTTGTACATTGTCTGTTCCTTGCTATGCTAAGGCATAGCAAACACCTTATTCTTTTCTCTCTGATTCTGGGTGGTGCAGGCAATTATGGCACGATTGGCATAGAACCATGGTAAGAACGATTGGTCCAGGGGGGACAAAATCATGCCCTGGAAAAAAGAAGTGTCCCGGTGACTATTCAGCGGTGATATGTACGACCTTCATTCCCGGGAGGAGATCTTCGGGGGGCGCGCTGGGGTTTATGATTACAATCTCAGGGGTGGCAAACAGGCGGAGCTCGATTCCAAAGTTGGAGGTCCCGATCCCCCGGGTGACGTAACAGAGACGTTCGTTCCGCTCGAAAAGACCTGATATCTCCTTGCCCGCGAGGCTGATGCCCTGGGGAAGGAACTGGCCGCCATGGGTATGCCCGGTGATGGTAAGATCAGCATCCCAGTCAGCCCTGCAGTCAGGTTCGTGGATCATGTAGAGGACGAATGCATCTGTTTCGGGTATCGCGGGTGGATCTGCCATTCCAGCCCAGCCGTCATCCACACCGACCAGCAGGAGATCCTTCCCGTTGATACTGATGGGCACGTACTCGTTCCTGAGCACCCTGACGCCGTTCTCTTCCAGTGCCCCGGATACGCGTTCTGCATATTCAATATCGGTCGTCTCATCGCGGAGAGAACTGACATCGTATCCCTCAACATCGAGACAGGCTGACGATACCCTGCTGTTCTTCTGCACCCAGCTCACCGCCTCGATACCTGACTCGTAGTCATGGTTGCCCAGGATCGCATAGACCGGGGCATCGATCCCGCTCCAGACGTTTTGGAGATACAGGTCTTCGCCGTCCTTATAGACAAAATCGCCCAGAATCAATACAAGGGATGGATCGAGGGTATTGACCTCTTCCACGATCTGGCGGGTATGATCGATATTCTCCTCCCTGAGATGGGGATCAGCGATGAACACGATATCTTCCGGGGCTCCGTCAATATAGAGGACGGTGACCTCAGATCTCTGGCCCTCGACATACATGTACCCGATGGAGGCATTGAGCAGCCCGATAAAAATGATGACAGAGAGAAACCGGTTCCTCCCGATCTTCGGGAGGTTCGGCATCTTGAGATCCAACCCCATGAACATCACTGAATTTGGTCAGGATGGTTAAAATAGTACGGGTCATGGCAGGCGTGACCTGACTGTAGCATCATACTTGTGTTAAGGTATCCCTTCAGGGAAGATGTCCACTCACGGATACGCTCTGCAGCCACGGCCCTTCCCAAAAAAAGATGTCTTTGACAGAAAACCGGGTATGATCACGATGATACGCGTCTCTGAAAAAATCAGAGAGTGCCGGCCAGGACTGCGAAGCCATATCTGCTTTTGATGGGATAGTGCCCGCAGTCCCGGATACTCACTGTCATTCCTACAGTGCCATTGCTACGAGAACAACCACCAGTGTAGCAATGAGCAGTAACCGCATTACGATAATTTCGGCATTGAATATGTTCACCAGGTGTTTCTTTGTAGCGTCCCTCATTTCTTGTCCCCCGGGTGTCCCCTGATGCTCATTTCCTGATCCTCCGGATTGTCCCGGGGGTCAGGAGTGGGCCGTATCTTTTCAGCAGGCGTATAAGGTAGATCCCGGCCCCGGGCATCACGGAACTGAAGGAGAGCAGATGAAAAGATAATATGCGAACCAGGAGAGATCAGCTGGATTGCAAGGCAGGGTTCATCCCTTACTGCATGGCAATGATGTTCATCAGCAGGATTCATCCCTCACGGCATGGGAATATGGTCATCAGGGGGTGCTATCATTGAGATCAGCACCGGGAAGATGCTGGCCGATCCCCGGCCTCCCGGTTGGCATGAGAAATCTTAAGAATTGTCTTTCTGTTGATCAGATTGTCCGTGCACAGATACATCCTCGCAGAGGATAAACCGGGTGAAATCCTCAAGAACCAGGGTACTGAACATGATCTCTTTCATACACTGGTCACGGCACCGGACCGTTGCCTTACGGACCATCATGGCACCTGCTCCCGTATTCTCCTGCGCGGATTGCCAGCCCCCGGATATGATCTGGCTGTATGCGGAATCGCTCAAGGACGAAAAGAATTCCTCCGGCGGGGGGATTTCATCTGTCGAGTATCCGAAAACCTCGCTGAACGTCCTGTTTGCGTAGAGGTATTTTCCATCATGACTGACGATTGTCACCGGGAGTGGTACTACATCGGCAATCTTCCGGATCTGTGACTCTGCCTGCTCCAACCGGGCTTCGGTAATTCTCCGCTGAAAAGCCATTGAAGCCTGTCTGAGAAACTGATTGATTATCTCCTCGTTCAGGAGCGCCACACCCTTCGGCAGGAGGATGGCGACTTTTCCGTACAGGTTTCCATCCCAAATGAGACCGCCTACATAAATCCGGTTGATCTGAAATGCCTGTTCGATGGCCCGGCAGGTCTTTTCGGGAACGTTTCCCTGGAAGAAGTCAAAGAGGCTGGAAACTTTCCGGCCGCCATATTCCGGCTGATGGAGTGAAAGGGTATCGGTGAGATCCTGGATCATCCGGTCATCCGCCTTCATCATGAGGCCAATGAGATCCCGCTGGACCAAATCATGAACCGAATTCTGGTTCGTAATACCTCTTACAAGCCATGTCCTGAAGCTGATATCCAGCGGATTGAATGACTTGATCAGAATAATCCCTTCAGGGACCAGCTCTTTTATCCCTTCGCCAATAATGGTATAGAGCTGATCATCACTCTTGAGCAGTATGAATTTCATGGCAGCCCTGGCAAGAAATCCCATATTTTTCGCATAGAGCTGCTCAAGCTGTTCTTTTTCGTAGCCTTCCGTAATATCCTCGAGGATCGCCGCGGTTCCTTTCCCCCCGTTCTCGAAGACCACCGGGATGATCTTCGCCCGGTAATGAATGGATCGTCCATCTTTCCGGCATTCCAGGTGGGGAATGACTTCTTCCTTTTCCAGCATCTTCCCGGCAGGGCCTGCCCATTCCGGAGGGAACGAGGGAGGAATATTCAGATCTTCGATCTTCTGACCTTTGATTTCCTCCATGTCCCATCCAAACGCTGTGAGCAGCTGATCATTTGCCTGTACTATTCTCTGGTTACCATCAAGCATGAGGATGGCATCTTTTGAAAATTTCAGGAATGAGGAGACGGGGATACGTTGTGCATAGCGGTAGACTTTGGCATTGCCGATCACTTCCAGTTCTACCTGCCCTGAAAGCTGGAGTCCGGCCAGGTGTTTGGCTACGGTGTTCCTGGTAATGTTCAGTTTTCGTGAAATTTCGGAGATTGTCATTCCCTTGGAACGGCCTTTCAGGAATCGCACAATGCGTTCAGATGCTTCAGCATCCTGCTGCATGAATGAGAATAGCAGATCTGGTTGAAATATTTTTGGGACAGTGTGAAAAAATATCCGGCACCTGCTCCCACCATACCTCAAATATGGCAGATCCTGAAAATTTCCGGCTCATGAGATGATCCTGTACCGGAGACACCAGCAAACCGGACAATCGATGTTCAACCAGGAATTCGGGATTCCTCAGAAGTTCGCCAGCCTGCGAAAACCTAGGGAGAACCACAAACACCCCAATTCTACCCGGGATCACCATCCGGTCTTTGAGAGGGTTTCAGTTGCGGGAACCTGAGAGTTGTTCTATAAGATCTTTTGGGAAAAGAGTTGAAATTGGCCTTCTTACGCTTTGAGGGCACTACGGGCACGCCGATTCGATTCTGTACGGCATATGTACGTCAATAAAGGATCGTCTGGGAAACGCCTTCCGACGCCATTCAGGCTGGGAAAGACGGATCCTGAGACATTACAGCCATCCAACCACGAGGCGGGAATGCCGTGTTCAGTCCTCAGTTGATCGCGGTCGCGTCGTATTTCTTTCCGTTGTTGACAGCGTCAGAGGGCTCCTTCTGCTTCCTCTGGTCGTGCGGGACCGTCACATAGACAGTACCACTGCTCTCCCCGTTGGGAAGACTGTCATCCGCGGTGAAGGTGACGGTGTAGACTCTCCCATCTTTATCGCGACCCGAGCGTTCGGCCCGGACCTCGAAGGCGGACGTTCCCACGCCATTGGCATCGGGCGCGTGCGTAGCGCCTCCCGCACCCAGCTCGGTGGCCGTGGCCTGATCACTGGTGATTCCGGTGATGGTGATCGTGAACGGATCGCCGTCAGGGTCCGTCACGCCGAGGATTTCGCCAGTCACGAATTTGTGGTTCGGCGGCCAGATGCGGTCCACACTGGAATATGCCTGCGTGACATCCGGGGGCTCGTTGCAGAACTGGACATCGAGATAGACCTGTGGGATCGCCTGCGATTGCGCTACGCCGTCGGGATCGATGTAGTTCACAGCAGCAGTCGGGTCATTGACCGCAAGAGCGGGTCCGTAGTCGCTGCTGCCGGCATCGAAGGTGACCATGAACGTCTCGGTCGCCTCCAGCCAGGTGTCGTAGTTACCGACATACTGACCAACGTTGAGCCAGGTGATGGTCGTCTGGCCGCCTTCCTCAACGATGGAGTCCGGCGCGATGCTGAAACTGCCCTCGTTGACGATATAGGGCATAGTCACCTCTGAAACGTTCACATTCGACGGTGCAAAAGTCTCAAAGAGAGACGTTACGATTCCATACCCGGTCACAACGAGGGTCACCAAGGTACTCTGCGGAGTACATGGTCTTTCGGGATTATAGACGTAGATTGTCTCCGGATTCGCCGACATCTGAACGGTGAGATCCTCTGCACTCACCGTGGAGGCCAGTATGAGGACTATCAGCAATCCGGCAATGATGAGAGAGCCGGATCGATAGGTCGTTTCCATCTCTTTCAACTCCCATTCTCCAGCAAAGTTCAGGTAAGCGGGGATTGCCCAAACCTGCTAGTATGGCCGCATGGCGTCGTCATTATATATAAATATTTTTAATTGAGATAGGCATATAAAAATTTATAATAACTCCAATAACGCGCGGAAATGAAGAAAAGACCATAATAAACACGGGGGAAGAATTATAAAATAAAGTTCAACTCCTTGATGATAAAAGAGCAAAATAATAATCCTTGGGAAAACCGGAAGAATTGTGGGGAGAATCCGGGGGGAACTCGACCCAGCTATCCTTCAATCCCTCCATTGTGGGATAAATATCAGGTCGATTTCACCCTCCAGTTCCCTTTTCCCTGTGGCTGGGGTCTCCTTCGTGGTGCCTCCGGGATTATCCGGGGGTAGAAGTTCACGAGCACCTTCGTGAAAATCCCCCGTTTTCCGGCTCTCCCCCTCGATAAGAAACCCTTTTCTATTAGCCAGGTTTCACCTGATTTCAGCGATGCTCCCGGGAAGTTCCTCCACGTTCGCCTGCCTCTGTTCTACAGACAGGCGGATTGGCAGCTGATTCCTGACACGTTCAATGTTCATGATGGCTGTGCTTCGTCCCAGCTCAGTGCCCGCCTGCGAAGCCGGAAATCATACTGGTACATGATAAGAATAAGACTTCACAAGCCTGCTTTGCATAGCTTTATCCCAGGTGATGAGCATTCCAAAAATGCTCTGAAATGGCAGTCATATGCCGGACTAGTATCTACTTGTTCTTTTTATTAACGTGGTTGCAGTGAGGTCCAGAGCCTCCGCGCCAGGGGGGGCGCGAAATAACTACCTTGCAGAACGATTGGGGGGAGAGAGACACTTGCACTTGACATTCAAAATCCGTGATTACGAACAACCCAGTTTCCTTCTGTCGATCCCAGCCCCATACATGAGAGTAGATTTGTATGATTACAGGAAGAATTCCCTTGGTCATCCTCGTGATGATAGTTCTTGCAGCATCTGCACATGCTGTAGGGACGACGAATTATGTTCCAGGCGAAATCCTCGTCAAGTTCCGACCCGGGTGCGTGATGGGAAGGGGAGATTCCCTGACCTCTATGGACTTTTCAGCGGAGCTCAATAAACAACTTGGGTCGACACTCAAGGAGGATTTCTCGTCTCACGGTCTTTCCGGTGTTCAGCTGGTAAAGATCTCCGAGGATATGACAGTAGAAGAAGCGATTAAGGAATATCAGAAGAATCCCTGTGTCGAGTATGCGGAGCCGAATTTCATCGGGGAATACACCGAGACGATCCCCACCGATACGAGTTTTGCTCTCCAATGGGCTCTCGACAATACCGGCCAGACCGGGGGAACTGTGGATGCGGATATCGATGCTCCCGAAGCCTGGGACCTGGTGACTGGATCAACAAGTGTTCTCATCGCCCTTCCCGATTCCGGTACTGAGATCACCCACTCGGATCTCTCTACAAACATTTGGACGAATCCTGGTGAAATTGCAGGAAACGGTATTGATGATGACGGGAATGGCTACATTGACGACGTCCATGGATGGGATTTTGAGGGGAACGATGCGGACGTCTCATCGACCAACACACACGGGACCCACTGTGCCGGGATCATCGGTGCGATCGGAAACAACAACCTGGGCGTCAGCGGGGCTATGTGGACAACCCGGATCATCCCTTTGAAGATCGGGACCGGGGTACCCACCACGGCAAACGCCGTCCTTGCAATCCTCTATGCTAACAACAAAGGCGCTCAGATCATCAGTTGCTCCTGGAACGTGGGGGATTCTCAGACACTCAAAGACGCAATTACTGCGTCTACTGCCTTGGTGGTGGTCGCCGCAGGGAATAACGGAGTGGACCTCGATCCGAGCTGTACCGTATATCCAGCATGTTACAATTATAATCAGATCTTGGTAGTGACCGGCACCGATCACACCGATGCCCAAGTCTACAATTACGGGTTAACCTCAACAGATGTGGGGGCTCCGGGAGTCGGCATCTATAGCACGGTTATCGGGAACGGGTACGGGTATCTTTCAGGTACTTCCATGGCCACACCCCTGACGGCAGGGGTTGCCGGAGTCATCCGAGCACGCGATCCCTCGCTCACTAACACCGAGCTCAAAGCTGTGATCATGAATACCGTGGATACCCTGCCATCACTCGCAACGAAGTGCGCGAGTGGCGGGAGGATCAATCTCTTCAATGCCCTCCTCAGTACAGATGATACAGATCCAGTGACAACCATCATTGTTTCGGGACCTATGACTTGTTCGCCATGGTATAAGGGTCCGGTCGTGGTCTCTTTCACAGCTTCAGATGACTTCTCTCTGGTGGCTACCACAGAGTATGCACTCAACGGCGGGGCCTGGACAGCCTACACAGCACCCTTCACGGTAAGCGCCCAGGGAACCACGACCATATCCTACCGGTCTACGGATCAGGCAGGGAACACAGAGATTGCAAAGACCCGGACCGTTCAGATTGACTCGATACCCCCGATGATCTCTGGAGCACCGACTACGGCAGCGAATGCGAACGGATGGTACAAAACCAATGTAATCGTTCATTTCACTGCATCGGACAGTGGTTCGGGTTTAAAATCGGTCAGTCCTGATACTACCCTCACAACCGAGGGAATGAACCAACAGGTGATCGGAACAGCAGAAGACAACGCTTGTAACAGTGCATCCTTTACGGTCAGTGGGATTAACATCGATAAAACCCTCCCTATTGTTGTCATCACGAGCCCGGTGAACAGCCATGTATACGCAGTCAATGAGCCCGTTGTTGCGGACTGGTCAGTCTCAGATACCCTTTCCGGGATAGCATCCACTTCGAGCACCTTGCCAGATGGTGCAAACGTCCCGACCGATACGGGTGGCACTTACACTTTCAATGTTCAAGGAACCGATTTTGCAGAGAATACTCAATCAATTACTTCGACCTATTCCGTGCATTACATCTTCAGTGGTATCTCGCCCAGCCTCGAGAAACGCTCTGTTTACAAGCTGAACTCGGCCATTGCTGTCAAGTTCCAGCTTCTCGATTATACTGGAGCCAACATCGAAGATGCAGTTGCCACACTCTATGTGAAAGGGATTGATCCTGTTAGTTCTGAGATTCCGGCAACCTCGGTGAACGGGTTAACGGCATTCAGATATGACCAGAATAAGGAGCAGTACCTCTTCAATTTGAACACGAAACCACTGGCTGCGGGTGATTGGGAGATGCGGATTTTGCTGGATGATGGGGCGTCCTACATCGTGCCTTTCACCCTGAGGTGACATCCCCCCTCAGCTCACCCAATCCCTTTTTTTTATTCATGAATATCATTTTGTCAATTAATCTTTCTGAAAATTATGTAAATGGATTAATACCCTCCCAAATATGAATGAGGGTTACCGAAACGGTAGTTGTCGTGTCGGGATTTACCATAACCGTGGTTGAATTATTTCGATACATTGTTTTTCTTATGCTGATCCTGTGTAATCCCGCAGGGACATCAGGTACGGTCAGCGGGGTATTTCCAATAAATGTGAAATCGAGGAAGACCTGAGCCCCTGTTGGGTTGGACGTAATCGCAAGCGTTCCCGTTGGCACCTGGGATGGTGTTGGGGTAGGAACGGTGGTGGGGACCGTGGTCGGTCCGGAAGAAGGTTGCAGGGTAACAGGGATTGTTACCGTCTGACCGGTCAGGACCGTGACACTGGCCGAATAATCTTCGTAGCCTATTCGATGCATCCTGAGCTGATGGATCCCTGCCGACACCCCGGTAATGGTGACAGGGGTTAATCCTTTATAAGCTCCATCAAGAAAAACCATCGCCCGCGTGGGTTGAGAGGTCACCGAGAGTGTTCCGGTCCCGGTTCCCGTCGGCACCTGGGTCGGGGCTGTGGTAGGAACGGTGGTGGGGACCGTGGTCGGCCCGGAAGAAGGTTGCAGGGTAACAGGGATTGTTACCGTCTGACCGGTCAGGACCGTGACACTGGCCGAATGATCGTCATAACCGATTCGGTGCACCCTGAGCTGATGGGTCCCGGACGATACGCCGGTAATAGTTATCGGAGTAATTCCTTTGAATATGCCATCAAGGAAAACCATGGCACCGCCGGGTGTGGATGTCACCGAGATCGTTCCTGAACTGGTTGTCGTCGGCACCTGGGTCGGGGCTGTGGTAGGAACGGTGGTGGGGACCGTGGTCGGTCCGGCCCCTGTGCTCCTGTAGGTACTGACGAGGGTTCCCGTATTGTCGTACAGATACGCTGTATCCCCCTCGTCATACCACATCTCTTCCGGCCAGTAGAGACTGCTACTTGTTGGGCTCCCCTCCTGGGGCGAGTAGATAGTGACCGTTGAATAGCCCCGGAGCTCGTAATTGAATTTTGAACCATCCGGATTTGTCCATTCAATAAACCGGATGGTATTGCTGCCATCCTTATTTGTCAGGCGCCAACCGGTCATCACGACCGAATCCCAGCCTGTGTTGGTGATCCTGACATATTCGGTGAGGACATCCAGATCGCTGATGTATACCGTGCTCTCGCCAGGAGCCTGTACTATGGCAGGCGAGACCCATCTCCACGGCAAGGATGATTGGAAATCTTCAAGGGGATAATCTCCTGAAAAGACATTTCCCCCGATACCTGACGGTGTTGCAGCGGTACCTGGCAGAACCGACAGGATGCACAAACCGACAAAAATGAACGATACAATTCCAAAGACTTTCACCATCATCACCTCGTTTCCTGCATAGACCGCATGTACCAAAAATATTTGGATGTATGCAGTTCAACGTTCCACCATTTCAGGAAAAGGAATTATTTTTCTCACGAATTCGAGTGTATTCCTGTGGCCGGAACCTTGGTCGTGTTCCCGCCTCCCGGCCGGGAGGTGGAGAGATGCTGTCGAGAGAAAAATCCGGATCAGGGTCTCCCGTTCCGGACCTGCTGAATTGGCGGAGAAACGAACATCACCTGAGGGTCTGCACGATCTCCCCGGGTACGATGAGATCGAAAAGTTCGTGGATCTCTGCCCGGGCATCGTCAAACCATCCCACGACGCTGTCTGCGGAGAGAAACCCGGCCGGTCCTTCCGTGTACATGGTGAAAACCAGGGTCCATCCGGGCTTTCGGGGCCGGTTATGGATGGTACAGACCGATCCTCCTGTGCCAGGGATCCTTGTGCCGGTGAGGACGATCTCGTCCTGTGTCGTTGAGCAATCGAACCTTCCGGAGAGGAGCCGGGCGATTTCTTCGGTCCCCGGCAGGGTCCTCCCCTCACCGACCGCTATCAGGTCGGTATACCGGAGCATGCACCCGGTCACCCGGGAGACCTCCCCGATACCAGCGATCATCTCCCGGATCCTGTCCCTGATATCCGGCCAGCCGGGATACGGTGGCAGGATGGCCAGGGAGTGTGATTCCGATCCGCAGGTGCAGCGGCAGAATACCTCCTCGACCGGTGAACGGGAAAAGGAATGGGGTGGCGGATGGTCCATGAACAGAAAGGTACCAGACGGATTATTATTGTGTCTTTTCTGCCCGCAATCCCGGTGTCGCCGATTCGGGAGATCCCGATGGTGAAGAATAACCCGGTCCCGGAAGGCAGGGCTCCCGATGATCATGCCGGGGCGAGAGCGGCCACGTCAAATCCCAGGTGGGGGTTCACCGGAGTCCAAGAGGACTTTTGTTCGGATATCGATTGCGATTATGGTGACAGATAGTACTACCCACGAAAATTAAGGAGAATTTATAGTTCTTGAAAATATCTCATGAACCATGAATAAAATATTGATAGTCGTTCTTCTGCTGTGCCTTGTTGGAGCATTTTCAATACCTGCATCATCCGCACCAGTGGAATCAACCATCATTTCGCCGTCTGTTTCCGCCCAACCGGTGAAGACCAGCGTGCCGGATTCACCGGGCGCGAGCTATCCCTACGACCGGGCTGCGTCCTTTCGGGCAAACCTGGAGGCAAACGGATTTATTGTCAACAGCGGCCAGATGACACCCATCGATCCGATCGTCGATCTGCTGGACTCCGGCATCGGTGATTCGGCCAACGGCAACAACGCAGGCCAACCCTACAAAGTGCTGATGGTTCCGATCTCCCCTTTCGGCGA
>ENA-ORXD01002189-ORXD01002189.1-sediment-metagenome-genome-assembly--contig:-NODE-2189-length-13634-cov-3.497308_pt1 | contig 13634 bp, 10 predicted proteins | sample MGYA00237862_ERZ511471 | MGnify/ENA metagenome assembly ERZ511471 | reverse complement strand
CCCGCGAAAGTGGGGAGGGCCGTCGTCCAGATGAAGCGCGCCAGCGGCACGTGGTACACCCCGCCCAGCAGGCTGACCGCCTTGGAACCGTAGCCCGGGATCAGGCGCGCGCCGATCAGGAACAGAGGCGACTCCACCGGCAGTTTGCCCAGGCCCAGCGGCAGCTTCTCTTTCTGCGCCACAAAGTTGGCAGCCTTGCCGAGCTTCTTCCCGAAATAGTACACCACCACCGAGGCCAGAGTGTTGCCAACTCCGGCGGTCAGCATGGCCGCCAGCGGGCCGAACAGCGCCCCGATCAGCAGGGTCAGCGGCTCGGAAGGCACCAGAGTCAGCCCCAGCAGCACATACACCGCCACGCTTAGCCCCACGCCCCACCACCCGGCCCGGCTGATGACCGCCTTGACCTGCTCCAGGTCCCCCGCCACCAGCACGGTTGCCACCACCATCACCAGGAGCGAAAAAGCGGCCATCGAAATCGTCTTGCGTTTGTCCATTCTGGCTTCGGGTTTCACAAACCCAGTATACCCAAAATGGGGGCGGGCTGGAAGTGGAATCACCGGGAAAGAACCATTGGACCTGTGTTTCGCACGCCGGATCATCTCCTTACCGTTTTTTTTGAAAGATTGGATCCGCTTTCATCCGCGTTCAATCCTGGCATGCGGCATTCCCGCGTATTTCTATTAAAAGTTCGCGGGGCGGTTTGAAAGCTCCGCGCGAAATCCGGTACATCTAATGTTTTGCTGCTTTTTGCAGGCAAAACAAAACATCAGTTTGCCGCTCAGAACAAATTCCCCAAACCAAACCCGCCAAAGGCGAAAATTGCGGCTCCCAGAAAGGTGGGGATGGCTGCCGTCCAGACGTAGCGCGCCAGCGGCACGTGGTACACCCCGCCCAGCAGGCTGACCGCTTTGGGGCCGTACCCTGGGATCATCCGCGCCCCGATCAAAAACAGCGGCGAATCCACCGGCAGCCTGCCCAGCCCCAGCGGAAGCTTTTCTTTCTGCTCCATGAAGTTCGAAGCCTGGCCGATCTTCTTTCCTACGTAATATTCCACCACGGCGGCCAGGGTATTCCCGACTCCTGCCGCCAGGGTGGCGACCAGCGGGCCGAACAGCGCCCCGGTCAGCACAGTCAGCGGCTCGGAGGGTACCAGCGTCAGCCCCAGCAGGGCATACACCGCGATGCTCACCACCACGCCCCACGCGCCAATCCCACTGATGAAGGCTTTGATCTGGTCCAGGTCGGCAGCGACAAACACCGCCGCCACCACCATCACCAGGAGCGAAAAAGCGACCATCGAGGCTGTCTTGCCTTTGTCTGTTCTGCCTTCGGGTTTCACAAGCCCAGTATACCCAAAATGAAGCCGGGATGGAAGTGGAATGTTGGTTCCTGTGTGCAGAACCTTCGCAAACCCCAAAGGTTTTGCACACCGCGGATTGTTCCCTGCCGGGTTCCGCCTGAATCAATGGGGCAAAATCCGGGAAACCCGTAGGGGAGAGGCACGCCTCTCCTATACTTTTTACGCCAGAATTTCGACAGGTTTTGTTTCTCTTGCAGCGCCTAAAAATTTCCTCCTCTTAATTCAAGCGCTCGCGTGTTGTAATCAGCCTGGCCAATCTGTATAATTAAATCAACAATGATTTGAATTGTTGACTCCTTGGGTTGCGCCAGCGCCTTTTCCAGAAGATCGTCATTATCCCATTACGAAGAACACAATCTAAGTTCATTCTAGCGCCTCATACAAATTCGATACGCGGGGGCTGATATATTCTATATTAAGAACAGGTGTTGTTATTGGAGGAGAAATGCCAGTACAATGTCCTTCCTGTAAGACGATCAATCGAGACAGCGCATTGTTTTGTGAAAAATGTGGCACAAAGATTTCTGACGCGGCCGAAGGCGTCCCCAAACCAACCGGCAGACCCGATTCACTCCCAACAGCACCCTCAACCGCACCGCAGCACCTGCCTCACCAGGGCACAACATCCCCGCCGGCGCAAATCCCCAGGATCAGGACCGGCGCTTCCTTTCCAGTTTGGTTTTTTTATCTGCTGATACTCTCAGCCGGTACCGTGGTACTCTTTGGGACTGTGCTTATAGAAACCCTCTTTAGTTACTCTGGTGGTACCGTGCTGGAGCTCATCTTCACGCTGGTGGTTATGTTTTTTATCACTTTGCCAATATTCCGCAAGCTGACCAACTCCAATGTGTATCTCGGCACCGTCACCCATCTGCGCGTCTGGAGCCCGTACAACCAGCCCCAACAACCGGGCATAAAGAAAACCAACCCCAGCTGGGTTTTCAACCTCCAGCACGCCGATAAAAACTGGAACCCTGTAAAAGATTCAAAAGGTTTTTTGGAACCCGTGATTGAGGTTGCCTACCGGGTGGAGAAGCTGCACGGCCCTCCAGTAGAGGAAGGCTGCCGGGTTGCTATCCGGGGAAAGAAGTCAGGGAGCAAGCTGAAGGTGCTGGATATCTGGAACCTTGGCACTCCTGCCGCGGGAGCTGCTACTTCTTCCTATGGTACAGTTTTTTATGGACGGGTCACAAACTGGACGCAGCCATCTCAAACGGTAGATATGCGTTACCCTGGCGAAAACCGCTACTTGGAGGTCTGGAGCTTCCGGCTCCAGTTTACCGATCCGGGCTTCCAATCCCTGCTGAGGGATGCTTCCGGAAATCTCAGCGACCCAATTCCGGTTGTCATCAAAGCCCAGTCGATCAGCGGGCCGATCAGCGATGGCGACAAGCTCGAAATCCATGGACAGGTCCTGGGCAATACACTCCATCCCAGCAAGATGATCAATCACAGCGCGGGCAGCGCGGCCATCACGATCCGCGGCCAGACCACCGGCGGGTAGAAAGAAGCTGCCAGGATGATTACAGACACCGGTGGTTATTTCAAGAAGATCAGAATGATCCAACGAGCGGACCTGGACGACCAGTCGCTGCGGGTGCCGGAGAATGAAATCCGGTCGAATATCCAGACCGCGGTAGACCTGGAAGCCGTACTGCCCATCTGGTTGGTTGAGATTAGGGGCATCTCCAGACCACCGGAAACGAGCCAGTTTCCGAACGCTGAACCCGAATACCTCACCAAAAACATTCTCGCCGGCCTCAATGGACAAAATATCCCGGTTTACTTCCTGATCAAAGGAGAGAAACGCTCTACCCGCATCTTCCTTGGCTCCCCCAGCGTTGAGAGCGGCCAGGAGAGTTCGATCCGCGCGCTGGTAGAAAGCTACTATCCAGGGGCCAGGTTATGGCCGGAAGGAGACCCGTCGGCAGGGCATTCTCCGGCGGATAACCAGACCTTTACAGGGCAATGGCAGCTTGCCCGGAAAGAGCTTGCAAAGCTCAGGGGTTTTATCAATTATTGCCCGTATGTGGGCATTGTAACCGGCATTCCCACCCCCAATCCTCCCGGGAATGTTTCTTACCGCAATCAAATTGACCAGCTCATTCGAGGATTATATGGCCAAGAATGGGCCTATCTGGTCATCGCGGACCCACTCTCAGACCAGACGATCGTGAGTTTTCAGCTCGCGTTGCTGAAAGAGCAGCTGCGCCTGGAACAGGAAGAGGGGTTGAAGGAATGGCGGGAGAGCTCCGGCAGCTCACTGGCTAACTATTACTACCAGCTTCTCCAGCTTCAGCAGCAGCTTTACGAGATTTGCCTCAACGAAGGCGGCTGGCAGGTTCAATCCTATTTTTGCGCCACCGATAAGGAGACTTACCAGCGCGGCAAAGCGATTATCAAGAGCGTTTTCTCCGGAAACTACTCCCGAGTGGACCGCATCCGGGTACTGGATTGCCCCGGTACCGGGAAGAAGGCAGCCAGTTTCAGCCCGATCATCTGGCAGCGAGAAAACATCGGCCCCAGCGATCTGGCCGCGATCCACCAGACCATCCCCAAATATCACACGGTCGTCTCTTCCAGCCAGCTTTCCGCGGCGGTTCACCTGCCTTCAATAGAAACGCCGGGATTTTTTGTGCGCGATACGGCCTCATTCGATGTCACCTCGCATGTGCTTGAACAAACCGATACGATTAAAGTTGGGGAAATCCTCGATCTCGACAGGCCAACCAACAACCAGTACCTGATCCGGACCAAAGATCTGAATAAACACTGCCTGATCGTGGGCATCACCGGGAGCGGGAAAACCAATACCATTTTTCACCTTCTCAACCAGTTGGAATCTACCCCTTTTCTGGTGCTCGAGCCGGCTAAACGGGAATACCGAAACCTGGTCAAATGGATTGGGACGAATCTGCAGATCTTTACAGTTGGAGAAGAAGGCCGTCTCGCGGCGCCCTTCCGGATCAATCCCTTTGAAATCCAGCCCGGGGTCTCCGTACAGTCTCATATTGACCTTCTGAAATCGGTATTTAATGCCAGTTTTGGGATGTGGGCTCCGCTTCCGCAGGTGCTGGAACGCGCGATCATTGAAGTCTACCAGGACAAAGGCTGGGATACGGTGAACGACACCAACCAGAGATCGGGGCCTGACACCCTTGAAAGCAAAGCATGGCACCCGCTGGCGCATCCCACCCTGAGCGATTTGTATCACAAAATCGGTGATCTCGTTCCCCGCCTGGGTTACGACAAAGAAGTCTCGCGCAATGTGCGGACCGCTCTGGAAACTAGAATAAACAGCCTGAGGATTGGGGCCAAGGGCTTGCTGCTCGACACTACCACCTCCATCCCGATCAAGTCTGTGCTGCAAAAGCCGACCATCATGGAGCTGGAAGGTATTGGAGATGATGATGAAAAGGCCTTCCTGATGGGCCTGATCCTGATTGCCCTCTATGAGCACTACCGCAGTCAGGGTCCGTTGGCAGGCGAAGGACTGCGTCACCTCACCATCATTGAAGAGGCCCACCGCTTGCTCTCGAACGTGGCAACTCAGGCAAACGCCGAGATAGGGAACCCGCGCGCCAAGGCTGTTGAAACTTTCATTAACATGCTTTCTGAAGTGCGGGCATACGGCGAAGGGTTCATGATTGCCGAACAAATTCCGACAAAACTCGCTCCCGATGTCATCAAAAATACTGCCTTCAAGATCATGCAGCGTACCGTTTCAAAAGATGACCGGCTCGCGATGGGCAGCGCTATGAACCTGAAAGACGAGCATATCCGGAGGGTAGTCTCCCTCGGTATGGGCCAGGCGGTTGTACATGGCGGCGGCTCGTATGGAGATGACAACGCCATCCTGGTGCAGGTACCTTATGCCAAGGGAGATCCAAGCCAGAAGCTTACCCCGGAGGACATCCGCGCTAACTGGAAAATCTTCGTCGAAAAGAATGCGCTTGAAGAGATCTTCAAAACCTATCCGGCATGTGACTCCCTGTGTCCTCCCGATAACCCGAACTGCGCTTCCGCAAAGGTGCTGGCGGAAGATACCAGGATCATTGAGGCCACCAGCCGGATGATCAACACAATCGTCAGTATCGACTTGAGTGCAGACGGCCAGTTACTTGCCGCAGCGCTGCTGTCGGCCATCCAGAACTTCAACCGGTCCATCCATGCGGTACTCAAAGGCACGCAGGTTGATATCGACAAACTGCGCTGTGTTGTCTCACACAGCCTCCACGCCTACCTCACGCAAATTGGCACAACGTACGAGTGGTACTATCCCGGGATCCGTCGTCTTCATACCTTGTTTTTTAGTGGAATCGCGCCTGTTCTTGAAAAACGGTCCATCACAGGGCCAGAAATCGAAAAATTCATAGCATTCATCAGCCAATACTTGCAAGGCTGCAAACTTGACTTCGATCCCTACTACGGCTGCGATCAGGCTTGCCCCGCGTTTGGAGATGCCGGTGGTCGTCTGTGCCTGTACCGCCATCCGATCAGCATGTACATTGAAAATCAATCATTTGACGCCGAATTCACCGAGGCAGGTCTGGATCTTGAAAAGCTCTCTGACCTGGCTAAAAGTGTCGTTAACCGGATCTTATCTTTGGATCAGGGGAGTACACCGTTCATTATGGCCGAAAACTGCTTCCTCGTGCAGCGCATCCAAAATGATACTTCGCTCAGCGTATATGCACAGCGAAAACTTGTGGACAGGGTGATCGCCTATCACCAACCAGATCATCAGGTTGAATCGGAAATTAAAGCATAAGAAACGTCATAGGAGGAAAATATGTCAGGACCAGGACAAAAACGGCCTGAAGAAAGCTTGAAAAACAAGGAATTGGCCCAAAAACAGCAGGAGCACACCCGCGAAATCCAGCGCCGAAAAGAGCTGGAAATCAAGAAAAAGACCGAAGCAATTAAATTGGAGAAGAACCAAAGCAAAACGGCCGAAAAAGCGGAGGTAAAAAAGCCAGAGGATAAGACGCCCAATCCAACCAGGATCGATAAAAAAGATCTGGAACGCCAGCAGCTTCGAGGATCGAAAGAGCCCTTTGATATGGCTTCCCCTTCTACGAGAATTGACAATCTCAAGAAAAGCATCCCGGTTGGGGATTTGGAGACCAAAGACCTGACTCCATCTAAGAAATCAGAAAGTGTTCCGGCCGGCAAAACCGAGAACAAAGACTTGAATCTCCCCAAACGGCCGGAAAAGGTTGCTGGCGGTGGAATCGAGAATAAAGGTTTACCCCCTTCCAAAGACACTGAAGGCCGTCCTTCCAGGAAAGTAGAGGGTTTAGCACCGGATGATAAACTCGACCCCGGGGTTGTCTGGGAGTTCCCGCCCGAAGAAATTCGACGAAGCGATCAGAAGTTGTCGCCCCAGGAGATTGCCGAGCGCAAAAGCGTTTATCGGCCGCCGAATGGTGTTGGGCATCTCTATGGAAGTCGCTTGATCGCTGGAGGGCATTTTGAGGAATGGGCGAAAACAGTCCCCCAAGAGACTGTAGAGGCAGCTCGAAGAGGAGAAGCAGTATTTGTTGTGACATCGTTTGCCAGTGCGCCCGGTACAAAAGAGGGAAATCAAGATTTGACCGACGGGCGGGCAAATACGGTTGCGATGAGAATATCCGGTCATTTCGGGATACCATTGGAAAATATTATCCTTCAATCTCTGGGCGATGAGCCTGCCGCGAGTCTGCGGGGAGATTCCAATCAGGATAACCGCACCGACCGCATCACCTTAATTGATGTGATTCCAAAAGAAAAACCCACTCATACCGATAAGCCGGTAGAAATCAAACAGGGCGATCCTTCAAAGCTCGCCGATCGCATGCTGGATGCCTTCCCTCCACCGCTGGAAGACGAATGGAAGCAGCATGCCTGGGATGCGTTTTCTGCCGCGATGCCCGGCCCCACCAGCCTTCGCCGTGGCCCCAAGATCAAGGTCAACCGGATGGCTGTTGTGGCTAAGTTTGGCGTGCTAGGTTTCAAGAAATGGATCGAGGCAAACGCTCAGGCCAGGGAAAATTTCCAGGCGTCCGCCAATTTCATCCCTGCTTTTATGGGAGAGACCACCCGTTTGACAACAGGCAAGGCAGAATTCCAGGCTTTACAACCCGGTTCTAACGATGCTTTTATTGGGCGCTATCTGGCCCAGTCTCATTACCTGAGGCTTTCAAATTTAGAAAGGCAGCAGCTTACCTCGATCATGCAGGATGAAGGCCACAAAAAGGAGTTCTTAACCGGCCTTGAAGGCGGCCTGAGAAAAAGTTTCATCTTTAAGTAGGCTAAGGTAGAGTTGAGGAGGTTTGATCCATGAAACCAATTTGGCAACAGCAGCAAGAGCAAATGAAGCACCAGCAACAAATGATGCGCGAGATGCGGGAGAGGCAGCAAATGGCGGCCTGGGCAGAACAACAGCGCCGCGCACGAAGTCCTTCCAGCCAGCAGTTTGTTCCCACTGGAACGGATGAGTTTGCCGCTGTTGAGAATCAGGCCAGGCAGCTCTATGATCGTTTTCAATCCGGCCTTCTCTCGAAAAATGACCTCGACAGGCAATTGAAAGATCTGATGATCCAGGATCAGGCAGGATTTTGGTGGATGATCAGCACCGAAAATTGGGCGTGGTATAAGAATGAGGGCAAGTCCTGGGTCAGGGCGACGCCGCAAGGGAAATCCTTCCCAAGGGTCGAAGAACGGTCCTTGCCGGTAAATACCCAGGAACCCAACAGGAAACGGAGACCGGTTGCGGCGATCTTTGTTTTCTTATTGGGCTTTGTTTTGTTTTTCATCATTGGGGCTGAAATAGGTACCTTGCTCCAGGATAGTTTAGGATTTGGAGAACCGGGTGTTTATTTTTTCTCCTGTACTGCCATCTGGCTGGTTGGTGCTGTTTTTACATTTAGAATAGCCAGACGATTGTGGCAGGGAGGTTGAGGTTTTTCCGGAGCCCGTTTTGATCTTTCCCTATTTAAAATAAAGCTGCTTCAACTCAATCTATCACGATTGTCATCACTGGCCCAAGGTTTCGCGGCGGAGGGTCTTTTGCGTTGTTAACCGGTCACCTTGCTGTTTCCGCGTTCGGTTTTACTCAGCTCCCTTACTTCTTCCCCTCCGGTGGCAGCGGCTCGGTTTCCAGGCGGTAGCCGAAGCCGCGCACCGTCAGGATCAGGCGCGGGTTCGCCGGGTCGGGCTCGATCTTCTTGCGCAGCAGCCAGATGTAGCGCCGCACCACCGTATCGCTCTCTGCCTGGTCTGCGCCCCATACTTCTTCGATCAGGTCCTTCTCCGAAACGGCTTTGCCCTGCCGCCGTGAAAGCACCTCCAGCAGGCGGAACTCGGTCGGCGTCAGCGGGATGGATTGCTCCCCGCGCCGCGCTTCGCGCCGGTCCAGGTCCAGCACCACATCGCCAAAGGGGATCGCGTTGCGGGGAGCGGCGCTTTGATGCTGGATGCGGTTCAACACAGCCTGCACCCGCGCCGAAAGCTCCGCGAAGCTGAACGGCTTCGTGATATAGTCGTCCACCCCCAGGCTGAACCCGCGCAGCTTATCCTGCTCGGCGGTTTTGGCCGTCATCAGGATGATCGGTAGGTCCGCTAGCTCGCGCAGGCGTTTGGTCACCTCCCAACCGTCCATCCCGGGCATCATCACATCCAGCACCACCAGGTCGGGCCGGCTTTCATAGGCTGCCCGCAGGGCCTGCTGCCCGTTGCGCGCGGAGATCACTTCAAAGCCCTGGTGTTTCAGGAAATCTTCCAGAAAGCGCAGCAGGGTGGAATCATCGTCGACCACCAGCACCTTATACTTCATCTTCCTCACCTCTTTCCGCGGCCAGCGGCAGCCAGAAGGTGAAACAGGCCCCGCCATCGGGATGGTTCTCAGCCCGGATCTCGCCATCCATGCCCTGCAGCAGGCGGCGCGCGATGTATAAGCCCAGCCCGTGGCCGTAAACCGTCTGCGCGTCTTCACTGTTCAGCCGGGTGAAGCGTTCGAACAGCCACGGCAGCACTTCCGGGTTGATCCCCGGGCCGTGGTCCCGGACGCGGATCCGCGCCCGGCCGTTTTCCGCGCTGGCGCTGACGGTGATCTCCCCTTCTGGCGCGTATTTCAGGGCGTTATCCACCAGGTGGAACACCACACTGATCAGGGCCTGCTCGTCGGCCACCACGAAGGGGAAGCCGGCCGGGATCTCCCAGCGCACCCGCCCGGCGCCTTCGAGGTGGGTCATTTGCTGCCGCAGGGTGACCACTGCGGTTTGCAGCGGGATGGGCGAGGGGTACAGCGGCAGCCGCCCGGCATCCAGCGCTGAAAGGTCGAGAATAGTTTCTACAAAACGGGTCAGGCGCTGGATCTCAGCCTGCACCAGTTCGAGGTTTTGGTGGGTGCGGCCGCGCAGGGGCTGCGTCCCGGCCAGCGAAAGCTCGATCCCGGCGCTGATATTGGTCAGCGGCGCGCGCAGCTCGTGCGACACCATCGAAACGAAATCCGACTTCAGCCTGTCCAGCTCCTGCAGGGCCAGGTTCTGGGCCTCCAGGCGGGAGTAGGCTTCGCGCAGGCTGGCGGTCTTTTCGGCCACATTCTGCTCCAGGTTGGCGTTCAGGTTTGCCAGTTCGGCCCGGTCCGCGGCGATCTGTTCGTAGGCTGCCTGGAGGGCGGCCTGCTGGGCTTTCTGCGCGCTCAGGTCGTGGGCTGTGCCAGCCAATACCAGGCGGTTGTCGGCGCTTGGGCGCAGCGGGCGCAGCGCCAGCGATACCGGCAGGGCGGCCCCATCGCTTTGACCCAGTTCCACTTCTCCCGCCCAACCGTCCCCCAGCCCCTGTTCCAGCAGCGGGGCGGTGTCTGCCAGCCCGGGCAGCAGCCGCTCGAGCGGCTTTCCCAGCAGCTGGGGGGCGCGGTAGCCGGTCGCTTCCAACAGGGCAGGGTTCACCAGCTGGAGCCTGCCCCGGCGGTCGCATACAAAGGTCGGCTCGGCGATGCTGCTGACCAGGCTGGCGTATTTCTGGAATTCCACTTCGCCGATCAGCAGCCCCTGGCGCCCGAACAGCCCCAGGCTGAGCACCACCGTTACCCACATCCCCAGTTCGTTCAGCGTCCCGAAAAGCTGCCAGGCCAGGATGGTGTACAGACCCAGGATCAGGGTCAGGGTCAGCGGCAGGTAAGACTGGTTGAACTGCCGCAAGCGCGTCAGGATGGCACTGTGCCGCGGCATTGGGCCGCGTTTGCCCTGGACCTGCGAAAGAGCTCCGAGCGCGAAGCAGACATCTCCCAGCACCCAGCCCAGGTCAACCGCGCTGCCTGTCTGGTAGGCGTTCCGCAGCAGCAGCGCGCCGTAGGCCAGGTCGCTGAAGGTATAAGCCGCCAGCCCCAGACTGATCCAGCCGAATGGCGCCGGCAGCTGGCCGCTGTCGGAGAGCAGGAAGATGTTCATCAACAGCAGCAGGCCGATCAGGTCTGCCAGCGGGTTCAGGACGGCCAGCGGGCTGCCTCCGCTGCGCAGGTTGGCCAGCACCGGCTGGAGTACCACGATCCATACCAGGGTCAATCCGGCGGCGGTAGAAAGGGCCACATCCAGCAGCAGCACCACCTGCCCGGTGTGTTCGCGGGGCCGCCGCGGATAAAGGATCAACCCCAGCCATACCGCGAGGGTTCCCATCAGGGGGATCAGTTGGATCCAGCCCGGGTCCCCGGCCGCTGCCGGGTTCGATAATCCGGCCAGCATCCGCGCCAGGTCGCTCCCGGCCCACAGCAGCAGGCCCAGGCTCAGCCACAACCAGGCCCGCCGGATGGCGGCGCTGCCGGAGGTTTGCTGGGCCCACACAGCCAGCACAGCCGCCAGCAGCGAGGTGAACAGCATCATCAGGCTGCCGATCAGGAAGCGCTCAAAAAGATCGGTGCTGCCCCATGCCAGCCACGCGGCGTAAAGACCCAGGAAGGCCAGTCCGGCCGCGGCCAGCAAGGGTTGGCGGTTCGTTGTCGATCCGGCGTGGTTCGTCATGCTCTCATTGTACTCATGCCTTAATCCCCGCGCAAGCGCGTCATATCTTTTCGCGTTTTCGATCTTCAGCAGGGTAAATCTTTGTATTCCGCGTCCCAATACCCTTGCAGTGGCAGGCAAAACAGCTATAATATAGATATATCTTATAAAAATTGTAATAATAATGAGCAGAAAGATGACAAAAACACATCACGCTAAAAAACAACCTTCCAAAAAAACCAGCGCCCGGCAAAAGCCTTCCCGGCCCGGGCCGAACCTGTGGGTGGTCGCCCTGGTGGCGGCTCTCGTTGTAATTGCGATTGGCCTGGCAGCTGCCCGCCAGCCGGCGGCGCCCGCCGCTGCCGGTGTGGAATCCCTTCCCCTTGAAGTCAGTGTTGGCGAGGCGGCCGCCCTCCGCGACGCCGGGGCTTTTATCCTGGACGTGCGCGAGCCTGAAGAGTGGCTGGCCGGACATATCCCCGGCGCGACCCTCATCCCCCTGGGAGAGCTGGCAGCCCGCGCCAATGAAGTACCCGCTGACCAGCAGGTTGTGGTGGTGTGCCGTTCCGGCAACCGCAGTGCCGCCGGGCGCGATATCCTGCTGGATGCCGGGCTGGAGCAGGTCACCAGCATGGCCGGCGGGATGAACCAATGGGCCGGCGCGGGCTACGAGGTGGTCACCGGGCCGTAAACGGCCGCCCGCGCAGTGTGAACAGCTTACCCGCCGCATGCGGCGGGTTTTTTGTATTTTCGCGCGGCGCGCGCTTCAGGCCGCGCGGGGGTTGCGCAGGCGGTGCGCGAGCAGGGCCGCGGCTGCCAGCAGGCCGGCCACCAGCAGGCCGATTTTGAGGGAAGGGGCCTGCGTCCAGTTCAGCCGCCGGTAAACCCGGCTCCCATCCAGCACCGCGGCAGTGATCTCTCCTTGCTCGTTGGCGTGGAAGGCCAGGGTCCCTTTCCCGCCGTCCTGGCGGTAGTGGTAGGGGGCCGTCTCCACCCAGCCGGTTTCAAAAGCGCGCAGCGAACGGTCTGGCCTGGGGTGAATGGCGACCGCGCCGCCGCCCGCCGCCAGGTACCAGCCGGCAACATGGATCGAGCGGTTGGCGGAGTCAACCGCCTCGGGCGAGCCATTTGCGCGGCCGCTGAAGAAGCCGCTCAACGCGATCTGTGTTGTCTGGAACAGGGTGCGCGTTTCGGCCTGCCCGGTCACCGGGATCATCATCGCCGGCGCGGGTTGGAGGCTCAGCGTCAGGAAGGCAGGGAATACCAATGCCAGCGCCAGCAGAATGGCAGCCCACGGCATCGCTTTGGTGTGCTTTGGAGAAGGGTTCATTGCGGTCTCTCTTGAGTGGGGCTGCTGGCTGCGGCGCGGTGGGTGAAGAGCCCGGGTTAAGATCGGTTATGCTGGTTGTCTGGAGGGTCAGGTTTGTAACCGTTCTACGGGTTGCAAATGATGTGCCACATGCCCGGTTCCGCGCAGCCGTCCGGGTTTTCCCCGGAATTGGGGGCTTTTCCGGGCTAATGGGGCTTTGTATGATAAATTTGACCCAAAAAACGCGCAAAACGCTTGACAATTTGGTGATCAACGTGCTAAAATGATACTTGCTTGCAGACAGAAGTTCTAGAAAAAAAAGACCCTCTTTTGATTTGGAACCCATGAATAGAACAAGCACCAATTATTACGAAAGGAGTTTCAAATCAATGTCTAAAGAACAAGGTACAGTAAAGTGGTTCAACGGCACCAAAGGTTTCGGCTTTATCGAGCGCGAATCCGGCGATGACGTGTTCGTTCATTTCAGCGCCATTCTTGGTGATGGCTACCGCAACCTCGAAGAAGGTCAGCGTGTGGAATTCACCGTGACCCAGGGTCAAAAAGGGCCCCAGGCGCAGGATGTAACCGTAATCGGCTAATTCCTGAACAACGCAAATAATAAACCGGGCAGCGAAAGCTGCCCGGTTTTTGTTAACACTAACACACGCCGCGATAACCCCTGAAGTGATCACTACATTGCCCTGCCCCCCCACAATTTGTAGTATTCGTAGGGTGGGATGCGGGGCGGGAATAACCCCGTGGTTGTTCAGGCTTGCCGCCGCCCCGCACCCCACCACCGCCTGAAGCCCAGGACATCATGCCCGAAAGAGTAAAATCTTTGCCTGGCCGGTTTTTGTTAACACACAGCAATAACCCCTGAAGTGGTCACTACTTTACCCTGCCCCCCACCACAATTTGTAGTATTCGTAGGGTGGGATGCGGGGCGGGAATAACCCCGTGGTTGTTCAGGCTTGCCGCCGCCCCG
>ENA-ORXD01002188-ORXD01002188.1-sediment-metagenome-genome-assembly--contig:-NODE-2188-length-13637-cov-3.493142_pt1 | contig 13637 bp, 11 predicted proteins | sample MGYA00237862_ERZ511471 | MGnify/ENA metagenome assembly ERZ511471 | reverse complement strand
CGAGCCGTCGCCGGCCGCCCGCCCGGCCTGACGCCCTCGACGCGCCGCTGCCGTACGCATCGGCGTGCTCTCCGACACCCACGGCTACCTCGACCCCCAGGTGCTCGAGGTGTTCGCCGGCGTCCGCCACATCATCCACGCCGGCGACGTCATGGACCCGGCGATCCTGCGCGAGCTCGAGACCATCGCCACAGTCACCGCGGTGGCGGGCAACCTCGACCGGCCCGACGTCGTCGGCGACCTGCCGCGGCAGGTCGCGGGCGAGGTCGACGGCATCCGCTTCGTGGTCGGCCACAAGCCCAAGCGGCTGCAGAAGCGCATCGCGCGGGGCAAGCTCTCCCTCGACGAGCTCGACCTCGTGGTCGCGGGCCACGATCACGTGCCGTCGGCCGTGTGGATCGACGGCGTGCTGCACCTGAACCCGGGCACCGCCAGCTCCCCCGAGGAGGAGGACGACGGGCCCACGGTCGCCGTGGTCGAGAAGCTCCCTGCGGGTCTGAGCGTGCGCTTCGTGCCGCTCGGCCCGCGCCGCGAGCCGGCCGGCGGCTGAGGGCGGCCGGCACTCCGGCGTCTGCTCGCAGATCACAGTAGGGGGCGGGGCCTGCGATGCACGCCCCGCCCCCTTCGCCCTTGCGGCGCCGGGCACGACTCACGGCCCTGGCGTCGAACTACTTCTGCGGCGGGGGCATCTCCGGCGGCTTGTGCACGCCGATACGGTTGCCCTCCGAGTCCTTGAAGAACCCGAGACTGCCGACCATCTCGCCGATGTACTCGACCGGCGCGAGGATCTCGCCGCCGGCCGCCGCCGCGCGCTCGAGCATGGCCTCGGGGTCGCCCTGGCCGTTCAGGTAGATCGTGCTGCCGTCCATGCTCGGCTTGTGATCCGGCATCAGCGCCAGGTCGAAGCTGACCGGGAACGGGGGCTCCATGCTCGAGGGGTCGAAGTCCTCAGGCGGCACCTCGAGTGCGATGCCGTCCATGCCCTCGACCGGCGCGAACTTAGTCTGCAGGACGGCGCCGTAGAACTTCATCGCGCGATCGAGATCCGTGACTGGGATGTCTGCCCAGACTATGGTGTTGTCCATTGTCGTCTCCTTGACTCAGTGACTCTCCTGCCGTTCCCGATACGGGGCCGGCGCACTCCGTCGCACCTGCCTGCCGCCCGCGCGGAAGCGGCTGGCCGCACCGGCTCGCCGCGCGGGGCCGGCGCCCCTTCGTCGTTCTCGCCGACTCCTCGGGGTCGGCGGCTACGAGGCCCGGCTCAGCTCCTCGGTCCGTGTACGCAGCCGATCCTCCCGCTCCTTGAGTTCGGGGGTCATCGCGTCGCCGAAGTCCTCCGACTCGAAGACCTGGCGGATCTCGACCTCGGCGCCGCCGTCGAAAGGCGCGCGCTTCAGCCACTCAATGGCCTGGTCCAGCGAACCGACCTTCCACAGCCAGAACCCGGCGATGAGGTCGTTCGCGCCGGAGAACGGCCCCTCGATCACGGTCGGCCGGCCGCCTTCGAAGCGGACGCGTGCGCCCTTGGAGCTCGGCTGGAGCCCCTCGCCGGCGAGCATCACGCCGGCCTCGACCAGTCGCTCGTTGAACTCGTTCATCGCGGCCAGCTCGCTCTCCGTCGGCATGGCGCCCGCCTCGGTCGCGGCGTCTGACTTGACCAGGATCATGAATCGCATGGCGGTATCTCCTCTACGCACTCGTCGCGAGCGCGATGCGCCCGCGTGTGAGATCGCCTGAGTCTGGGCCGGTCGTCGCTTCAAGCCTGACCGACACCCGGCCCGGCGCTCGGATGAGCCTTCTGTTCCCCGCCGACACACGACCGGCCGCCGCAGGCCGTTGGCGCCCCCGGCGGTCCCGGGCCGTTTGCGCGCCACCAGGGACGGTCCGGCGGTGGTATACCATCGCCCCAGGGGCATCACGAGACGGGGGCCACCTCGCACGTCCGTGCGCCGGGCTTCCCCACCGACACAGCGAACGGAGGCTGCGCATGACCGGCATGCTCCCCGACGACGTCTACGCGCTGACCGGCGTCGCCGACCCCCGCATCTCCCCCGACGGCACGACCGTCGCCTACGTCGTCAGGGCCGTCGACCGCGAAGCGAACGGGTACCGCAGTGCGATCTGGCTCGCGGCGCTCGACGGCACCTCCGAGCCGCGGCGGCTCACCTCGGGCGAGAAGCGCGATGCCGAGCCCCGCTGGTCACCCGACGGCTCGCGGCTCGCGTTCACCTCGAATCGCGGCGGCAAGGTCTCACAGCTCTACGTCATGCCGGTCGACGGCGGCGAGGCACGCAAGTTGACGAGCCTCAAGGAGAACGTCGAGCACCCCGCGTGGTCGCCCGACGGCTCGGCCATCGCCTTCGTCGCCCGCGTGCCCGACGCCGCCTACGACGAGAAGGACGACGAGCGCCGAGCCCCCCGTCGAATCACCCGCCTGCAGTACAAGCTCGAGCACGTCGGCTGGACCGTCGACCGCCCGCAGCACCTCTTCGCCGTCAAGGCCGACGGATCGGGCGCGCCAGCGCAGATCACGGCCGGCGACTTCGAGGACACCGCGCCGGCCTGGTCGCCGGACGGCTCGACCATCGCCTTCGTCTCGGCCCGCCACGACGACTGGGACATCGAGCTGGCGAGCGACGTGTACCTGATCGACGCGCCGGAGCTCGGCGCGGCGGGAGCCGCGGCGGAGACTCCCTCGGTCGCATCCCCGGCTGCCGGCAGGCCCGACCTGTCGGAGCCGCGCCGGCTGACGTACGGCGGCGGTCAGACCGACGGGCCCGTATGGTCGCCCGACGGGAGCGGGCTCGCTGTCCTGCGGTACCCGGGGATGCTCGACGACCCCAAGCACACCCAGGTCGCCATCGTCGATGCCGCCACGGGTGACCAGGTGATGCTCACGGAGGCGCTCGACCGCAACTGCAACCCGTACCCGACGCCCCGGGAGCCGGCGTGGATCGGCGAGCACCTCGTCTTCCTCGTCGAGGACGGCGGCAACACCCATGTCTACCGGGTGGCCGCCGACGGCTCGAAGGCACCGGAGCTGCTCGTCGGCGGCGAGCGAGCCGTCACGGGCTTCGACGTCGCCTCCGGCCGTCTCGTCTACATGGCGACCGAGCCGACCATGCTGCCCGAGCTCTTCGTCGCGCCGTTCGATCCTGCGGGACCCGCTCGACCGGGCGGGGCGACCGAAGACCCCGTCCCGACCGGTACGGCGCCCGCAAACCCCGTCCGGACGGCCGCGACGCCCGCAGGCGGCGCACACCGCCTCACGCGCATCGGCGAGCCCTTCGCCGCCGCCCGCGAGCTCGCCGTGGCCGAGCGTTTCACGGCGATCTCGGCGGACGGCAGCGAGGTCGACGCCTGGGTCATGCGGCCCGCCGGCTTCGAGCCGGGCCGCACGTACCCGGCCCTCCTCAACATCCACGGCGGGCCCTACGGACAGTATGGCAACGAGTTCTTCGACGAGTTCCAGGTCTACACCGGCGGCGGTTACGTCGTCCTCTTCTCCAACCCGCGCGGCTCGTCGGGGTACTCGGAGGAGTGGGGCCGAGCCATCCGCGGCCCCGGCGAGCTCGGCCCCGGCTGGGGCTCCGTCGACTACGAGGACTGCATGGCGGTCGTCGACGAGGCCCTTAGCCGCTTCGACTTCATCGACCCCGACCGCCTCGGGGTCATCGGCGGCTCCTACGGCGGCTACCTGACCTCGTGGATCGTCGCCCACACCGACCGCTTCAAGGCCGCGATCAGCGAGCGCGCCGTCAACCAGTTCGTCTCCGAATGGGGGTCGAGCGACTTCGGCTTCGACTTCAAGGGCTACCTCGGCGCCTTCATCTACGAGGACATCGAGAGTTACCTCAAAGTCTCGCCGACCACCTACGCCGAGAACATCCGAACACCACTCATGATCCTGCACTCGGAGGACGACCTGCGCTGCCCGGTCGAACAGGCGGAGCAGCTCTTCGTCACCCTCCGCCTGCTCAAGCGCCCTGTCGAGATGGTGCGCTTCCCCGCCGAGTCGCACGAGCTCACGCGCTCCGGCAGCCCGGTGCACCGCGTGCAGCGCTTCGAGCTCGTGCTCGAGTGGTTCGACCGCTACCTGAAGGACTGAGCTCGGACGGTCGGCGAAAAGGGGCGGGGAGGTCGTCCGGCCTCCCCGCCCCGACGTCGCCGGTGCCTTCTCACGCCCCGTTCGAGCTGTCTCCCCGGGGCCGAGCGGAGCGTGGACGGCAGGTGGGCGGCTAACGCGACGGTGGCGCGTTCGTTCCGCGCGGCCGGCCCGCGTCGTCCACGCGCACCCGGGGCAACCACTCGAGCCACTGCGGCAGGTACCAGCTCCAGCGCCCCAGCAGTGTCATCGCGGTCGGCACGATGACCGTCCGCACGATGGTCGCGTCGATGGCGATCGCCACGGCCAGCCCGAAGCCGAGCTGCTGGAACATCGACATCTCGCCCATCGCCACGCCGGCGAAGACGGCCACCATGATCGCCGCCGCGCCGGTGATGATGCCGGCCGTCGAGCCGACGCCGAAGACGACGGCCTCCCGCGTGTCGCCGCTCTCGTCGTACCGCTCCCTGATGCGGCTGAGCAGGAAGATGTGGTAGTCCATCGAGAGGCCGAAGAGGACACAGAACATCATCAGCGGCAGCCAGGCGAGGATGCGCTCCACCTGGGTGAAGCCGAGGAGGTCGGCGCCGTACCCCTCTTGGAAGACCAGGGTGACGAGCCCGTACGCGGCCCCGACCGACAGAAGATTCATGAGGATCGACTGGACGGCGATGACCAGCGAGCGGAAGGCGACCAGCAGCAGCAGGAAGCTCAGGGCCAGGACCACGCCGATCACCCACGGCGTGTACGCATCGATCATATCGATCGCGTCCGTGTACAGGCCCGGGACGCCGCCGACGAGCACGTCGACGGGCGCCATCGCCTCCAGCAGCGGGACCGCCTCCTCGCGGAGGTAGTGCACCGCCTCCATGGCCTCCTCGCTCGTCGAGTCGGCGTTGACCGCCAGCTTGATGACGGCGAGGTCGTCCGTCTCGGCCGTCTCGAAGCCGACCAAGTCGAAGCGCTCGTCGGTCCCCGCCAGGGCCTGAAGCTGCTCGAGGCGCCGGGCCGTCGCCGGGTCGGCGAGGTCGCCCTCGATGGTCACCAGTATCGGGGCGCTGAGGCCGGCCGAGAACTCGCGCTCGAGGACCACGAAGGCACGCTTCGCGCTGGTCGAGTCGGGGAACTCGCGCACCCCGGAGATGCCGGTCTTCATGTCGAGCAACGGGATCGTCAGGATGAGGAGCGCGCCGCAGCCGGCGACGAGGGCGACGAGCGGCCGGCGCATCATCGCCCGTGCGGCGCGCGTCCAGGCGCCGTCGGGCTCGCTCGTGCCGGCGCCGGAGGCGTCAGGCGCGCCCGGGCTGCCGGCGCCCGTCCGGCTCCTGGAGGCGGCACCACTCCGGCGTCCGGGCACGGGCACGCGCAGCCGGTCCACGCGGTCGCCGAGGAGGCGCAGCACGGCGGGCAACAGCGTGAGCGCGGCGACGACCGCGGCGACGACCACGAAGATCGACCCGGCGCCGAGGCTGGTGAAGATCGAGTAGGGCACGATCAGCATGCCGGTCAGGGCGAGCACGACGATACCGCCGCTGAAGAAGACCGCGCGGCTCGCCGTGGCCGCCGACCGGCCGATCGCGTCGTCGATGACACCGCCGGCACGGCGCTCCTCGCGGAACCGCGACACGATGAGCAGCGAGTAGTCGATGCCGACCGCCAGGCCCATCATCGTGATGATGTTGGTGGCGAAGATCGACACGTCGAACCAGACTCCCATGAGGATGGTCAAGGCGGTCGCGACGGCGATGGCGACCGCGGCGAGCGCCAGGGGCACGAGCGCCGCGACCACGGCCCCGAAGACGAGGACCAGGATGATCATCGCCATCGGCACGCCGATCAACTCGCCACGTCGCAGGTCGGAGGTGGCGAGATCGTGCGCCTCGATGGCCCACGTGCCGTCGCCGGTCATGGCCACGGCGAAACCATCCCGGCCGTCCTCGGCACGCACGAGGTCGTAGAGCGGCTCGGTGTGCACGTCGGCCTCGCTTGCGCTCCCGGCGAGGGTGACGAGGAGGATCGTGGCGTCGCCGTCGTCGGAGACGAGCGCCTCCGCGAGCGCTGCGGCGTCGGTGGCCGGCTCCTCTGATTCGGCGCCGTTTCCCTCCGCCCCGGCCTGGGCGCCTGTGCTCGAGACGGCGGTCCCGTCGGCCGCGGCGGTCGCGAGCGCGTCGGCTCCGCCGGCGATCGAGACCACACTCGTGATGTGCTCGGGGCCGATCGCCTCGATGCGCCCGGCGAGCGCGGCGACGCGGCGCTCGAAGGCGCCGTCCGCGTCGCCGACCCGGTGCTCCGCCGAGCTGACGACGACGACCTCCGTGTCGGCCGCCGCGCCGGGGAGGCGCTCGGCCACGAGACGCTCGACCCGCTTTGACTCCGGAGTCGTCACGAAGTCGTCGGTCGCGACGAGGACGTCGACCCAGAGCGACGACACGATCGCGGCGACGACGGCCACTGCGAGCCAGATCGCGACGGTCCGCTTCGGGTACCGCGTCGCCCGGCGCCCGAGGTGCTCGGTGAAGTACGCCCGCGCCGGCTTCACCTTGCGCACCGGCTTCTCGTCACACGCCCGTTCCTCGTCGTGTGCCGGCCTCACGTCGTGCGCCGGCTTCACGTCGTGCGCTGCCGAGCGCCGGCGTCCCACGCGCTCCCCAAGCCGTTGACGAAGGCGCGGATCAGGTCGCGGCCGCGATCGTCGAAGACGCCGCCGTGCTGCTCGTGCAGCCGCTCGACGGAGGCGAGGCCGTGCACCAGCGCCCAGGTGCCGTGCATCACGAACATGAGGTCCCGCTCGGCGATGCGGAAGGTGCCGTCGGCGATGCCTTCGCGCAGGGCGGACTCGAGGAGGCGGTAGACGCCCGTCGGGGCGAGGAAGGACTCGTCCGGGTGCTCGAGGTCGAGCGGCTCCATCGCGGTCAGGCTGTCGAAGAGGAGGGTGACCTCCTCCGGGTGCTCGCGGGCGAAACGCAGGTAGGCCTCGCCCATGGCGACGATGCGCTCGCCGGGCGGGAGGCCCCGGGGCACGCGGGCGAGATGACCCTCGAGCACGGCCACGCTCGTCTTGGCGATGGCGAAGAGGATCTCCGGCCGCCCACCCTCGAAGTACCGGTACAGCGCCGAGGGCGCGAAGTCGGCCCGGCGGGCGATCTCTCGTACCGTCAGTTGCTCTGCTCCACTCTCGATGACGATCTGGCGGGCGACGCGCAGGATGTCCTCACGCGTCTCCTGATGACGGCGCTCACGCCGGCCGGGGCGCACAGACCCCTCGCGGCGCCCCTTCGCCGGCCCGTCCGGCTCGTCCGAGACGCCCGGCTCGTCCGGCCGATCCGGCTGAGCGGGCTCTTCGGGTTGGTCCGTCCCGTTCATGAACGCTGTTCTCCTTCGCGACTGCTGTTCTCACAAAGAACGGTGTTCACGTTAGGCCGAGAGCCCGCCGACGTCAACCACCGAGCGACGAGGGCCCGCCTGCCACCGCCCCCCCGCGACCGGCCTGCCCTGCCACCGGCCCGTCCCGCACCGGCCTGCTCTGCCGCCGCCTGCTTCTGCGTCGCTGCCCTCCGGGGGGTGCCGCTGCCGCCGGAGCGGGGGAGCTGTGGGCCGAGGCACTGGGACGCCCGAGAAGTGAGGCACGGGCGGGCCGCGGGGAAGACTCGCGTTGAGCGGCGCGCCGGCCGGCGCGCCGCGAAGCGCGCCGAGGGCCACGCCGCCCGGACGCGCCGAACCGTGGACGGAGGACGGCCGTGCAGCTCGCCAGGCGACCACTGGGCTCCAGCGGGCTCGAGCTGACGGCGGTCGGTCTCGGCACTTGGGCGATCGGCGGCGGCGGGTGGGCCTTTGGATGGGGTCCTCAGGACGACGACGCCTCCGTCACCACGATCCACCGCGCCGTCGAGCTCGGTGTGAATTGGGTGGACACGGCCGCCGTTTACGGCCACGGTCACGCGGAGGAGGTCGTCGGGCGGGCGCTGCGGGCGCTGCCCGCCGCGGAGCGCCCGCTGGTCTTCACCAAGTGCGGCCTCGCGTGGGACGACGCCGACCCCATGACGACGCCGCGTCGCGTCGTCACGCCGAAGTCCGTGAAGGAGGGCTGCGCGGCGTCACTGCGCCGCCTCGGGCTCGACCACATCGACCTCTTCCAGATCCACTGGCCGGACGCGGCCGGCGCCGCGGTCGAGGAGGCGTGGGCGGAGATGGCACTCCTCAAGTCCGCCGGGTGGGTCCGCGCCATCGGCGTCTCCAACTTCGACCGCTCCCTGCTGCGCCGCTGCGAGCCGATCGCCCACGTCGACTCCCTGCAGCCGCCGTTCTCGCTCGTCGAGCGCGACATGGCCGCTGCCGAGCTGCTCTGGTGCCGCGACGTGAAGACCGGCGTCATCGTCTACAGCCCCATGCAGTCGGGCCTGCTGACCGACGGCTTCACGGCGGCTCGCGCGGCCACACTGGCTCCGGATGACTGGCGCCGCCGCGACGAGCAGTTCCGTCCGCCGCTGCTGGAACTGAACCTCGCCCTCCGCGACGCGCTTCGGCCGGTCGCGAGGCGCCACGGTGTGCCGATCGCCGCCGTCGCCGTGGCGTGGACCCTCGCCTGGGACGGCGTGACCGGCGCGATCGTCGGCGCGCGCACGCCGGAGCAGGTCGATGGGTGGATCGCTGCGGGTGCGCTCGTCCTTACCGATGAGGGCCTGGAAGGCATCGCCGCCGCGGTCGAAGCCATCGGGGCCGGCACGGGCCCGGCCGACCCGCGCCCATTCGCCTCCGGGGAAAAGCCATGACCGGCACCGGCGGCGACTTCCGCTTCTCCCCGCGCCCCAACCGGGCCGCCGAGATCGACTGGCGCCCGTGGGGCGAGGAGGCCTTCGCCGAGGCGCGGCTCCTCGGCCGCCCCGTGCTGCTCTCCCTCTCGGCGGTGTGGTGCCACTGGTGCCACGTCATGGACGAGACGAGTTACTCCGACCCGCGCGTCATCGAGCGCGTCAACCGGGACTACGTGCCGGTGCGCGTCGACAACGACCGCGACCCCGACGTGAACCGCCGCTACAACATGGGTGGCTGGCCGACGACCGCCTTCCTCACCGGCAGCGGGGAGGTGCTGACCGGCGCGACGTACCTCCCGCCCGACGATATGGCCGCCGCTCTCGAGAAGGTCCGGGCCTATTTCGACGAGCACCGCGACGAGCTTGACGCGCTCGACGCGCAGCGCGCGGCCGAGCGGGATCGCGCGGCCGCGGGGGAGAGCGCGCCTCAGGGGGAGAGCGCGCCCGAGCGGGGGGCTGCCGGCGGCGCCGGCCTGACGGCGCCCGCGCCGGTGCTGGGAGTCGCCGACGAGGCGACCGTGTTCGCCGGCGACCCGACTGCTCCCGGCGACCTCGCCGACCAGGTCGCCCTGGCGATCGTGCACGCCTTCGACCCGCTGCACGGCGGCCTCGGCAGCGAGCCCAAGTTCCCACAGGCCGAGGTCTTCGGCTTCCTCCTCGCCTACGCCGGCCTGCGTGGCGCGGGCGGCCCGCCGTTGCCGACCCAGTCGCGACTCGACGAGGTCCTCCGCGTGACGCTCACCCGCATGGCGGCCGGCGACGTCTACGACCGGGTCGGCGAAGGGTTCTTCCGCTACGCCACACAGCGCGACTGGGCGGTGCCACACTACGAGAAGATGCTCGAGGACAACGCCCGCCTCGCGCTGCTCTACCTCGATGCCGCGCTAACGGCCGACGGCCGCGGCGGCGCGGCCGGGCTCGGCGGTACGGACGAGCTGACCGACGCGCCCGACGGACCCGATGCCTCCGGCGGCGCGGCCGCGTACCGCCGCACGGCTTCCGGCGTGATCGACTACCTCCTGGGGACACTGTGGCGCGCCGAGCCGCCGGTGTTCGGCGGCAGCCAGGACGCCGACGAGCACTACTACACGCTCGACGCGGCGGGGCGGAGCGCGCTCGCGGCGCCGTTCGTCGACACGACCATCTACGTCGACTGGAACGCCCTCGCCGCCAGGGCGTTGCTGCGCGGGGCGAGCGTGCTTTCACGACCGGAGCTCGCGGCTCATGCCGTCGACCTCCTGGATCACCTGTGGGGGCACGCCCGCCGCGACGGGTCTCTCGTGCACTACCTCACTCCCGAGGGCGGACAGGGCGCGACCGGCGGGCTGCTCGGCGACCAGGCTGCGGTCGCGACCGCGCTGCTCGACGCCTACGAGGTCACCGGCCGGGATGACTTGCTGGGCCGCGGCGAGGCGCTCGCCGGATGGGTCGGCGAGCGCCTCGCCGCGGCCGACGGCCGGCTCCTCGACCGCGAGCCGGATCCGGGTGCCGGGGGTCTGCTCGCGCGTCCTCTCCCATCCCTCGAGGACGGCGCCGTGATGGCCGACGCGCTGCTGCGCCTCGAGGCCTACACGGGCGAGCCCGGCTACCGCCGGCGGGCGCTCGCCCTCCTCGCGGCCTGGGTGCCGCACGTCGCCGGGTCCGGCGTCGGCGCGGCGCCGTACGCCGCCGCCCTGCTGCGCGCGCTCGAGCGCCCAGACCACCTCCTCGTCGTCGGGCGTGACGGCGACCGCGCGGCCGACGCGCTCCACGCCGCCGCCCTGACCGCGCCGCGGCCGCTGCGTACCGTCCAGCGGCTCGAACCCGACCGCGACGCAGGGCGTCTCGCCGCCCGCGGTCTCCCTGCGGGCTCGGGCGGCGCGGGGACGACCCGTGCCGCGGCCGCCGTCTACGTCTGCCGCGGCACCTCCTGCCTCGCGCCGGCCTTCTCGCCCAACGAGCTGCGCGAGCGCCTCGGCGCGACGGCCTGAGCCCTCCTGCTCCCGGCCGGCCCATCCGTTCGCCGGGCTGACCTCGTCCCTTCGCCCGAGGTCCTCCCGGCAGAGCGCCCTTGCGCCCCGGCCGGTGTCCCTGTGCAATTGGGCGGTCCACCTTGGAGGCCGCATGCTGACCCTGTACCAGGTCGAATGGTGCCCGCACTGCCACCGCGTGCGCAAGGTCCTGACCGAGCTCGGCCTCACCTACATCGCCGTGAACGTGGCGGCGCGGCAGGAGGAGCGCGCGGACGTCGTCGCTCTGACCGGCGCGCCGGCGGTCCCGGTGCTGCAGGACGGCGACCGCGTCGTCGCACCCTCGGGCGAGATCGTCGAGTACCTGCAGGCGACGTACCCGGAGCCCGAAGACGCCGACGACCACCGGGCGAGAGGCGCCTACCGCAACGCGGTGCACACGTCGCTGCCGCCGCAGGCTGCGGCGGAGCGCCTGCGCGAACTGCTCGACCAGCAGGGTTTCGCGGTGCTGGCCGAGGTCCCGGGCGAGACGATCTCGGCCCGCCTGCCGGGCGACTACCTGCTGCTCTACGCGGCGGCCCCGGCAGCGGCGGCGCTGGCCGTCGCGGCCGACCCCGGCGCGCCGACGGCGGTGACCATCCCCTTCGCCGTCACTCCAGAGGAGGAGGACGGCAGCCTCGTCGCCGCACCCGACCCGGTCGGCCCGGTCTGGGTGTACGGCGAGCCGCAGCTCCTGAAACCGCTCGCCGCGCTCCGCGAGCGCCTGGCCAAGGTCTTCGCCGGCTTCTGACCTTACTTCCAGCGGTACGCACGCAGGGCGCCCAAGGACGCCAGCAGCGCCACCGCGGCGAGGATCAGCAACGCGGACCAGTTCCAGCCGAAGCCGAGCCACGCGTCCTGGATCGCGAGGACCGCGTGGCTCAGCGGCAGCCACTCGCCGATCGTCACCATCAGGCTCGTCATCACCTCGGTCGGCGGTCCGGTGCCGGAGACGAAGAGCATGACGAAGAAGAGCATCAGGCCGGCGCCCTGCGCCGCACGCGGCGCCGGCAGCAGGGCGCCGAGCAGCGCGCCGATGGCGGCGAAGCACACGGTAGTGACGATGAAGGCGACGGCCACGGCGAGCGCGTCCGCGGGCCGACTGACGCCGTAGACGAGCCAGCCAAAGAACCAGACGAGGACGGCCCCCAGGGCGGCGAGCACGAGCGCCGCCGCGACCTGGGCGCCGAGGACGATCCACATCGGCACGAGGGCGGCGCGGAAGCGGCGCAGCACGCCGCCCTGCCGGTACCCGGTCAGGTGCGCCGGCAGCATGATGACGCCGATCGAGGCGGCCACCAGGGCGAAGTAGGCGGGGACGTAGTAATCCATGGCCTCGAAGCCCCTGAAGAAGAGGTCGGTATCGCCGCGGGCGCCGAAGATCTCGCCCATCACGAAGAGCAGGGCCACGGGGAAGGCGAACACGAAGACCGCCGTCGTCGGCTCGCGTACGAAGAGCTTGAGCTCGACCCACGTGAGCCGCAGCACGGCCTTCAGAGCGCGCAGCGGGTGCAGGCGTCGTTGCACGGCTCAGTCCTCGACGTGGTGGCCGGTGAGCCCGAGGAAGACGTCCTCGAGCGAGGGCCGCTCGACGCGCAGGTCGCGGGGCACGATGCCGCGCTCGACGAGGGCCGCGGCGACCACGGCCAGCACGGGCCCGTCACCGTGCACCGTGACCCGCGGGCCGCCCTGGGTCACCGCCCGCACGTGGTCGAGCTCGGCGAGCCAGCCGACGTCGCGGTCGCCGGCCGTGAACACCACGCGGAGCTCCGGCGCGTGCTCGTCGATGAGGGCGACCGGAGAGCCGAGCGCGACGACGCGACCGCGTTCGACCACGGCGACGCGGTCACAGAGCCGCTCGGCCTCGTCCATGAAGTGGGTCACGAGCACGACCGTGGCGCCGCGGTCGCGGATCTCCTCGATCAGCTCCCAGGCGACGTGCCGCGCCGCCGGGTCGAGCCCGGTCGTCATCTCGTCGAGCACGACGATCTCGGGGTCGCTGACCAGGGCGAGGGCGACGAAGAGCCGCTGGCGCTGACCGCCCGAGAGGCTCGCGAACGAGGCGGAGCGCTTCTCCGCGAGCCCCCAAGCGGTGAGCAGTTCGCGCCAGTCCAGCGCCCGAGGCGCCAGACCGGCGAAGAGCTCCAGCGCCTCCCAGACCTTCATGTGGTCGGGAAGGCGCGACTCCTGGAGCTGCGAGCCCACGCGTCCGCGCAAGGCGCTCGCCTGATGTTGCGGGTCGAGGCCGAGGACGCTGATGCTCCCGCCGTCCGCCCGGCGGATGCCCTCGATGCACTCGACCGTGGTCGTCTTGCCGGCGCCGTTAGACCCCAGCAGGCCGAAGACCTCGCCGCGGCCGACGTCGAACGAGATGTCCTCGACGGCGACGGTGTGGCGATACGCCTTGCGCAGATGCTCGACGCGGATGACGGTCTCGGAAGGGGGCACGCGGTCCTCGGGCTCGCAAGAGAAGCAGGAATGATGCCACGCCCCGGCTGCGGTGGCGACCGTCGGCGCAGCAGTACGCCGCGACGCTGCCGTGACCCGGTGCCGAGCGCGCGTGTCGGGGGGTCAGGCGCCCAACCGGCCCGCGCCACCGGGCAGTCGCCCGTCCGGCGCCGGACCGTCGCTCAAACGTGCGCCGGCGAGAACGGCGCCCCCGGTAGACCCTCCTCAGGGTCCGCCCAGGCGCCGAGGCGACGGAAGCGCTCGCGCCGCTGCCGCCGCCGCACC